>Ga0316207_10004608_pt1 | contig 11873 bp, 7 predicted proteins | sample 6weekpyrite_MG_FD_204943 | JGI IMG/M metagenome (GOLD analysis project Ga0316207, IMG submission 204943) | Microbial mat bacterial communities from mineral coupon in-situ incubated in ocean water Damariscotta River, Maine, United States -... | ecosystem: Environmental > Aquatic > Marine >...
AATGACTCACCATTTGTATCACCTGCATAATCATAAATATCAATACTCATTCTTAACATAGTACTAGTCCATGAAACAGGTAATGTTATTTTTATGTAGCCAGTCAATGAAACGTTATTAGTAGTTAACATTGCACCTTTAGGATTCAGAACTGAAATACCAGCAACTGTAGAAGTTTCCGTATGTACTATAGCAGCCTCCGATTGGAATGTACCAACAGAATTTATTCTAGCTACTTCAGAACTAGCACCACTACCAAATATAGTACCATTTCCAGTATAGTAATTCAAATATGTAAGATTACCTGCATTAGCATCCATGTGCAGATTACCATTAGTACATTTAAGTACTCCTTGCTTATTAGCAGTACTTCCTGTTAAGATTAAACTGCCAGTTGTTGAAGTACTATACTCACCAATAATTACATGACTATCAGTACCAAACTCACCAGTATCTAAATCAATATACGCTTTTGTTGCACCGGCACCATGAAATTGCAATTGGTTACTAGTAGTATTCCAATACACACCCCAATTACTAGCTGTTGATAACCAGTATTTACTAGCATCATTATATGTTATTGACCCATTAGCAATCAAATTCTGATTAATTGTAACGTCACCAGCAAAACTCCATGATGGAGCCGTGCAAACCATTCCAATTGAAGAAGCAATCTCATTTGAATCAAAACCAAGTACATTTGTACCATCATCTACATATAGATGTGCATTAGCTCGAATAGTTGCTGCTGCGGTTGAAGCACCAATAGTACCAGTATTACCTGTTACGCCCACTCTACCATCAGATACATTAACTAAACCATTTGTAATATCAATAGTTGTATCCCAACCAATAGTATTATCAGCGGTACCTATATTTGCTGTTCTTAGGTATATGCGGCCATTGCCACCTTCAAAATCTTGACGTATTAATGTTGCACCAGAACCAGTAGTTGTAAACTTATCTGTAGTAGAAAAGAAACTACCTGCTCTAAAGCAGAAGTTACCACCGCCATCATTACATGTGATACGCTTAAAACCATAACCATCAGATGCATTAGTATCATCAAAAGCAATAGATGCACTACTAGAATTTAATGTAGTCCATGATTTATTACTAAATATACCAGTACTATCCATACCAACATTAACAACACCAGCTTCGTAAACTACAAAACCTCCATTAGCTTGAATGGGTTTATTAAAATAGAAATTTGGTGCAGTACCATATAAATGATTATATGATACATTATCACACCCTATTTCCACAGTACCGGTACTATTTACTACTTCAAATAATGTTGAGTCATTTGGCATATATGCACGAATTTTACCACCAGCTACATCATTAGTAATATACAAATCTGAATTACTAGCAGAACCATAACCAATGTACCCTTGGCGAGTGGCAGCATTATCATAATATGAATTATAAATTATATTTGCAGCACCTAGCCCTGTACCTCTTAAACGAAGTGCATTACTATTATTATGTACAGCAAAATTGTTGGTAGTGGCATTACCCCATTCACCTCTATAAAGATCACCATCTGTTCGTACTACAGAATTTCCAAAATAAGTACCAGAAGTAAATGCATTTGTGTCATTAATACGTAACCAAGTATCATGTGCTTGGAATGCTAACTTGGACTGCAGTTTTATATCATCTGCATTTAACTGTATATCCAAATCTGTCATATTGATGGAACTACCACCTACACCATTACCAAAAATTCTAAATGAATCTTGATAAACGTCTAACACCCAATAATTATTTACTGTATCAAAATCAGCACATGTGTATAAATTAATTTGTCCACCTTCATTTGCAAGTGTTGGACCACCATAAACATTAATTAAACCAGCGGTATTATCACTTACGCCAACACTCATTGAAGTATTAGCTGCAATTGTTGTAGCATTCTCAATAAGGTTACTATTCATATTAAGTCTACTACGAAGTGTTACAGGATGTTCAATAGTACCTAAGTAAAGAGCTGTACCATGATCTTTCCAGATAATGTTGGTAGTACTATACGCTGTATCTTTTACAACAAAATCTTTACCAGTAACATCAGCATCTAAAGTGGTACTTGTAGTTTTTAATGAGCCATTAAGTGTTAGGTCTCCAGATACTAATATGGCATCACCAAATTGCCACCTAGAGTTACCATGGTGATAACCAAAACTATCAGCATAGTCAAAAACATTACCAGTGATGGGTATAAATTCTGTTTCGGCTCCACCAGCTTGATGAATTAATGCAATACCATTTTGTTCAACTGTTGAAGATTTAGCAACCCAAATATTTGTAGCACTTGTTGCATCTCTACTAAACGTTAGTGTTCCAGTTGTTGTATCATTTAAGTCACTACGTAAGAATTGTAATGAATCTAAACCATCAAGAGTTGCAGCATCTGTACTGATACCGAGTGCTTCAACATAAGGTTTTGTAACAATAGCATTTATACGTGCATCAGCTCTAACATCTGTGTAATAAAGATTTGTTGCACCTTCAGGTATGTCATCAGTTGTTAGAGTAACATTACCAGTTAAAGTATTAATAGATGTTACCGTTTGTGTACTTGTTAATAATTCGTGCCAATCCGCGATCGTACCTAAATTAGTTCCAAGTCTAATGAATGTTTTGTTTATATCATCACGAATAGCAATATCACCTTCGACAGCGACTAATGCTAACATAGCAGCTTCACTACTCACAACGAAAGTTGATGATACAGTAACTTGTGGTAAATATGAACTAGGAACTAAACCATCAGCACCTAAAGGAGCAACACCACTAATAGCACCTTTATCAGCAGCAATTAATGCTGTACTTAATTTTGTTTTCTCAGCATCATTAAATTCATTTGTATCTATGTTTGCTTCATACATAGTTTTAATATCTGAATTAAGAAGATTACCCGAGTGATATGCAACACCACCATTAATATCTAATTCAGTTTCAACGAACCATTTAGTACTAGTAAAATTATATCCAAATTCTTTATTAAAGTCTGCAACACCTGCTGGTGCAGGAGCTAAGTAGAACATATCACCTGTAAGAGTAGTTGCAAAATTCATTGTATTTGTGTGGCCTTGACGACCAATTAAGAATGCATAACCCGGAGTATCAAATGTTAAAACGCCTGAAACAGTATCATCGACATCACTTCTTAAAAATTGTAAAGAATCTAAACCATCTAATGTAACAGCATCATTACTAATACCTAAACCTTCGACATAAGCTTGAGTAACAACAGTATTAATTCTTGTATCTACTCTTAAATCAGTATAATATAAATTTGTACCTTCACTTAAATCAGTAGTGCTTTTCGCAGTAAATGCTGAATCAAATCTAGCTTGAGTATAATATAGATTTAAACCTTCTGTTAAATCATCAGTAGTTTTTAAACCTAATCTTGTATCAAAGCGAGCATCTGTATAATATAAATTTAAACCTTCTGCTAAATCATTTGTAGTTTTTAATGATAACCAAGTATCTGCTCTGCCTTCAGTATGATATTGTAAGTGATCATCATCAGCTAAACCAACAAGTGAACCATGATCAACACCCAATGCATCTATAACAAGATTTGTTAAATTACCAGCATGATAAATTATATATGTTCCAACTAATGGTGTATTTGTAAATGTACCACCATTAACAATAATATCAGCATTTGAATAGATATTACCAGCTGAATCAACTTGCATATTACCATTTACATCTATACCAACGGTAAAACTTGCAATACCAGATTGCTCATCAACACTGAAGGTATCACCAAATGAATCAACTATTCTTATTGGCGTGCTAGTATCATCACCAATATATAATACTTGATTTGATGCATCCCACCCTAATTCATATGGAGATAAATCACCGATTAAAGGTGTTCCAGCACCACGTTTTATTTTAATTATATTTGACATTTACCAAGTACCACCATCTATTACGTCATTATTGAATACGAAAGGAGCCCATTCAAAAGTACCCGGAGTATCGAATACTTCTCTATAAAAGCTAAGTTGTTTTGTTAATGTATTATACCAAAATTCACCCTCTGTTGCAGATAATGGAACAGTGTCTGATTTAATAAGAGGGAATTCTATATTTGTAATGTTGTCATCTAAATTATCTAGAATAGTTTGAAGATTGTAAATACTCTTTATGCTTTTTTGCACAATTGCCATGTTAGGGCTCCTATATTTCTAGTATTTATACAACTGCTATGTATGGAACTTCGCACTCAAAACCATTTAGATTATCGCCAACATCAAATAATACTCTTGATTTATCTGGACTTAAAGTGCATGAATACTCTGTAATGACATTAGGCGCACCAGTAGTTTCGAATATACTAGCAATATTATTAACCAAACCACCTAAAGCAAGCTCAGGTAGAGTAATCTCGTCACCTGTAATTGTTATTCTAGTAGTCTTTTTAATTTGTCTAGCACCTAGTTCATCCAAGGCTGTTTGAATAGTGTTGGATGCTATATTACCATCACTATTATCATACATCATTGTTGATGCATGATTATTATTTAAATCAATTAAAATTCGTCCATCTAAAGCAGAATCTAAAACTGTTGCAACTAATTGATTTTTAGTTTTGAAATCTGGAGAATTAGTTAGTACACCATCTTGGAAATACAGTAAATCACCTTCAGCAAATGTTGTTGTATCTATACCTTTTAAAATACCGTGAGTCATTATTGCTGCTGGAGTACCAGTTAAAGTATTAAGTGTACAAACACCAATAATATCTTCATTTGCTAATGCCTTTTCAACATAAACAACATCATTCTCAACATCTGGACGTAATTTTACCCAGTCACCTTTATTGATATTTACTGCGTATGGAACACCTTCAAAATGTAATGCATTAGCATGAACAATATTTGAAATATCACTAATGATTCTATTCCTGAATTCGTTATAATCAGCGCCACCAAGTTCCGTTATTTTAGCACTTAAACTGGTTAGAGATACTTTATTAGATTCATTTTCACCAACTAATAATAGTACTTCCGTACCAATTAAATCGTTATTATACTTTTCATCTAAGTCTTCAATTGATGAATAACCAGCCATGTTATCTCCTTAAGATATTAATTCTGTTAAAACTCTTTGTCCAGAGTTTGTGATTCTAATTTGTATTGTTTCTGCAACGAACTTTGGTTTTATTATTATGTCAACTAAAATTTCATCGTTGTCACCCGGTCTAATATGTATTCTGGCATCTTCTATACCTCTATTGACCTTCATATTTTCTAAATATCTCTTAAATTCTGGTACCATACTATGTCTAGTAAAATAACTATTTTCTTCGAATACATAGTGATTTAAGATTCTTGGAGCCTCTTTAATTAAGTGATTAAACAAACTGCTTATATGCACATTAGTAAATACACTATCTTCATCATAAAATGTTCTCTGGGTTAATAGAATGCCACGAGACGTTACATTTAAGCCCATTTCTAAGTAGTCTTCAACGTCATCCCTTGATAAAGTGATATGCATTTTATCAAGATTCTTAATAATACCTCTTTCTAAACCTGCAGCCACTGACCAAGGAGATATTAAAGAAGCTTGGGCTTTTAATCCAGCTGCATCCCCAGCAATATTAACTAACTTAATTTTATTTGAAAATACATCATATTGTTCTTTCATATTCATAGTGAAATGAACGTTTTTGCTTCTTGGTAATGAATCTATGTACTTCTTTATTCTAACTTTTGACTTTCCATTTAATACAGATGGAGGAATTAATTTATTAAATCCTAATACACTAGCTCCATGTCCATAAAGTACTTCTTTATCACCATTTTTATTCGTAATTGATATTCTCGTAATTATAACAGTTGGTAATCCAATAAAAGCAATACAATTATTTTTATCAGCAAAATCAATAGCCATTTCATTAGCTCTTTGATTTCCAATCAATATGTCTATATTATAGAGATTTGAATCGCTGTACACATCATATGATCTTTTAAAATCAGCTTCTTCAGGATATGAATTCCAGCCTTCACTTAATGTTATAATATTTTCACCATGAAATGATAAATTATTTACGGTATTGTCTATAATACAGTGCAAATATAGACTTTCATCATTTATTCTATCTAGATTATTTATCTCATCATAGTACTTTTCTATAACAGTGTTATTTCTAAATGCAATTATTCCGGTGTAGTCATCTTCAAAGAACGTAAAAATGTCTTGTGCTTTTACCGTGCCTTTTAGTACAACATTATTATTGTAGTCTTCTTTATTAATAATAGCAACACTTAATAAATTGCCCCATATCCCTGGTGTTTTTGCATAGAATGTAATATTAGATGTAGTAAGAGTATCTTTTAACGTGTTCCATTCATCATATAAATTAAAAACAATGCTTGTATCTGCTACTGAATTTGCATTCGTTTTATGCAATCCAGATGTTCTTGTTACCCATATTCCAGAACTGTACTGTAAAAAATTATAAACCTGATACCAATCTTGATGATATTCGCCAATGCCTCTACCAAATAAAAACTTAAATTGATCAACATTACTAATATAGATTGGTAGATCTATTGGCCCACGTTCAAAATGCCCAACAAATGCTGATACCTCAGCTGATTCATAAGGCTTATAAAATATTTTATTTATTGTTTGAACATTAGTATTTGGTGCACTCATATCTCTATTTATACATAAATTCTTATTTCACACATAAAAAAGCCGGGAATAAATCCCGGCTTATTAAGATCAACTTAAACGTTTATCTATTATCCACCGATTACTTCTGAGAAAGAATTTGTTCCAGCATTCGTAAAACGAAGTTGGATGAATTCCGCAACATAAGTTGGCTTTATATAGATGTCTACAATTAATTGATTACGTGAAACAATATCCGCAGTATTGTTTGACTCATCACAAATAACTAAGAAATCCTGAATACCACGTCCAGCTTGAACTGAACTTAAGTATGGCTTAATCATTGATATAATTCTATTTCTAGTAAATGTATCATTGAATTCCATAACTTGGTATTTAGCCATTTTAGATAATGAACGTTCCATAGTATTAAATAAACCACGAACATTAACACGATCAAAGCTTGAAGGCTTATCAAGTAATGTTTTCTGGCCCCACATAACAGTACCTTGTCCAGGGAATGCAACGATAGGATTAATACCATTTTTGTAAAGAATATCACGTTGACCTTGAGTAGGATTAAATGCAAGCTTAGTAACATTTTTAATTTGACCACGTTCTAAACCAGCTGAAGCCCACCATGAAGCACGATTCATAGAAGTTTGAGCACGTAGACCAGCAATATCACCAGCTAAGTTAATCCAACGATATTTATCGTTATAACGATCATACTGATATTTGTAATTACCTGATGCAACAACAAACATATCATTGAAGTTAAGATCACCTGTTTTTCTCCAAGTAACTAAAGCCGAAACAGCTTGAGCTGATTTCTTACCAACTGTATCTGCATAAGTCGCACCAATAAAACCAATGCAATCTTTACGAGTATTAGCAAGATTCTTAACACTTACACCACCATCTAATTCATTAGCAATAAGAATATCAACATCTAATTCTTCTTTATTACCAAAGATATCATATGCTGCAGCAAGATCATCAGCTTGAATAGCAGAATCCAAAGCATACTTTAATGTAATGGTTGAACCTGGGATACCATTCTTAGCAGCGATGTAATCTTTAATTGAATTAGTATTAGCTGTATTATCTTTAGCAAAGATATATGATGAACCAGCGTTAATAACATCTTCAACATAAGTTGATTTGTTATTATGATCTTTTGCAGTACTATCAAAATCAACAGTCCATGTTTCAACGATTTGTGTACCTTCCTTAATGATAATACCTACTTCAGTACCAGTTGGAGCGTACTCAAATAAATCATCAAGAGCAATACCATCAAATACTAAACTTGGAGTTGATGTACCGAATGCACTTGGAGTTGCAATAGCAATTTCAAGACCAGCTGACCATGCACCTGGGTTACGAGCGATGAATTTTAATTTTGATTCAGCTGAGTTAACAAATGCAATACCGGCTTCTTCAGCTTCATAATTGGAAGCATTAAGAACAGCAAGAATTGATTGAACATATTCATAATCATTTGTAACAGCTTCGCCCGCAGCTACAGTATCAACAGCTTCAAACACACCATTAGTTGCAATTTCAATAGTATAAATTCTATCAAAACCACCAGCAGCGTTAATAGCCTGATCAAGAGGTCTATCAAAACCAAGTACGTCACCAGTAATAGTTACAACTTCATAAATAAACTCATCATCCGGTCCACCAGTTGTTGGATCTTCAAATGTAATTAATTGACCTATTGTAAAACTAACACCTTCACCAAGACCAACGGTAACAGTTTCAGCGCCAAGTATTTCATCACCATCAACTGCAACGCCAGAAATTTGTGTATTTGTACCATTGTAGTTAACAGCACGTGAAACTAATAGCTTATTACCATATTGTAAAAAGTTATATGCTTGATACCAATCATTATAATTAAGATTTGTTGGGTAACCATAATAAGTGATTAAATCCGCAACACTTGTAATTAATAGATATGTATCAGCAGGTCCTTTTGTAAAATTACCACTGAATACAGCGATTGAATTTGAAACAGTTGGTGCAATAGTACTTGCATCAATTTCCGTAACAAATACGCCTGGGCTTAAAGTTTCAGCCATTTTATTTCTCCTTTTATTTTAAAATTTTAATTCTGTATATCTATTGAACTCCGTTCTATAGAGTCAGAAGACCTTATAATTTATTTAAATACGACATTTAATAACCAACTGGACGAACCTAATTGGCAATATAAGGCATTATCGTAAATTATTTTTATATTTATATTAAAGCGACTTTAATTCGTCCTTTGTGAATAGAACTTTTGTACCACCCTTATCTACTTTACCATCAGATGTATAATATGTAACAGTAGTATCATCAGTCTTTATTGTTGTATTAGGTGGGTATCTATCACCATTTAATTCAACAACATTAACTTTCTTTGGTTTACCATATTTACCCTTTAGAAAGGGTACTACATATACAACATCACCAACCTTAATATCTTTTAAAGATTTTGATGATTCTTTTAAAATTCTTTAAAGCTCATTATATTGCCTTCTTTCTTACAAGCTTTAATGCTGCATCAAGAGCATCACAAATTTCATCATACTGGACTTTTACTTTATTACGATATTTGTCAGCTTCAGGACTAGATAAACCTAAAAGCATTTTATCTTTAGGTTCTTTATTGCCTAATCGCTTCTGAATATCATTAAGTTTTTTCTGAGCGTCTTGTTTGGCTTTGTAAACGGCATCTTCTGGACGCTTACCTTCATTTAATTCATCTTTATCTATGTATGTTTTGAAATCCATTTTATTTCCTTTATTTAAGTCTATTAATTAATTCTTTAATTTGATCTGTGTCTAATTGTATTTTAACATTGCCATTTGTATCATTATCGGTAATACAAACAATGCAAGAAGAATCTTTAAATTTTAATGAGATTGAATTATTATCTTCGCCATCTTCAGATGAAGATTTTTTAGATTTTAACAATCTTATTAATTTTTTTCCTTTATTTTGATCTAATGCAATATGATATTCTTTTTGTTTTTCACTTACACTTAGTATAATATGTCCACCACCAGAATATACTTCAATTGAATTAGATTCGTACTCATTTAAAAACTCTTTAAAACTCATTTTTATTCCTTATTCCTTTTAATTATTTACCATGATTCATCATCTCCATCACCACTATAGAATTTGCCGTATAGTGGATCTTTTTCTTCATCATTAATTTTCTTAAATTCATCTTGTATTTCATCCTCAGAGAATCTAAATACATCTTTAAGAATTGTATTAACACTGAATAGCTTACCTTGATATTCTTGTGCTGTCGCATAGATTTCAAGTTTATTCATAAAGTTATCAAGCTTCATTTTCTCAATGAACTTGTTTTCACTAACGAATTGAATTTGTATTAGGTCTTCTTTATCTTTCCATTCCTGGGTAGTCATAATACCACATGAAATAACTTCACGTTTTAATATTTCTTTAAATAAAGAACTATAAACTTGACGAAGTCGTGAGATAAACATAAAGAACTTCATATCTTCTTTAGTAACTCTAGTTTCATCATAAGAATAATCTTTATCACCATCTGGATTAACATCAATTCGATTAGACGGGATTTTCATACTACGATATAATTTCTTAGAGAAATATAAAATATCATTTAATTCACCAAGGTTACCAGTTTCATCCAATACATCAACTGTTGTTCCTTTACCACCTGAACGGTTAGCAAACCAGTAATCTTCTACCATAGATGTGATGTGTTGTTGGTTTGAAACTTCACCAGTTTGGTTATTATAAAATTTCTTATATTTGAACTTGTTTTGGTAATTTGTCATTACCTCAGCACCACGTTTATTTGGTAGATCACCAATATCAACGTTGAATGCACGTCTTGATATACTTCTACTGAATCGTAAAGGAATAAGTAAATCTTCAAGAGTTTTTAACATATTGGCAGGTTTAATAGAATATTCTAAATAACCAAGATTGATTTTGCCATCGTATAATCCAAAATCTTCTCTACAAATTTCTTCTAGACTATATTCTTCACGTTCTAAATCTGATTTCGCAGAAGACATAATATTTTTATCTTCCTGCATATATTTAAAAACTTCTTTCTTTTTATCATAAAATAATAATGATGGCTCAATCATTTTTATTGATTTAATACCATTTTTAGTTGTCTTTTCATCATACGATGTATGCATGATAATTTGACCATCAATATATCCAGTCTTAACAATCTGGAACATATTGCGTTTTATATTCATTATTTTTAAAATCTTATTGAATTTGTCAGTGATAACTTCTACTAATTTATCGTTTTCTTCATTGACGTTAATCTTTAATGGCATCTCATCATCGTAATTAAAGATTATTTCATTAACAATTTCATCAATAGCATCCGTAACATCCGGAGTCATTGATAATTCTCGGTATTTCTTTATTTTATCTCTTTGCTTATAGACAATGTCAGAAACTTCACCACCACCAAATAAGCCTGATTGGGAAGCCTCACTATCAAAGAACGATGTAACGTAATATTCATCATCAAGATTAACTAATGTGTTTCTATCACTAACATCAGAGCTAGTTGGTTCTTGTGTAATATTCAAAAACTCTTTAACTTTCTCAGTAATATTCATGTATTTTACCTTTATTTCTATTTATTAACTTATTTATAAATATATAAAAAGAGGTTTATGTATGAATCTAAATATAGATGGCGATACCGAATATGATTTAAATACTTCTCTTATAGATGAAGTTATTAAAATGTATGGAATTGAAACAAAATTTATGATCACTGAGAAGATTAACAGAGATGATACTGTTTTTGGCGATTATTCACATATCAAGTCAGATAGTGCAAAGATATATGATGTTTATATGCTTCCAGAAGTATCTGAGGATTGGGATGGTGGTGACTATGCATTTAATCCATTCGGTTTAACGAATTTTGAGAATATTAGCTTATTTGTTGCTAAATCAGATATAGATCTAATGGATCTTACTAATGAGCATGTGACTGGTAATTTGATTGTTCTTCCAAATAATAAAATTATGGAAGTCACAAATACTTCTTATGAAACTCCCGGTATTAATAATTTATTTACAACATCAAATGCAAAATCAGTTCTTAAATTAACATGTAAGCCTTATGAGTTTAAACTTGTTAATGAGCTTGATAATGTTGATATTTCGGTCGATCCATTAGGTGCTCCTT
>Ga0316207_10004609_pt1 | contig 11869 bp, 2 predicted proteins | sample 6weekpyrite_MG_FD_204943 | JGI IMG/M metagenome (GOLD analysis project Ga0316207, IMG submission 204943) | Microbial mat bacterial communities from mineral coupon in-situ incubated in ocean water Damariscotta River, Maine, United States -... | ecosystem: Environmental > Aquatic > Marine >...
TCCAGCCGGTACCCGTGTTTATAGCCACACCATAGTTTATTATTGGTAAATTGTCGTAATCATAAGATTGATGACTATAGACCTGATCAATTAAGCCATCACCATTTACATCTATAAACTGACTGCCGTAATCTCTCCCTGAATAAGTTACCACCGGATACTTAACACCATATGCGTTAACCGTAGTAAAACTGGTTCCAGTATTTAAATATACAGTAGGACTGTTGCCGAGAATTCCTTTATATTGAACAATATCAACAAGTCCATTACCATCAATATCAACCAGTCTAACGCCTTGATCCTTGTCTGCTTCATTTTCCCTGAATATTGAAATCTGAGAATCTGCTAAGCTTGTTGAGTATTCGTTATTTGTATCCCAGCCAGTACCGGTATTTATAGCAACGCCTGTTTCCAAGTGCCAAAGGCCGGTTACATCATCAGTATAACGAGAATATATTTGATCAACTAAACCATCCCCATTTAAATCAACAAACCGGGAACCCAAATCGCCGTTTAGATTAGCGATAGGAAACTGTGGTGTATAAGCATCACTGGCTTCCCAACCACTACCTGTATTTAAAAACGCTCCTCTCCTCTGACCTTCTGTTGAATTAAATGGAATATTAGGATTAAAATCATAAACTAATATATCTACTAAACCATCACCATCAATATCAATTAAACGTGTTCCAAGATCTGAACCTGGCAGTCCATCGTGTGCTAATAATACATCTTCAAATAAATAAGGAGTACCCTGCAATGGTACTTTAGGTATATCAGAATAACCCGCGTGTTCTTTCCAGCCATCACCTGTATTAATTGCAACACCTGTTTCATATTTATAAGTGAACCCCGTTGGAGTATTATAATACTTCATCCTTGCATAAAACTGATCGACTAAACCATCACCATTAATATCAATTAACTGTGAGCCTGCATTGTTAATATCCTTTTGCTTGTTATTTATAAAAGGATATTTTGGTGCATAATCTGGATCAATAACCCAGCGACTTCCCTTATTGATCATTGCATAGGATTCAAAATCAACTGAATTAAAATCTTTTGCCCATAGATAATCTATTTTTCCATCACCATTAATATCAGTAAACCTGACTCCTCCTGCATCTGAATTCTCACTAGTAGATGGTGCTAAAATATGCTCTCTACTTACCTGGGCTAATGGGTGTATTTTAGAATTTGTATATCGTGGGTTAGCGCTACCTTGCAAATTCCAGTTATTAGTCAACCAACCACCAGATGAAGCTACACCCTGATTCGTTAACTTAACAGCCGGCTTACACTCAGTAGCTGCACATTCCTGAATTCGATTTAAAATGACTTGACTTGTATTGCTAGCAATTTCATAACCCAACCAGTAATCCTTAACCAGACTACCATTTGCAAAGAGTTCAATTCGTTCCAGTAATTTATCTTTTGTTAACTGAGACCCGGCAAGATATCCAGAGGTTTTATCTGTACGATCTCCATCTCCATAAATAAATTTCACACTATTACCGTTAGATCCACCCCCATTCAAAAATGCATAGTCAATTTTATCCGGACGTGTACTGCCATTCGCATCTTGCAGGTAATTAAACAGGTAATAATTGCCAACCGTATCTTCTACCTTGCCGATTTGCCAGCTTAATACGGTATCGCTATTGGATGCTTCTATTCTTGAGTCATAGCCGTTTTGTACATGACCGTAAGTCATGATTAAGCCTGACCTGGTTCTAGCTTCAAAGTAAGCGGGGCCGTTACCTTGAACACCAAAAGCAGTATAGGTTGTGTATGAATCCATCTCGGTGCGATAATGAGTGTAATTTAAACCATAACCACTTGTTGCATTGATTTTAATTAATCGCTGCCCATCAACACAAAAACGATCATCGTAAGTTAAATTAACACTACGGGATACACCGTCAGTATTTATATTTTTGCCACAACGGGTAATCGCAGAAAGACCATTTAAAGACCAGCCATTACCCAGCAAACCATTACCCCCCAGACTGTTATAAGCCAGGCTTAACTCCGGTGCCATACCCGCCGTTGCCGGGGGTAATTGCAATGGAATGTTATAAGTTGCCGCTCCCGATTCATCCACCTTGAACTCACCCTGGGTGTAACCAAATGTTTCTGGTAGCCCCGGTATATTTGTTGTATTTGTTCTGGGTGGTACTTTCGGTTGTTTCAATACAAAAGGCAGTAGTGTATTTTGATCTGAACCACCCGCCACTTTAATCGTTGCACGAATTTCGCTTAAATTTTCTGTTCCCCAGTTATTACCACTTATAGAAAGTGGAATTTCACCTGTAATGGTATCTAGAAACAAATTCCCTAACGCATTATTAGTAATCGTGTTATTAATAATATTTGCTTGGGGTTTTAAATTTAATGCGCCCTTTAAATAAATACCATAATCATTATTAGTAATGGTATTTGAATTAATTGTTGGTGTTGAATTTCCATAAATGTATATGGCATGTTGATTTGCAGAGAAACTTGAATGACTAACCTTACCCGTGGCATTTTCAAAATACACACCATAAGTCGCCTTTTCAATCAATGCATGATTAATTGACACGTTAAAAGCACCGCTCTTAATGCGAATACCGTTCCACTTAGAAGTTGATAAAGTTGTTAAGACAACATTACTTGTATCCGTTCCATTGATTTGTAGACTACCTTCTACAATTAAACCCTGTGACGCTAAAAACTGTACAGTTGCACCTGCTTCTATGGTTAAAGTTACACCTGGATTAACAGTGACGTTACTGTTCGCCTGATAAATATTTCCTGCTTCCAGTATTGTGTCCTTTGTAATGTTGGCAGGCACAATATTACCTGCGAGCAGTGCATCATTTGCAGCTTCGGTACCTAAGAAATTAATAGTGGGGCGCTCAGGATTATTACCATCATTGTAGTCAAGTATCTTCGCAGAAATCTCACTATTAACTGTTGTGCCCCAGTTATTATTTCTCGCATCAATATAGAATTCATCACCTCTGGCAAATTTTTCTGTACTAATATTGTAAAGGGTATTGCTATGTATTTCGTTGTTGTTGATTCTTGGATTTGGATTTGTCGAAACATAATTACCCAAACCTCTCATATTTATGCCGATACTGTTATTGGTAATTACATTACTGGAATCTATAGTGGGTTTAGCTTTAAATAACAGCTTTATCCCATCAATATTATTCGAAATTGTATTCCTGTATATGTATGGTGAAGCACTTACTAAATAAATGCCCATACTGTTATTTATTATTGTGTTATATTTTATCAATCCATTGGACCGGTAAACATTAATGCCAGAACTATTACCTTGTATAACATTATCTCGAATCTCAAACGCCCCCTCTCTAATGCGAACACCAGTTGTATTATTCTGGATGACACTATTCATTAGTTGAGTATTAATACTACCCGGATAAATATCAACGCCGTATACTGCATGTTCTATAACAACACCAGAAATTAGTGCATTAGTCGCTGTGGACTCGATAATAATAGCCGTATCCCAACGCTTCTCTGGTGCAAATTGCGACCTGAATATTACTTTGTTAGACGCTGCATTTATTTGTAACTCACCTTTTACAATTAGGCTCATGCTTGACTCAAATTGTAAAATAGCACCTGGTTCAATTATTAATTGCACACCCGATTGCACAATAACATCGCTTGTTGCCAGGTAAGGCACACCTGCTGCTAATGTTGTATTACTTGAAATCAAGAGTGGTAAATAATTACCAGACACGACTTGCCTGTTTACATCTAAAAACGACCTGATATCGACCAACGCATTACTAGTTACTCCTGAGTCAGTGTAATCAACTATGGCATCAACAATTTCGCTAATATTAGTTGTGTTCCACCAGTTACCCGTTGCATTGATAACTACATTTTCACCCTGATAATAATTTTGAGTGTTTATGTTGACCTGATTACTGTGTATTTCATTTCCGTTAATTGTTGGTTGTGGATTTTCACCTTCAAGACTAAATCCCTTTAACAACAGACCTGTATTGTTGTTAGTTATTAGGTTATTTAAATTTATCAGTGGTAATGATAAGCCTTCTACTACTACCCCTGTGGCAGTATTGTTATTCACTGTGTTACCACTAATTTGAGGTGATGCACTTACAACGACAATGCCGTTTTCATTATTTGTTATTGTGTTGTTTGTAATTGAGCCATTCGTGCCACTAAAGACGATACCATTCAGGTTATTTCGTAAATTCGAGTTAAGAATGCTGGCATTATCACTAGCCGCTTCTACTTCTATGCCGGTTGTTGCATACTCGATATTTACCCATTCGACAACACTATTTGCTGAGGAGGCATTAATTTTTATACCCGGCCATAGTTCACCCGTTTCTGATGTAAGGGTAATTGGGTTAGCTTGTGTACCCCTGAGCTGCAAATTACCATCTACAACTAATCCCATTGATGTGCCAAATTTTAAAATAACACCGGGTTCTATTGTTAGGGTTACACCTGGTTTTACATGAACCTTACTCAAAGCAAAGTAAGTTGTACCCGTTGTTAATGTAGTATTACTTGAAATAATAGTTGGCAGGGTATTAACTGGTACCGGTGAGCCATTAGCTGCATCAAGAAATCCGCTAAAGTCAACTATTGGGTGTGCGACTGCATCGTCCGTGTAATCATAAATACCCGTAGCAATTTCATTAATTGTCGTTGTGTTCCACCAGTTCGCTTTTGCATCTATACTGACCGTTTCACCCTGATAAAAATCAGCTGTGTAAATATTTTGGACGGTATTCGAATGCAGTTGGTTACCATTAATAACCGGCTGTGGATTTTGACCAGCTTTATTATTACCTTTTATATACACACCATATTTATTATTAGTAATAATATTTTTCAAATTTATCGCGGGATTTGATACCCCCTCGATTAATATTCCAGAGTTCGTACTGCTTTGAATAATATTGGAACTTATTTGTGGTGACGCATTCTTTATATGAATACTATTCTTAGCATTATAAAAGGCGTTATTATGTGCTATGCCATTCGCACTATTAAAATATATACCTGTTCCAAAATTGAAATTAAAATAGCTATTGGAAATAGCTGTATTATTACTAGTAGATAGAACTTCAACCGCCGATTCACCCAGCTTAACCCATTCAATTTTAGCCCAGTTTATATTGACGTTAATTGCGCTGGCATTAATTTTAATACCTGACCACCTATCATCTGATTTTGTAAAGATGACCGGATTAGCTTCAGTGCCTGTTACCTGCAAACTACCATTTACTATTAAGTCCATTGAGCTGCTAAATTTAAGTTCAGCACCTGCTTCAATGGTTAATGTCACGCCCTGCTTAACGATTACGTCACTGGTTGCGATGTATGCTTGACCTGCAGTTAATGTGGTATCAACTGTTATCAATGACGGTAAGTAATTATCTAAAACTGGATTGCCACCACTGGCATCTAAAAATTCACTGAAGTCTAAGATGGGGCGCGATGGATCATTTCCATCAGTATAATCGTATATACCTTTTTCAATATTTTTTATAAAGGATGAACCCCACCAGTTTCGCTTTGCATTTATTACGATATTATCACCCTGATTAAAATCAAAAGTGTGAATATTGGACTGAGAGTTAGATGCAAAATTATTATTATTAATGACAGGTTGTGGGTTAACCCCTGTTAAAAATCCACCCCTGATATTTATTCCGTAAGAATCATCTAAAAGAGAATTATTACCAATATCATTTCTATAAATATATGGATTAGAATCGCCTTCTATAAATATTCCTGACCTGGTATTTCCCCCGATTTTATTGATTCCTATATTGGGCGACGCATTATCTAGATATAGCCCAATCTCGTTGTTCCATATATTGTTATTTTGCACATTAAGTGGTGCTACATCTTTAAAATAAATTCCAGTTGGGTTGTTTTCTATTGTGTTCCAATTCATGTAGCCTGTTGCTGCATTAAAATAAATTCCATATTTTTTACTATTTATTATTCTACTGTAATTAATTGTTGTATCTTGACTGCCTGGCCTTACATCTACTCCAATTTCAGCATCTTTTATATATGATCTTGTAATACGACTAATTATAGATGTCGTATTAATTTTAATACCCGCCCAAGTACCTCTCCCAGTAAAATAGACATCTTCAGAATTCAATTCACCATCAACAACTAGGCCCATTTTAGGCCCAAACACTAAACTCACAGAACCATTTCCATTAATGGTGAGCTTAGCACCCGACTTCACCACCACATCACTAACGGCAACATAATTACCGGAAGTTTCATATAATACGATATCACTAGTAATTAATGGCGATAAATAACGCCCTGTAACAACCTGACCATTTGCTGCATCTAAAAAATCCCTAATATCTATTAATGCACGTGTAGGGTCGTCGGACATCGTAAACCCATAAAGACTGGCTGCAATAGAATCAATTGCTACCGTATTCCACCAGTTGCCCTTAACATCAATCAGCTCATATTTTCCCTGATTATAGTTTTCAGTAAAAATATTATATTTGGTATTGGTGTGCAGCTGATTACCATTGATTAATGGCTTAGGGTTATTACCAACTTCATTATTGCCTTTTAAATACACGCCATAATTATTATCTGTAATAATATTGCCCGCATTAATGACCGGGGTAGAAGCCAGGTGCAGATAGATACCGGTTTCATTATAACTGAAGGTATTACCGGTAACTGAACCATTTGAGGCAATAAACGCCAGGCCATATTTCAGGTTATTGCGAAAAATGCTGTTACTGATTAGCGTATTATTATTGTTGTTGTTTAGCTCAAGGCCCGTTGTTGCCTGTTCTATAATCGCCCAATTAATGACATTTAAAACTGAAGCACTGCCAAGTCTTATACCTTCCCAGTAATCGCCTGTTCGTTTTGATGTAAAGGTAACCGGGTCTAGCTGGGTGCCATTTACTTGCAGGCTGCCTTCTACGTTTAACTGTGCACCGCTTGCAAACTCAATTTTTTCACCTGCTTCTATGGTTAGGGTTGCACCCTGTGCGATGGTTATAGTTGAATTAATTTGGCGCGAAATGGTTTTATCAATTTGATTCCATACGGTGTTTTGCGCGATGTAGTTTATAACTATATTATTCGAAGGTAAGCTTTCACCACCGGCAAATAGTTCACTGGCATAGATTTTATTAAGGCCGTTGATTAATGGCACATCGATAATGAATGTACCATCTGCATTTGTGATTAGTTGCTGTTGGTTTATATCATTAACATAAATATTTATTGTTGCGCCTGGCGTTGCCACGCCACTTATACTCTGCGAATTTTGAAGGGTGCTTGTGGCATTAGTGATAATGACGGGTGGATCAACGGGCAATACGGTTGGGCTTAGGTTGATTTCGCCATTTACTGCTCGTTGCAGAATTAATACGTCCGCCGTATTTAACTCATTATCAGGGTTATCTAGTGGCGCCACATTGCCAATTATTTTGTCATATAGGGTTGCTGTTTCTGCACCTTCGACTATGCGCTTTAATACCAGCACATCGGCTGCATTAATAACACCATCGGGTAGACCACGGGGCGCTAAATCACCGGTAACTGTTTGCCCGGCAAAGCTTGCATTAGTAAATAAAAATACAACAACTAAAAAACTGTAAACACTACTTTTTATACACATAAAATTTGTACTGCCCTGTTTATTTCTATTTATTATCATTATTATTCTCACGCAGACTTATTTTTATTATTTAATTTAAAACCATGTCCTTTGGACCTGAAAAAGATTTCGGGCTATTCTCATATTAAAACTTTGTCATTTCCGAAGCTTGTGTCGGATGTCCAGTGACCTTAATTTCAGAAATCCCTAACAGGCAAAGCCACTAGATTCCCGATACAAGCATTCGGGAATGACGAAGCCTATATTGCTTCTTTAATGCACCCATAAAGGACGGAATCAAAACCACTTTCTTAGAATGTGAAATTTTACTTATTAACTGCTTTTTATTGTGTAATGTGGCTTATTTTCACAGCAGGCCCAATTGCCGGAAAACCATTTACATCAAAATATCGGGCTGAAACAGTTGGAAAAACGGTATATTCCTGTAGCCCTCTAAAAAATAATGATGCACGCACTTCATAATAATTTAATTTGCCTTTTGTACTGATAATTCGTATGGTGGTTTGATCGCCAGTTCGTTTCCAGCTCATTTCAGCACGGCTAGCCAGGTGTTGTTCCATTTCATCCAGAACCACATACATATTGTCTTCATTTACACTTGGGTCTAATGCGCCATTAACAACTATTTCGATTGCGCCATATTCTGGGTATACGGCACCAACTGGTTCTGCCGATTCAACTAGATAATGGGGCATGACTTCGAGCATGGTTAAGTCGCTTTGAGTCGTAAACCCAAATGGGTCTATATAATCAAATGAGTTTGGTACATCGGGTCTTGTCGGTAAAATTTCGATAGACACTGGGTAGTCATTGATATGAACCGATCCTGGATAAGTAGCAAGGGTATTAATTCTCAGCCTTCCTGTTCCATCGGGTAAATTTCTTGGCAAATCGACGACTAATACAGTTAACCAGCTACCATGCCCCACGTTATCATCGATTGATGATGCATCTGAATTCACCCATACCTGGGTACGTTTATCCGGGTAAACCGGGACTACCGCGCGTAAGTTTTTTTCTCCCACTGGATCAGCTTCGTGCACAGGATATATATTGCCATCCCAATCAGATATAAACTCTATAGTGGTATTATCTTTAGTTAAGCCGTCCGCCGAACCAACCGCTAAAGTTACCGTGTCACCTGCCCTGGCCGCAAGTGGAAAAGATTGAACGGCGACGCACCCATTTAAAAATATTGCGCTTAAAAAGATAACTACTAAATAAACACGACTATACATCGTTTTCTCCTGAGTTTTATTTCATGAAATATTAGTTTCACTTTTTTAAATAACCAATATTCCAGACAAATCTACGCATATGCACTCAAGCATGAATGCTTATTCATTTTATTGGGCTTTATAGTTATATGTCGGCTAACTTTATATACTTCAGCTTTTTTATGTATTTACTGCCCTTATACAACTGCAAATAGAATAGATAGAAATTGTAATAAGATTTCACCTAGGCCCTGCTTTTTACCACATGAAGACGCTCATCCATTAAGGCATTAAAAATATTTAATATAAATAGCAGATTTTATTTATTCAGTACATTGATTTAGCGCATAAGAACCATAGCTATTCGCCCTGAATTAATAGCTGGTAGACTTATTTATAATTTATCAACTTGCTGATTAAAAAACATACAATACAATTCACCCTGGCAGTAACTATTTTAATTTTTATGATACTGCATCTTATATTATATTTAACCCTGGTTTATGATATTTTTCTGAAAGCGTTGTAGGGATATTAACCATTTTGTAATTAAATATTTTTTCATAGGTAGTATTTTATAATTGTGCTTTTAATAATCATGATATCGCCTGGCGCTTCAGTCAGGCGTAAAAGTTAATGTGCAAATTACCTCTATCAGGATTTGTAGCGTTTTTATGGTTAAAATGTATTTATTTAATTTTTCTACATGTTTCAAAAAAAAGACCAACTCCATCTGGAGTTGGTCTTTTAATTACTAATTATGCGACAGTATCAAATTTGTGATCAGTATTTTTTTCTACGCACCAGCAACATAAATCCTATTATTATAAAAAACAATGGATTTACTGAGCCTGCATCATCATCTATACTGCTGTCATTTTCTTCCTCTAACACAGAATAGTTATCTGGGAGATCATATAAAAAATCAAGAACTGCGCCGAAATTATGTAACGTAAGCTCATCAAGCTCCGGTATTACCATACCCTGGTATTCAGGTGAACTAGTCGTTATGTTGTATGTAACTTTATAAAAATTTAGTGGGTCTGATATTGAGCTGGTAAAGTCATCATCAAATCTTCCACCAATTATAACCGTACGATACACATTCCAGTTTTCAGATGTAAATAAATACGACCCTTCCTCATCATAAATATAGGCTTCTGATGAATCTGATACGCCGAATTCTAATAATACACTTCCCTCACTAGGTGGTGTATTCAAACGAATTCTGAAACTAGTTGTACCACCCTGATCTGTTGTATTCGTTGTATTTGAAAGATCAACGGTAAAGCCATCGAAATCATTATCTTTATTTACCCCGTTTACATTTCCGGGTGTTAAACCTATATAAGCAGAGTCAGCGCCTGGATTACTTACCGTGGCACCACCTATTATTAGCTGGTAGTCAACATCACCATCTTCTACTAAATCATCTACGCCTGTAATTGTTACCTGCTGTGAAAAAGTACTGCTATTAAAGACCAGGCTTTCAACATTCACTGTGCCTTCTTCATTATTGCTTGAAGATACTGGCAAGGTTATGTCACCATCTATGCCCGCTGTAGAAAGCATACTTACTGTAAAAGTTGCGCTTAAGCCTCCCTCAGATGTCACAAAAGGTGTAATGCCTTCAACAGCAAAACCAGCCACTTCGTCATCAGCATTTTTAACCGTTACAATTGAATTTTCAGTACCATTATAAAATGAATCATCACTGCTAATATTAGCATTGATACTGTATGTTACATCGCCATCGGCTATATCATCATCTGCACCATGAACAGTAACGGTTTGTGGAATATTCCAGTTGTTATTATCAAAATGGTAAATGGATGTGGGCAATTCACCTTCCAGTGCATTGGATACTTCAAGCGTTATTGTTACATCATCTGAAGGTGAAGATACTAAGGAGATATCAAATTCACCTGTGGCGCCTGATTCATCAGTTTTTATGTTAGTCGATGATATGTTTAGCGCACTTCGCGTATAACGTACCGCGACACCATTGGCAGCTACTTCGTCTGTAAACCAGAGAGGTAAATCTCCGGTGCCTACATTATCTCTGTTATCCAGCTTACCATCAAAGTATGTCAGACCAGCATCACTAGCGGCATTTTGTATGCCCCAGACATTTCTTTGATAATATGCGGCGTAATCTCTGGCTGCCGATCGATCAAGTTCACGATAGTGGATTTCAATTCTTCCGCCTTTGAACAGATGAATCTGAAAAGACGTGTCGTCAGGGTCATTATAATAGGACCTGAATTGATCAACCTGGATAATGGTGAATTCGTTTATGCCTGTATTCAAAGTCTTAGAGCGAATTTCAATAGCCGGGTTATCACCAATAGACCAGAAAGGAGAAATCATTGCACCGAAACCCATGCCGGTACCCATCTCACCTTTGTTTCGGTAAGTTGTTCCACCCTGTGGCTGAAAGCTCAAAAAGCCATTATTACTAAAATAGGCATTAGTGTAGTCGACGCCATAAAAAGAAAAATTAAAACCGATGGGTATGGTTACATAATTATTACTTCTTCCCCAGGCATTATCCCAGGACATATCCCATAAGTTATCTTCGTTACCTGTAATATCTATAAAGTTAAAAGTTGGGCCATTTGTATGCAGGGAATCTATATAGTGATAACCGTATGAATCTGATTCACTAATATGGGCTGGATCCGGTAGTACCACTGCTTGAGTGCTGGTGCTGGTCACTATTAAACTTACTACGGCCAGGTGCGTTGCCAGTTTCATGCTTTTACCTCTATACATCTACGTCTTTTATTATTCACATCCTTCTAAGCCCTGTTTTAGCTTAGGTATGAAAATGCTTAAAATTACCTGGGTATCAGGAATTTTCTAAAAAACTGCTTTTAATAAATATGACTTCAGAGAATTATTTTTCTGAAATCCTGGTTTTAATAATCAACAAACTCGGATTTTTATCTTTTGAATTTGCTCATTA
>Ga0316207_10004610_pt1 | contig 11866 bp, 8 predicted proteins | sample 6weekpyrite_MG_FD_204943 | JGI IMG/M metagenome (GOLD analysis project Ga0316207, IMG submission 204943) | Microbial mat bacterial communities from mineral coupon in-situ incubated in ocean water Damariscotta River, Maine, United States -... | ecosystem: Environmental > Aquatic > Marine >...
TGTTTTAATGTAGATGACCCATCAACAGTTATTAAAAAAAAATTGGGTGATTGGCAGCTGTCACAGTACTTTAAGAGTGACGCGCTTTTCGCTATGAACGGGTTATTTCGACAATCTTTTATTGATCATGGATATGCTTCGAAACAAATATTTTCTGTACGAAATCCAGTAATTATAAATGAAGAGCCTTCAAATGAGGTGGTTAAGAAAATTCGTAGTGAGCTCACAGAAAGCAATACTTATGAGCTTGTTATAGTTACTATTGGTATTTTGGATCAGCGAAAAAAACAGGACCTAATTTCAACTGCTTTTTGTAATGTTTACAACGCAGGGTTCTCAAAGAGGGCAGTTTTGGTGCATATTGGGCCTAACAGTGATGATCTACATTTGCATGGTCGTTCGGATAAAATTAAAAATGCACAATTCATGGAAGAAAAAATATCAATAATTGGGAGTAATTGTAATGATTTAGGGAAGATTAAGCTGCTTGGCCACAGACCGGATGTAGCGCAATTATTGGCTGCGGCAGACATATTTATTCACGCCTCTGTTTCAGAAGGTGAGGCAAACGTCGTAAACGAAGCTATGGCCGCTGGCGTGGCAGTAATTGTCCCTAATCACCCTGTTTATGAATTACAGGTTTCAAATAAAGTATCTAGCTTATTTGTACCAGATAATGATAATTCTCTTACAGCTGCAATGCTTGATTTAATGAATAATGAGATGAAAAGAGAGCAGTTTGGAATGAACGCGAAGCAACATGTGATAAACACGCGTTATCCAAGAAAGGCAGCTAAATATTATGCTGAAATTTTGAATAAAATAGTTGGGAATAGTTGATGCTAGAAAGCTTCACTTCTATATTTTATTTTTTACGCCCGATATTGAGTATCGATGCTAACACCCGTTTATTTGGTGTTGATGCACTGGATATAGTTACCATTGGATTTATGTTTATTTTTTTTCTAGTGTGGGTGGGGAAGCTTATTCGCGGTGGAGCACAGCCCATTAGTGGAATCGATTTTACTATTATTATGTTTTGTGCATGGTGTGTTTCAATATCGTTTATATATTTTGAAAAATCAGAGCTTTCAGAAGTCGCGAAGTTTATTCTGCCACCGTTGTCTTATGTTATTTTGAAATCATATATTCGTGATAGGGCGCATTTTATTCGCTGCATGCGCTGGATGTTAATTGCATTTCTAGTGCCCACTATTTTGAGTGTTGCATTAATACTCCAAGGCAATGGATTGGATAAAGTTAACTATTGGACAGGTTTAGCACGGTATCAAGGTGTTTTTGTTAATCCTCATAATTTTGGGCATTCTATGACATTCATGTTGATGTTAAGTGCCATATATGTCTGGTTTAAATACAGTACTCCCGAGCGACCTCTAAATTGGTTAACAAAGTCTGATAAATTATTAATTGCGCTAGTATTGTTGTTTGGATTATTTGCGTTATATCAAAGCTATGTACGTACGGCTTGGTTTGGTTTGTTAATTTTCGTCATTATATTCGCATACAAGTATAATAAAAAATGGGTTGTTGCTATGCTTGTTGGAGGTCTCCTGGTGGGCTTTTTGGCTTCGCCAATATTAAAATTAGTGTTTCATGATGTTGTAGAAGTAACGGAAGGTGAACGAGAAACTGAAAGAATAGGATCTGGGCGACCATACATCTGGGGACATAATTTGACAGTATTTAGCGAGTTGACATTTGATAGGCAATTAGCTGGAGTTGGGATTGGGAATCGGGATAAGATCTTTTCTGAGCAACAAGGGAATGAGAATATATGGAATAGCCATAATGATTTTCTTGAAGTGATGATGCAAACTGGAGTCGTTGGTTTTTTGTTATTTGCTTGGCTGCAATTATTAGTCTACAGGCGAATAAGGGCCTTACCCTCGAGAGATATGTATCCTTTTCTAGCAATTTTTTTAACAGTGGTTTTTATGAATTTTGCTAGTAATAGCTATGTTGTTCGTTTTTCAGTTGGCCAGATGTTTTATATGTTATTAGCGTATATAGAATCAAAATCTGTTATACAAAGTAGTCGGAGAGAATAATCTTGGTAATTGGATAGAAGTATAAAATGGTAAATTAAGTCTTATGGCGAACAGCGGAATTACAGTTGTGGTTAATAAGAATTGTTTGATTGGTGAGAATGTATTGATTAAGGTACGTGTTATCACTGTAAGTCTTATTTATGAAATATATAATTTTTATAATAATTGAAGACGTTTTATTGGAGGCCGCTGTAATTAAAACGAATTCAGTTGTTGTGAAGACGATCCTTCAATTTCTATGATCAATGGTGTTTCAGTGTTAATTTGTTAGAATCGATATGAATAATTTTTTTATCGTTCATACGAGATGGTGTATGGTTTAATGTTGAAAATAAAATTGATACGTTTATATGTTTTGTTTTTCTTCAAAGGTAAGAGACAGTGATTAAAGTGTTGGTGTTTTCTAAGGATTTCAGGTGGTATGGAGGTGTTGTTAACTTTGTCTCTGCGCTGTTTTGTCATTTGGGTGAAAATGTAGAGGCTTCTCATTTTGTAATAGGGGAAAGAAAATCTAAGTGGGTAAAGTTACCTGGGGCTTTGATTTCTTTTTATGATGGGTTTCGTTTGGCTATCGCTGTTTTAACTCGAGACTTTGATGCTTATCATATTAATCCATCTTTAAACTTCAATTCTATATTGCGCGATGGGCTTTTTTTGATAATACTAAGAGCGTTCAAGGCCCGTAATGTAATTGTTACATTTCATGGTTGGGATCAAAAAATAGAAGAAATTATAGTAAGAAATAAATTATGCAAAGTGTTATTCCAATTTGCATTTGGATACGCTACACATATTATGGTTTTGGCAGAAGACTTTAAAAAAAGTTTAATTGCCTTCGGTTTGGATTCAACTAAGATTCATCTTTATACCACAATGTTTAATAGTGAAGAGTTCTTAAGATTTCAAGCAGTTCGATATAAAAAAAAGCGTCAAATTCTATTTCTTTCTCGAATAGTGCCTGGGAAAGGCGTTTATGAACTAGTCAGCGCGTTTAGTAAAATAATTGCAGATGATCCAGATTTAAAATTAGTTTTTGCAGGAAGCGGTTCGGAAGAAGATAGCTTGCGAAAATTCGTCTCCGATAGTGGAGTTGAGAAAAATATTTATTTTATCGGTTATGTACGCAGAGAGGAAAAATTAAAAGCACTATTAGAATCGGAAATTTTTATTTTGCCAAGTGAAAGTGAAGGCTGCCCGGTGTCGATGTTGGAAGCTATGGCAGCAGCATTGCCAGTTATAGCAACATCGGTTGGCGGAATACCTCATATTATTAAAGATTCCAAAAATGGTATCCTTTTAAGTGATGCTAGCCCTAATACAATTGAAAAAGCTATAAGAGTATTGCTTAGCAATCCTAATATAAGGCGTAGTATAGGTCAGCAGAACCGTAAAGAAGCTTGGGAGAAATACAGCTCAGAAATAGTGGCGCGTAGATTTGAAAAGTTATACGCTGGAGACTCCTGCCGATGGATGTAAAAAATTTTAGTTGTGATAAACCAATTTTTGTGATTGGGACTCCAAGGTCCGGTACAACATTGACAGCAAAAATTTTAGGCTCACACTCAAGTATCTTTATGCCAGGTGAGACGCATTATTTTTCAGATATATATTCTCGCCAGAAAGAAATTGGTGATTTATGTGAACAAAAATCTCGTGCGCGTTTATGGGAAAAATTGATAAATTTATATGCCAAATTTAACGAACCAGCAGATCAAGGGAGAATCGATAGATTATTAAAAAATGGTGAGTTTGTTCGATCGTTACGAGGCGCGACTTGTGATTACGGCGAAACTTTCAAAGTTTTTATGTGTTTGCAAATGGAGTTTAGTGAAAAAAAGCGTTGGGGAAATAATGTTCCAAAAGATATATTTCATGTGAGTGAGATTCGAGCTATTTTTCCTGACGCTAAATTTATTTTATGTGTTCGTGATGTTAGAGATTTTCTAGGTTCCTATAAAAGCAAGTGGAAAGCCACATCTGAAGAAAATGTCGATCGTATTAAAAAATTATACCACCCTGCAGTAACCTCTTATTTATGGAAAGCAAGTATGAGATTATTGCCAATACTGAAGAAAGACTTGGGAGATGAAAGTCTATTTATTCTTCCTTATGAAAAACTGGTAGCCGATCCAGAAGTTGAGATTAAAAAAGTTTGTGATTTTCTTGGTGAAATGTTTGAGTCCGAAATGTTGAATGTGGCTTTTAGCAATTCTTCTGGAGTGGCTTCAGAGAAAGGTGTTTACTCCTCTTCCGTTGGCGCGTGGCAGAGCCGTCTTAGTCCTGAGGAGTGCTGGATTGCACAGCGAGTGGCAAAAAAAGAAATGATTAAGTTAGGCTATGAGTTAAAAAAGATAAAACCTGGCCAAGTTAATTTGTGGCTTTTAATTTTGTCTGCCCCATTTGCTTTGTGGAGAGGGCTTGCTGCGAACAAAAAAAACACGGGACCAGTCATCCCTTATCTTTTTAAGCGATTACGGTCACTAATAAGTTAAGTGGCTTATGTTTAGTTAAAGTGTGGGTTATTGGAAAATATAACGATGTGGAAAATATGAATAATAAAAATATAAATTGGTATCTTAATAGGCTTAGTCGTATGTCGCCTGGCGAAGTAGTTTATCGTGTTAGGAATAAAGTTATCGCTGAGTTTGAAAAAAAACGAATGGTTACCAAGCCAAATAACCCTCAGCTAAATTTAAATGTTCGTTTTAATAATTGGTGTAATTCCAGTTCAGATGTAAATACAGAGTATTATTTTTCGAAAGCGAACCAAATTATTTTAGGTAGATTAGATGTTTTTTCTAAGGCAAGCGCGAGCTTAGGCGTTCCGTTAAATTGGAATCAAGATCCGCGTTCTGGAACTGTTGCACCTCTTGAATTTGGCAAGACACTCAATTATCGCGATGAAACAATAGTGGGTGATATTAAATATCTTTGGGAGCCTAGTCGTCATCTACAATTGGTAACACTTTGCCAAGCTTATTCGTTCTCGGGTGATAAGAAATATATTGGAGCGTTCCGAGAGCAATTGGAATCATGGATTGAACAGTGTCCTCATATGTTAGGAGTGCACTGGACAAGTTCTCTAGAATTAGGAATTCGTTTAATCAATTGGTCGATTTGTTGGCAGCTTATTGGCGGTGAAGATTCAGTTTTATTTAAAAAATCGGTTGGTGAAGATTTTAGGGATAAATGGTTAACATCTATATATCAACATTGTGAGTTTATTGCTGGTCATTGGTCAAAATATTCTTCTGCAAATAATCACTTGATTGGTGAGGCGGCTGGTCTATTTGTTGGGGCAGTGACCTGGCCATATTGGGAAAGCTCAGAAAAATGGAAGAAAAAATCTTATAAAATACTGATAGGGGAAGTTGATCATCAGACGTTTGATGATGGCGTGAACAAGGAGCAGGCAATATCTTATCAACAATTCGTCGTTGATTTTTTGCTGTTTTCTGCTTTGTGCGGAAAGGCGAATGGTGTTGAGTTTCCTGATGAATATTGGGGTCGAATAGAGAAAATGCTTGAATACATGGCTTCTTTGATGGACATAAATGGAAATTTACCGATGATTGGGGATGCCGATGATGGTTATGTGACGGCCCTCTCTCGGGAAACAAATTTTTGTAATTTTAAATCGTTACTTGCTACAGGTGCAGTGTTATTTAATCGGTCAGACTTTAAAAAAAAATCTGGGAAATTTGACGATAAAACTCGTTTTTTGCTTGGCGAAGCTGGAATTAAGGCATACAAGAATTTAGACACAACGTTGGCATATTCCATAAAGCAATGTTTTTCTCAAGCGGGTTACTACATTCTCGGTGACAATTTTGATACACCGGAGGAAGTTAAGTTAATAGTTGATTCCGGTCCGTTGGGTTTTCTTTCAATCGCTGCACATGGCCATGCAGATGCTTTGTCTATTTATTTGTCTCTGGGTGGAAGGGAGTTCCTCATTGATCCAGGAACTTACGCTTATCATACGCAGCAAAAATGGCGGGATTATTTTCGGGGGACATCTGCACATAATACGATAAGGATTGATGGGTTAGATCAGTCTGTATCTGGCGGTAATTTTATGTGGTTAAAACATGCGAGAGCTCAATGTGATACCTTTCAGACTAACGACGATGGTGTAATATTTAGAGGAAATCATGACGGTTATCTGAGGCTGAAAGATGCGGTAGATCACCATAGAAATATTTTGTTGGATAAAAATAATAATGCATTTGAAATAGAAGATTTATTAAAGTGCAACGGCTATCATGAGGTGGAGACGTTTTGGCATTTTTCGGAGGACTGTATTGTCTCTGTGGCAGAGAATGGTGAAATTACTGCTGTTAATGGAAATAAAAAGATAGTTGTTTCTCCTGGTCAAAAAGTTGAGACTAACTTATATACTGGTGATGAAAATATTCCTTCTGGATGGGTTTCTCGAAGATTTGATGAGAAAACACCAATTACTACTATAATCTGGAGAGTGAATATTAAAGGTGAAACTGGTTTGAAAACAAAAATATTTTACGAATAAATGAAAGAATTATCAGTTTATACCGGTTGTTGTTAAAAAGTTTATTTATGATTTTTAAGCTTGAAATTAGTGATTAACTATTAAACAAATGCCTTGGATATTAGGTCATTAGGAATGGTGTTCAGGTTGTCGTTATGTTAAAATTGGTCAGAATTTCAACAAATGTATTTATGGTTATTTAGATAGGATAATGATCTGTTTGAAAAATGTCCTTCACAGTTTTATGTTCATTCAAGGCAGATATTCATAAGCAAATCTGTATTCTTAGATTGGTATGGATATAACGCGTTCAATATTAGTTAAATTAAATAATTACATTGAATGCAAAAAATAATAAGTTAATAGAAGAAGGTATGCAGTAAATGAAAATTAGTATTTTTGGTTTAGGCTATGTTGGGGCAGTTTCCGCGGCATGCCTGGCAAAAGAAGGGCACGAGGTTATTGGGGTTGATCCCAATCAAACTAAAAATGATCTAATTAATAGTGGTAACGCGCCGATTATTGAACAAGATATTGGTGAAATTATACAAAAAGTTAGTTCAAATGGTTTACTAAGAGCAACTAACGATTCAACAAAGGCTATTCAACAATCTGATATTTCATTAATCTGTGTTGGGACGCCGAGCCAACTTAATGGTTCGCTGGATTTAAAGTATGTTCGAAAAGTATGTGAAGAAATTGGTCATGCATTAAAGACTATTAATACATTTCATGTTGTTGTGGCGCGAAGCACGATGTTGCCTGGTACCATGAACGATTTAGTTATTCCTACCCTAGAAGAGTTTTCAGGAAAAAAAGCTGGTTTAGAATTTGGTGTTTGTAATAATCCAGAGTTTTTACGTGAAGGAACAGCTGTTTACGATTTTTATAATCCACCAAAAACAGTGATTGGTGAAACAGATGCTCGCAGCGGCGAAATTTTGGCAAGAATATACGATGGATTGCCTGGGCCGCTAATAAAAACAACTGTAGAAACAGCAGAGATGGTGAAATATACGGATAATGTGTGGCATGCCGTGAAAGTTAGTTTTGCAAATGAAATAGGGAATATTTGTAAAGCTTTACAAATCGATAGTCATAAAGTTATGGATATTTTTTGCCAGGATACTAAATTAAATCTTTCACCTTATTATATGAAACCCGGTTTTGCATTCGGTGGTTCTTGCTTGCCGAAAGACGTGCGAGCTTTAGGGTATAAGGGTCGAAATTTAGATTTAGATCTACCATTATTAAATGCTATCTTGCCTAGTAATGCTAGGCAAATAGAGCGCAGTATTAAAATGATTACTGAAAAAGGTAATAAAAAAATTGGTGTTCTTGGTTTTAGTTTTAAAGCCGGTACGGACGATTTACGTGAAAGTCCTATGGTTGATGTGATTGAACATTTAATTGGAAAGGGCTATGATATTTGCATTTATGATAAAAATGTTAATATTGCTAAGCTAACGGGAGCAAATAAAAATTATATAATAAACCATATACCTCATATTTCTCGGTTAATGGTTGATGACATTCAAAAAGTTATCGACTATGCAGAAACAATTGTAATTGGTAACGGGGCTGATGAATTTAAACAAATATTTTCATTGATTTCTGATGAGCAGATTGTTGTTGATCTCGTTAGAATCACCAACTCAGTAAGTTACGGAGAGCAATATGATGGAATATGTTGGTAAAGGTCGTAAAGTTTTAATTATTGTTGAAAATTTACCCAGCCCTTTTGATCGTCGAGTATGGCAAGAAGCGACAACGTTAATACAGAACGGGTATCAGGTTAGTATCATTTGCCCAACGGGGAAAGGCTTCGAAAAAAAATATGAAGTCATTGATAATATTCATATCTATCGTCACAATTTGCCATTGGAAGCCGACGGTGCGTTAGGCTATTTATTAGAGTATTCAGCGGCGTTGTTTTGGGAATTTGTGTTAACGTTGCGAGTGTTGTTCACTCGGGGCTTTGACGTTATACATGCTTGTAATCCACCTGATAATATTTTCTTAATCGCCGGTTTTTTTAAGCTTTTTGGTAAGAAGTTTATTTTCGATCATCACGATGTTAATCCTGAGTTGTACATTGCAAAATTCGGTCGGCGTGATTTTTTCTACAAGATAATGCTGCTTTGGGAAAAATTAACGTTTAAAACAGCAGACGTTTCAATTGCAACTAATCAATCCTATAAAAAAATAGCAATTGATCGTGGAAACATGTCGCCGGACAGGGTTGTTGTTGTACGTAGTGGTCCTAAGCTTGAGCGAATGAAAATGGTGCAGCCGAACCATGAACTAAAAAATGGTAAACAGTATTTAGTTGGCTATGTAGGGGTAATGGGCAAACAAGAAGGAATAGATTATTTGCTCAGAGCTGTGAAGCATATTGTGGATGTAGTTGGGCGAACAGACATTCATTTTGGTCTGGTTGGTGGCGGGACGGAACTGGAAGAAATGAAAAAATATTCTGAGGAATTAGGTGTTAAGGATTATGTAACGTTTACTGATAGGGTTCCTGATCAAGAAATGTTAGAGATGTTAAATACAGCGGACATATGTGTTAATCCAGATGTGGCAAATGAAATGAATGATATTTCAACCATGAATAAAATAATGGAATATATGGCACTTGGTAAACCTATTGTACAATTTGATTTAATTGAAGGGCGTTTTTCTGCGTTAGATGCTTCACTTTATGCTAAAAAAAATGATGTAGTTGATATGGCAGATAAAATCATGGAATTAATGGACGATCCCCAAAAACGTCATAAAATGGGTGAGTTTGGTCGGAATCGTGTCATTAATGAACTTGAATGGAAATATGAAGCGCCAAAATTACTCAAAGCATATGATTTGTTGTTCGCACCAGAAGCTACAGAGGTTGTGCCTGAATTTAATAAAGAAAATAAGCTGTAATTTTTACTAGAATGCTTTATGGATAGCGGAGTAATTAATAAGAGTAACAATTCTTTGGGTGCAAAAGTTTTTTTTTTAATTTGTGTGTTTTTTATTGTTATATATTTCGATAGTTTTACGTTTTTATTTCGAGAATGGACACGCGAAGAATACAGCCATGGTTTTGTCATTCCTTTTCTTGCCCTGTTTTTTATTTGGCAAAAACGCGCACTATTAGCTAGTATTGAATTCTCTGGCTCGTGGCTCGGCTTGGCAATTTTTTCTATGGGCGTCTTAGCTTACTTTCTTGGTGAGCTAAGCACATTACGCATCATTGTCCATTATGCGCTTTTATTAATGATTTGGGGCTTGGTGTATGCATATGTAGGTAAAAAAGCTTTTCTTATCATGGCTGTACCTTTGTTGTATTTGTTTTTTATGGTGCCTTTACCTCCATTCCTTTACAACAATCTTTCATCACAACTACAACTCATTTCATCCGAGATTGGTGTTGCCATTATTCGTTTGTTTGGCATTATGGTCTTTCTAGAAGGTAACGTAATTGATCTTGGAGAATACAAACTCCAGGTAGTGGAGGCTTGTAGTGGGCTGCGTTATTTATTTCCATTGACCAGTTTTGCCTTTATTTGTGCCTATCTTTTTCGCGCGACTTTGTGGATGAGAGTGGTGGTGTTTTTCTCGAGTATTCCTATAACAGTGTTGATGAATAGTATTCGTGTAGGAATTATTGGGGTACTCGTAGAGCATTGGGGTATTAGTGCAGCAGAAGGCTTTTTGCATGATTTTGAAGGTTGGGTAGTTTTTATGTTGTGTGTGGCCACGCTAGTCGTCGAGATGTGGCTGCTACATAAATTCAGTAAAGATACGCGACCATTTTCGGAAGTATTTGTTTTGTATGAGCCTGTTAAAATGAGCGACACACCCTTAGTTCAAGAACATAAACTCAGTAAGCCGTTTATATCATCGATTGTATTGTTAGGAGTCACTGTGGTTGGCAGTTTGTTTGTGACTCATCGAGAAGAGGTTATTCCGGAGAGGACTAATTTTGATTCGTTTCCCATGCAGTTTGAGGGCTGGCAAGGGCAGCCACAAACTTTTACGCCGAGTGTACTGCAAAGCCTTAAGTTAAAGGATTATGTGGTTGCAGATTATCAAGATAATATTGGTTCAAAAGTTAATTTTTATGCCGCCTATTATGAATCACAACGAGGTGGAGAAGCTGCGCATTCACCTCGCACGTGTATTCCTGGTGGTGGTTGGGAGATTGTAGGTAGCCTAGTACAAGTTGTTGATGGTGTAACGGTAAATGGTTTGCCATTAATGGTTAATCGCATGCAAATCCAGAAAGGTGAGCATAAGCAATTGGTGTATTACTGGTTCAGGCAGCGGGACCGAATGATTACCAATGAATTTTTAGTTAAGTGGTATTTATTTTGGGATGCATTAACCAGGAATAGAACCGATGGCGCATTATTACGTTTAACAACGGCTATTTCACCTAGTGAGGACTGGGCAAGTGGCGATATTCGATTGGCGGACTTTGCTTATTTGGTCACGCCTCGTCTAAAAGGCTTTTTACCGAATTAGTGATTGTGTTTTCATGAATGTATTATGGTTTGATTTGCAGATTCATTCAGACTATAGATTAAACAGAACCTCAATTGTCATTTTTTGTAAAATGCCTTAATTTGCACCGGAATAAACGATATAATGCACGCCACAAATAATAACAAAACATAAACAACAACTTAGGTATTTTGTATGTTTTCTAGGCGATCTCTTCCTGCTTATTTTTTCTCTATTTTATTACTCACAACCGCTTGCAGCTCCAAAGAAGAGCGTGCAGAAACTTATTTTTCGGATGGCTTAGCGTTAATCGAGCAGGAAAATTTTCCGAAAGCGGCATTGGCGTTTAAGAACGTTTTGCAAATACGCCCAAATTATGCGGAAGCGCGCTATCAATTGGGGCTAACTAAAGAAAAGCAAGAAAATTGGCGGGGTGCGTTCGGCAATTATCGTGCTGCGGTAGAGTTAAGCAAAACTTTGATTAAGCCACGCATTCGCTTGGCCGAGTTATATTTATTGGCCAAGCGCTTGGATAATGCTTCTAGCCTGGTGGATGAGGTTCTTACCATTGATGCTAACCATCCTGCGGGTTTGGCTTTACGTGGTCGAATTTTTTCATTGAGTGGTGATAATGAAAAAGCTTTGGTTAATGCAGAAAAAGCTTTAGCCACAGATCCCTCTCACATTGCTGCGGTGACTCTATTATCTTCTTTATATATTCAACAAGGTAAAGAAGAGGCGGGCATTGCTATCTTGGAAAATGGTGTTGCCCTGAATGAAAGCGAGGTAGCTTTAA
>Ga0316207_10004611_pt1 | contig 11865 bp, 6 predicted proteins | sample 6weekpyrite_MG_FD_204943 | JGI IMG/M metagenome (GOLD analysis project Ga0316207, IMG submission 204943) | Microbial mat bacterial communities from mineral coupon in-situ incubated in ocean water Damariscotta River, Maine, United States -... | ecosystem: Environmental > Aquatic > Marine >...
ATGCGATCCGTGACATGGTGGTGCGCGGTGCGCCGGCTATTGGCATTACCGCAGCCTTTGGCGTGGTGATCGCGGCGCGTACCCGTTATGCCGAAAATCCGGATAACTGGCGAGAAAGTATCGAACAGGATCTGAGTCTACTGGCCGCTGCGCGTCCTACCGCTATCAACCTGTTCTGGGCCATCGAGCGCATGCGGGGCTGTTTTGCTGACATCGAGGGTAATCCTGAGGAACCTCTCCTGGCGAAAGCAAAAACCATTCATGAAGAAGATATTGCCGCCAACATGCGTATGGGCGATCTGGGCGCAGACTTGATCGGGACGGGCAGCAGCATACTGACCCATTGCAATGCCGGCGCACTGGCTACCGGCGGTTATGGCACGGCGCTGGGCGTGATTCGCAGCGCGGTGGCGGCGGGCAAGGTTGGACAGGTGTTTGCCGATGAAACCCGGCCCTGGCTGCAGGGTGCGCGCCTGACTGCCTGGGAGCTGTTGCAGGATGGTATTCCGGTGAGTCTGATTGCCGAGGGCGCGGCTTCCTGGCTGATGCAGCAGGGCAAGGTGCAGTGGATCGTGGTCGGCTCGGATCGCATTGCCGCCAATGGTGATGTGGCCAACAAGATTGGCACCTATCAGCTGGCGGTTTCGGCCCGTTACCACGGCGTGAAATTCATGGTCGCCGCGCCGACCTCTACGGTAGACATGAATGTGGCCTGTGGTGCGGACATTCCTATCGAAACTCGCAGCGCCGATGAGTTGCTTAAGTGTGGTGACAAAACCGTGGCTGCCGCAGGCGCCTCAGCCTGGAACCCGGTGTTCGACGTGACTCCGGCGGCGCTGGTGGACGCGATCGTCACCGAGCGGGGCGTGGTGGAGAAGCCGGATGCAGAAAAAATGCTGGCCATGATGCAAAACGCCTGATTCATTTCCCTTATTTCCCTATCAAAACGCCGTAAACGCTGTCTGACGGCGTATCTCTTTAATGCAGTAGGTGGCAGTGCTGTGCTAGAATGGCCGCTTTAATCTGCTCAAAAGCTTAAGGAAGCTTTGATTAATTCCGCCGTTCGTGGTGAGCTTGTCGAACCATGAACGGCAACTATTGTAAAATCATAGTGTTATATATTCTGCCTTTCGACAAGCTCGGGGCGAACGGAATTAATCAGAACTTCCTTAAATACAATAACAACCGGCTCGCTCAAAGGAACCCATGACCGAATTCGCCAAAGAAATTATCCCCATAAACATCGAAGAGGAAATGAAACAGTCCTATCTGGATTACGCCATGAGCGTAATTGTGGGACGCGCTCTGCCGGATGTGCGTGACGGGCTTAAGCCGGTGCATCGTCGGGTGCTTTTCGCCATGCGCGAGCTGGGCAATGACTGGAACAAGCCGTATAAGAAGTCTGCCCGCGTGGTCGGTGATGTTATCGGTAAATACCATCCGCATGGCGACACGGCGGTTTATGACACCATCGTGCGCATGGCCCAGCCTTTTTCTCTGCGCTACATGCTGGTGGATGGGCAGGGTAATTTTGGTTCCGTCGATGGTGATTCTCCGGCGGCCATGCGTTACACCGAAGTACGCATGGCGAAGATCGCCCACGAGCTGCTGGCGGATCTCGATCGGGAAACAGTGGATTTTGTTCCCAACTATGATGAATCGGAACATGAGCCGGAGGTGCTGCCGGCGCGCCTGCCCAACCTGCTGATCAATGGCTCGGCCGGTATTGCCGTGGGCATGGCCACCAATATTCCGCCGCACAATCTCAATGAAATCATCAATGCCTGTCTGGCGCTGATCGATAATCCCCAGACCACTATTCAGGAACTGATGCAGCATGTTCCCGGCCCGGATTTCCCCACCGCAGGCATTATCAATGGCGCGCGTGGCATTGCCGAAGCCTATGCCGGCGGTCGTGGCCGCATCTATGTGCGTGCGCGCACCCATGTCGAGGAATTCGGCAACAACCGGGAACGGCTGGTGGTGACCGAACTGCCTTATCAGGTGAACAAGGCGCGACTGATTGAGCGCATTGCCGAGCTGGTCAAAGAGAAAAAAATAGAAGGTATCTCCGAGCTGCGTGACGAGTCGGACAAGGACGGCATGCGCGTAGTGATCGAACTGCGTCGCGGCGAGATGCCCGATGTACTGCTGAATAACCTTTACAAACAAACCCAGATGCAGAGTGTCTTCGGCATCAACATGGTCGCGCTGGTGGACGGCCAGCCGCGGCTGCTGAATATCAAACAGATTCTGGAAGCCTTCATTCGTCACCGTCGCGAGGTGGTGACCCGGCGCACGATTTTTGATCTGCGCAAGGCGCGGGAAAAAGCGCATGTGCGTGAAGGACTGGCGATTGCGCTGGCCAACATCGATCCCATCATTACCATGATCAAGGCGGCGAAGAACCCGGCCGAAGCCAGGGAGAAACTGGTGTCCACCGCCTGGGAGCCGGGGCTGGTGATCGAGATGCTTTCTCGCACCGGCGCAGAAGGTTCCAAACCGGAAGGGCTGCCGGATAATGTCGGTCTGGTAGAAGGGAAATACTATCTTTCTGAAACCCAGGCGCAGGCGATTCTCGATATGCGTCTGCACCGGTTAACCGGGCTTGAGCAGGACAAGATACTCAAGGAATACGGTGAACTGCTGGATCTGATCGCCGAGCTGCTGAAAATTCTCGCCAGTGCGGATCGGCTGATGGAAGTGATTCGTGAAGAACTGCTGGAAATTATGCAGCAGTACGGCGATGAGCGGCGCACAGAGATTGTCGCCAGCCAGGAAGACCTGTCGATTGAGGATTTGATCACCGAAGAAGACGTGGTGGTGACGCTTTCGCATGAAGGCTATGCCAAGGCCCAGCCGATTACGACTTATACCGCGCAACGCCGCGGTGGCAAGGGTAAGGCGGCGACTTCGGTAAAGGACGAAGACTTTATCGACAAGCTGTTCGTCGCCAGCACCCATGACACCATTCTATGTTTCTCCAGCCGTGGCAAGGCGTACTGGCTCAAGGTCTACGAATTACCCCAGGCCGGACGTACGGCGCGTGGTCGGCCGATTGTGAACCTGCTGCCATTGGACGAAGGCGAACGTATTAACGCCATTTTGCCGATTCGCGAATATGAAGAAGGCAAATATGTTTTCTTTGCCACCGCCAATGGCACAGTAAAGAAAACGCCGTTGAAAGATTTCTCACGCCCACGCGCCTCCGGCATTATCGCCATCGAGCTGCGTGGAGAAGATCAACTGGTCGGCGTGGAACTCACCGATGGCACAGAAGACGTACTCCTGTTCACCAGTGCAGGCAAGGCTATTCGTTTCAATGAAGATGTTGTGCGCGCAATGGGACGTACTGCCGCAGGTGTACGTGGCATCAAGTTGCAGCCAGGCCAATGTGTCATCTCCCTGATTATCGCCAGTGACGGCTGTGTACTTTCTGCGACTGAAAATGGCTATGGCAAACGCACAGCCATTGAAGACTATCCGCGCCATGGCCGGGGTGGGCAGGGTGTGATTTCGGTACAGACCACGGGACGTAACGGTGATGTGATTGGTGCGGTTCTGGTCAACGAGAACGACGAGATCATGCTCATTACCAACAGCGGCACCCTGGTGCGAACACGCACAGATGAAATTTCCATCATGGGACGCAACACCCAGGGTGTACGCCTGATCAGCCTCGGTGAAGGTGAAAAACTGTCCGGCATCGAGCGGATTGAAAATATTCAGAGTGACGATGAAGGACAAGAGGACGACGAAGAACAGGCGGAATAGGAAGAATTTTTAATTAACGCAGAGAACGCGAAGGCGCGGAGACGCAGAGATGATTTTTATTTAATCTCATTTCGAGCGAAGCTCAGATTCCGTAGGTTGGGCTGAATGGTGTTTATGAAGCCCAACATTCAGCGCAGAGGCCTTGTTTTGGCCTTCTGCTCCGCAACAGGCTAACGAGGAATCCAGCGCATAGAAATTCAACAACAATGAATTATTTTCTCTGCGCCTCAGCGTCTCCGCGTTATTTATCGTCATTTGTAGCAAAGTTTATTGTAATCAAGTTTGGGAGTAAGTGATGTCTCGAGTATTTAACTTCAGTGCGGGTCCTGCAATGTTGCCGGAAGAGGTGCTTAAACAGGCTCAGGCTGAAATGACAGACTGGCAGGGCAGTGGTATGTCGGTGATGGAAATGAGTCACCGTGGTAAAGAGTTTATGTCGATCGCAGAAAAGGCGACGGCGGATCTACGCGAAATTATGGCCATTCCGGACAGCCATGAGATTCTGTTTTTGCAGGGCGGCGCCAGCAGCCAGTTCGCGATGGCGCCGATGAATCTGTTACGCGGCAAGTCATCTGCGGATTACATCAATACCGGCGCCTGGTCGAAGAAAGCGATTGCCGAGGGCAAACGTTTTTGCGAGGTCAATGTCGCGGCCAGTTCAGAGGCGGATAAATTTAGCAGTGCGCCGACGCAGAACGATCTGCAGCTGAATGCCGATGCCGCTTATGTGCATTACACACCGAATGAAACTATCGGTGGCGTGGAATTCCCGTATATTCCTGAGACGGGCGATGTCCCGCTGGTCGCGGATATGTCATCGACGATTCTTTCGCGTCCATTGGATGTGGCAAAGTTCGGCGTGATTTATGCCGGTGCGCAGAAAAACATTGGCCCGGCTGGTTTGACGGTTGTTATCGTGCGCAGGGATCTGATGGGACAGGCAATGGAAGGCACGCCGTCTATGCTGGATTATAAAATACAGGCTGATGCCGGTTCCATGTACAACACCCCGCCGACCTATGCCTGGTACCTGGCCGGGCTGGTATTTGCATGGATTAAAGACAGAGGCGGTCTGACGGCCATGGCGGAGATTAACAAACGCAAGGCGGACAAACTGTATGCCGCGATTGATGGTTCGGATTTCTATCAGAACCCGGTCAGACCCGACTGCCGTTCCTGGATGAATGTGCCGTTCACCCTCGCTGATGCCGAACTGGACAGCGTGTTTCTCGAAGAAGCGAAAAAAGAAGGACTAATGACATTGAAAGGCCATCGCTCAGTCGGCGGTATGCGCGCCAGTATTTACAACGCCATGCCCGAAGCGGGGGTGGATACGCTGGTCGCCTTCATGGCCGAGTTTGAAAAACGCAATGGGTGATTTTTTTGAATTTAGGTAAATAAACGCGGAGAACGCAGAGGCGCAAAGACGCAGAGATGATTTTTATTTAACAATTAAGGAACCTCTGATTAATTCCGCCGTTCGTGGTGAGCCTGTCGAACCATGAACAAAGACTATAGTAAAATCATGGTGTTACATATTTCACCCTTCGACAAGCTCAGGGCGAACGGAATTAATCAGGGGTTCCCTAAGACATAGCGTAAGTATTTTAGGTTTTTATCAGCAGATTTGCTTTCTACACTGAAGATACATGATGCAGTCAATCTCTGTTAAATAACAATAAATTATTTTCTCTGCGCCTCTGCGTTCTCCGCGTTGAATATGACTTTTTAGGATAACCAACGATGTATAAAATTTTAACCTTAAACAATATTTCCGTTGCCGGTCTGGAACGTCTGCCACGGGAAAGTTATGAAGTTGCTTCCGAGATCCAGCATCCTGATGGCATCCTGCTGCGTTCTTTCAAAATGCATGAGATGGAAATTCCGGCAAGCCTGAAAGCGGTTGGTCGCGCTGGCGCCGGGGTGAACAATATTCCGGTTGATAAAATGTCGGCCAAAGGCGTAGCGGTATTCAATGCGCCGGGTGCGAATGCCAATGCGGTGAAAGAACTGGTGATCGCGGGCATGCTCATCGGTTGTCGTAACCTGTGCCATGCATGGGACTTTGCGCGTCAGCTTGAAGGTGATGATGAAACCATTACCAAACAGGTGGAAGCGGGCAAGAAGAATTTTGGCGGCTTTGAACTTCCGGGTCGTACCCTGGGCGTTGTTGGCCTGGGCGCCATTGGTCGTTATGTTGCCAATGCAGCGCTGGATCTGGGTATGAATGTGATCGGTTTCGATCCGGGCATTACCGTGGAAGGCGCCTGGCAGCTGTCTTCACGAGTGGGGAAAGCCGGCAGTATCGATGAACTGTTGCCAAAAGTGGATTTCGTGACGTTCCATGTGCCGTTGGTGGATGCGACCCGGCACATGATCAATGCGGACAGGCTGAAAACCATGCGTGACAATGCCGTGATTCTCAATTTTGCCCGTAATGGCATCATCGATGATGAAGCAGTGTCTGCAGCCATCAAGGATGGCACGATCTATTCCTACGTATGTGATTTCCCCAGCAACCTGCTGAAGAACCATGAACGGGTTATTACCCTGCCGCATCTTGGCGCCTCGACCAAAGAGGCGGAAGACAATTGCGCCATTATGGTGGCGGAACAGGTGCGTGATTATCTTGAAAACGGTAATGTAAAAAATTCGGTCAATTTCCCGGAAGTCAATATGCCGCGCACGGAAGGGCATCGTCTGGCTATCGTCAACAGCAATGTGCCGAACATGGTTGGGCAGATTTCCTCAGCCCTGGCGGACAGGGATCTGAACATCATTGATATGCTCAACAAGTCGCGCGGTGATCTGGCCTATACTCTGATCGATATCGACAAACCGGCCGATGTTGCGCTGATGAATGAACTGTCAGCGATTGAAGGCGTGCTGTCTGTGCGCATGGTCTGATAATAAATAATATGAGTGACAAGCTTAACAACCTGCGAGAGACAATCGACGCACTGGATGAACAGATCCAGGCATTGATCACGCAACGCGCGAAAGTCGCGGAGCAGGTGGCGCAGGCCAAGCAGGCATCGGGTGACAGTGTTTTCTATCGCGCCGAGCGTGAGGCGGAAGTTCTGCGCAAGGTGATGGAGCGCAACAGGGGGCCACTGAGCGACGAGGAAATGGCGCGCCTGTTCCGCGAAATTATGTCAGCCTGTCTGGCGGTTGAACAGGTGATGAATATCGCCTTCCTTGGACCGGAGGGCACCTTCACCCAGGCGGCGGCGCTGAAACATTTTGGTCACTCGGTCAAAACCCTGCCGATGGCCAGCATTGCCGATGTGTTTCGTGAGGTGGAGTCGGGTGCGGCATCCTATGGCGTGGTGCCGGTGGAAAACTCGAGCGAAGGCGTGATTACGCATACCCTTGACGAGTTCATGCGTTCTTCGCTGAAGATCTGCGGGGAAGTGGAATTGCGTATTCATCACCACCTGCAAAATCGCTCAGGCCGGCTTGAGGACATTAAGAAAATCTATTCACACCAGCAGTCGCTGGCGCAATGTCGCAAGTGGCTGGATACTCACCTGCCGGGCATGCCGCTGCATGATGTGGGCAGTAATGCCCAGGCTGCCGAGATGGCGGCCGCTGACAACGAGGCCGCCGCCATTGCTGGTGAAGCGGCAGCTGAAATCTATGGTCTGAAAATCGTTAGCGCCAATATTGAGGATGAACCGGACAATACCACTCGTTTTCTGGTGATCGGAAAACGCGCTACTCCCGCCAGCGGTCGGGACAAAACTTCTCTACTGGTTTATGCTGAGAACAGGCCCGGTGCACTGTATGCCATGCTTGAGCCGATTATGCGTAACGGCCTTTCCATGACCCGGATCGAGTCACGTCCTTCCCGTCAGGGGATGTGGAACTATGTGTTTTTCATCGATATAGAAGGGCATGCGGATGATGACAATGTGGCAAAGGCGCTGGAGGAACTGTCACAAACGGCCAGTATGGTAAAGATGCTGGGGGCTTATCCCCAGGCCGTTTTATAATAACCAGTCTCCGTCGATAAATACGGATAATTAACGCAGAGAACGCAGAGATGCAGAGGCGCAAAGAAAAAGATGTTATCAATGGTTAAATTTAATATACACTCTGCGTCTTTGCACCGTGAGAACATCGCTTCGCGAGTTTTATTTGGTACTTCCTACGCTTCGCTCTGGTCGCGCCTCCGCGTTCTCTGCGTTTAATTCAATTTAGGTAAACCACCGCCTCTGGCGGTGAGACACAAATAGGCTCTGCCGTTCCGTCGTGCAGAAGAAGTAATGGTCTTTTTTCGAGTTGTTTTTATAGTGGGGCATAATGAAAGGAAGGCAAAGCCAAACTCAGGTTAGCAATGATTGAAATACCGGTAAGGTGGGCACGATTTTTGTGCCCACGCGTTACTTTGTTTTTGGGTATTAAAATGTGTTTCTCCGCGTGGGCACAAAAAACGTGCCCACCCTACAAAGGCTACATGAATTGCCAGTAACGAGAAGAGAAAAATGAGGCTGGCAGGCTGTTTAACTGTAACCATAGCCCCTTTCAGGGGCTTTCATCATACCACCCGCTCCGCGGGTGGTTGTTGATTTGTTATGAACGAAGACGAATAAATAAATTTCAGCAGGTAATCGAGTGATGAAACTCCAACCCGTGATTCTTTCCGGCGGCAGCGGTTCCCGCCTCTGGCCGCTGTCCCGTGAGATGTATCCCAAGCAGCTGATTCAGCTGGTGTCCGAGCAGACCATGCTGCAGGAAACCGCTTCGCGTCTGAACGGACTCAATGATAGTGAACAGATCGAACTGCTGAACCCGGTAGTGGTGTGCAATGAAGAACACCGGTTCTTTGTCGCCGAACAGTTGCGTCAAATTGGTTCGCCGGCCGACAAGATCATTCTTGAGCCGGTTGGCCGCAATACCGCGCCGGCACTGACGCTGGCGGCACTGGCCGTAGCAGCGGATGATGCCGATACGGTTTTGCTGGTGATGCCGGCGGATCATGTGATCAAGGAAGAAAGCGTTTTTCATGCCGCCATCCATGATGGTATGCAGCTTTCCGGCGAGGGGTGTCTGGTGACCTTTGGCATCAAGCCGGATTCGGCGCAGACCGGTTACGGTTATATCTGCATGGGTGCGGCGCTGGATGGTGATACCTCGGCGCAGCTTGTCGAACGTTTCGTGGAAAAACCGGAACTGGACACTGCGCAGGCCTATGTGGATTCCGGTGACCACCTCTGGAACAGCGGCATGTTTATGATGACCGCTTCAAGCTGGCTGGATGAAATGCAGCGCCTGCAGGCGGACATGCTGACAAGTTGCAAAGATGCATTTGCCGGTGGTGAAAGTGATCGTGATTTTTACCGGGTTGATACAGACATTTTTTCATCCTGCCCATCCGATTCCATTGATTATGCCGTAATGGAAAAAATCACGCAGCAGGGTGACCAGGCTGCGCATCCAGCCGCAGTGATTCCGCTGGATGCGGGCTGGTCTGATGTAGGCGTCTGGTCCACGCTCTGGGATGTGGGTGAGAAAGACGAAGACGGCAATGTGATCAAGGGCGACGTTTACACCATCAATACCCGCAACTCCCTGCTGTTCAGCGGCCAGCGCCATATTTCCAGTATTGGCCTGGATGATGTGATCGTAGTGGAAACAGCGGATGCGGTGCTGGTTGCGCACAAGGATCACGCTCAGGATGTCAAGCTGGTAGTTAATCGCCTTAAGACAGCGCAGCGCAGCGAACACCTGAATCACCAGCTGGTCTATCGTCCCTGGGGCAGTTATGAATGCATCGACTGTGGTGAGCGCTTCCAGGTGAAACGCATTACGGTCAAACCGGGCGCCTGTCTGTCGCTGCAATTACATCACCATCGTGCGGAACACTGGATCGTGGTCAAGGGAACTGCGCAGGTAACCCGCGGTGAGGACATTTTTCTGGTGACGGAAAACGAATCCACCTATATTCCGCTGGGTGTTAAACATCGGCTGGAAAACAAGGGGGCGATTCCGCTGGAAATGATCGAAGTCCAGTCCGGCAGTTATCTGGGCGAAGATGATATTGTTCGGTTTGAAGATATTTATGGTCGGGATAAATAAGACGGCGTGAATATGAAAATTAATGTTCAGGCACTGGCTGTTGCGGGTGTGCGGTCCCTGCAGCCCTACCAGCCGGGCAAGCCACTGGAAGAACTGGAACGCGAATACGGCATTAGCAATGCGGTAAAACTGGCGTCCAATGAAAATCCGCTGGGGCCGGGTAAAAAGGCGCTGGCGGCGATTGAGCAACAACTGGGTAATTTGTCTCGTTACCCCGATGGCAATGGCTTTTCTCTGAAAAAAGCGCTGAGTAAAAAGCACGGCGTGAGCATGGATCAGCTGACCCTGGGCAATGGTTCGAATGACATCCTGGAGTTTCTTGCCCGCGCCTTTGTCGCCGTGGATGATGAAGTTGTTTTTTCTGAACACGCCTTTGCCGTTTATCCCATTGTCACCCAGGCTGTGGGCGGCCGGGCGGTGGTGGTTGCGGCAAAAGACTATGGCTATGATCTGGATGCGATTGCCGCCGCTGTTAGTGACAGGACCCGCCTGATTTTTATTGCCAACCCCAATAATCCAACTGGCACCTGGCTGACAGAAAAGGCGTTGCGTGATTTTCTGGAAAAAGTCCCGGCGCAGGTGCTGGTGGTGCTGGATGAAGCCTATTATGAATATGCTTTCGATCCGGCGCTCAGGGCCTGTGGTTATACCAGCGTTATGAGCTGGATTAACGACTATCCTAATCTGGTGGTGACCCGCACTTTTTCAAAAGCCTATGGACTGGCGGGTTTGCGTATGGGCTACAGTGTCTCGCACGCCGATGTGGCGGACATACTTAACCGGGTGCGTCAGCCTTTCAATGCCAACTCGCTGGCGCTGGCGGCCGCCGAAGCCGCACTGGATGATGAAGCGCATTTGCAGCACAGTGTGAAACTGAATGCGCAAGGCATGCAGGTGTTGACTCATGCCTTCGAGCAACTCGGGCTGGACTATATTCCCTCTGTGGGCAATTTTGTCTGCGTCAAAGTTGGCGATGCGGCAGGCGTATATGAAGCGCTGTTGCGCGCCGGCATTATTGTGCGCCCGGTGGCCAATTACGGACTGCCGGATTATCTGCGCATCACCATTGGCCGGGCGGATGAAAATGCGCGTTTCCTTGATGCCCTGAAAAAGATCCTGCCCGCGTGAATGAAATCCTGCATATAAAACGTCTCTGTCTGATCGGCGTTGGTCTGATCGGCGGCTCCCTGCTGCGCGCCCTGCGCCGGGCTGGCGTGGTGGATGAGATCGTCGGCTGTGGGCGAACTCAGGCGACACTGGAAACGGCGTTAAAACTGGGGGTTATCGATCGCTTTGAACGGGATCCGGCCAAAGCGGTAGCGGGCGCCGATGTAGTCGTACTCGCCGTGCCGCTGGGGGCGATGGAAAGTATTTTCGCGGCTATAGCCCCGGCCCTGTCTTCTGATGTTGTGCTGACCGATGTGGGCAGCGCCAAGGCCAGTGTGGTCAACGCGGCAGAGAAGGTATTTTCTGAATTGCCGGCGGGTTTTGTCCCCGGCCACCCCATTGCCGGGACAGAAAAAAGTGGTGTTGAAGCTTCCTTTGCCGAACTGTTTGATGGACGGCGAGTGATTCTTACGCCAACATCCAGATCTTCAAAGGCCGCGATCGAACGCACCCGCGCCATCTGGCAGGCCTGCGGCGCCGAGGTAATGGAAATGGAAATTGGCCACCATGACGAGGTGCTGGCCGCCACCAGTCATCTGCCGCATATGCTGGCCTATAGCCTGGTCGACATGCTGGCCCGTCGGGACGACAGTCAGGAAATTTTTGACTATGCGGCGGGGGGTTTTCGTGATTTCACCCGCATTGCCTCCAGTGATCCGATCATGTGGCATGATATCGCCCTGGCTAACCGAGAAGCGCTGAAAATCCTGCTGGAACAGTTCAGCATCGATCTGCAGAAACTGGCCACGGCCGTGCGCGAGGGCGACAGCGATTATTTAAAGAATATGTTCACGCGCGCGAAACAGGCGAGGGATGCGTTTTGTGAAACGCAGGGACGAGGAA
>Ga0316207_10004612_pt1 | contig 11863 bp, 7 predicted proteins | sample 6weekpyrite_MG_FD_204943 | JGI IMG/M metagenome (GOLD analysis project Ga0316207, IMG submission 204943) | Microbial mat bacterial communities from mineral coupon in-situ incubated in ocean water Damariscotta River, Maine, United States -... | ecosystem: Environmental > Aquatic > Marine >...
GACGAGGGGCTATTGGCCAGCGCATCGGTCTGAAATCCACCAATTGCCGGATCTGCGGCTGAACCCGCCGGGCCAGCCGCTGCAATGTCTTCAGGAAAGGCGCACACCCTGGCGGGACAGCTCTTTGTGAACCGCGCTGATGTCGAGTTCTGCGAGGCTGCACCCTAGCCTGGCGGACAGCGCGGCGGCTGCACCTGCTCCCTGACCGGCCACCGCGCAACAGGCCATGTTTCGGGTGGCCGCATGGGCGATCCTGTCGCCGCCTATGGCGCGCCCCGCGACCAGCAGATTTTCAACGCCCCTTGGCAGCATCGCGCGATAGGGGATGTGCATGTAACGCCCGGTGGTTGGCAGGATCAGGATGCCATGGCCGTCGATGAACTCCGGGTAAATACCGACTGAATCGTCAAACCTCGCCTCGTTGCGCACGTCGGCTTCGGTCATGTTGTAAACCGCGTCGATCTTTCGGCTGTCACGGATACCGATCGACATGCCGAAGTTGCGCAACCGCGCGGCTGCGCAGCCGGGCGCATAGTGGCGCAGCGCCTCGATCGCCAACATTGCCTGTTTGCGGCCCTCGATTTCAAAGCGGGTCAGGCTGTCAGGATCAGTGCCGTCACAACCGGCCAGATGCACGAGGTTCATATAAGTCATCTCGCCGCTGTCATGGAGTGCGCCCCAGGTGCCTGCGATGGTATTCAGATGCGGCGGGATCACCCCGTCGCGGATGGCCTTTTCGAACGGGCGTTTCAGGAAGGGCGAAAACATGTCGTCTTCCTTGCCGTCGGTTTCGACCATCCATTCGCCTGTGGACCAGTCTGCATAGGTTTGCGGGTTGGCGTGGACTTCGGCCATGAAGCGCTGCTTGTCGACACCCGCAAGGTGGAACATGACGCTGGCGGCCTGTGTCTCTTCCAGCGGTGTCTTGACGGTCGCTGCCCCGGCGCGATGCGCCACGTCGGCGTCACCGGTTGCATCGATCACCCGGTGTGCCAGGATCGCTTCGCGCCCGGCCTTGCTTTCGGTGATGATCCCGATGATGCGATTGCCCTCCATCAGCGGGGCCACGAACTGGCGGTGCAGCATCGGGTGGATGCCGGCCTCTTCGACCAGCCGGTCCGCCACCAGCTTGAAACCTTCACTGTCGATCTCGTAGCTCAGCGACTGGCTTTCCGGCACCGCCGCGCCCATGGCCTTGGCGCGTTCCTCGAATTCGCGGCCGATCCCGCCAGCCTCAACGGTTTGTTCGTGGCGATACCAGGCAAAGCCTTCGACCCCGACAACGGTGATATTGCCGCCAAAGCAGCCAAACCGCTCGACCAGCGTCACGTTGGCGCCCGCGCGCGCCGCCGCCAGCGCCGCCGCCAGCCCGCCGGGGCCCGAGCCGACAACCAGCACGTCGGTCTTGTGGATCACATCGGTCTGGCGGGCGGGTTCGGTTATCTGCATGGCTGTGTTGTCCATGAAAGGCAGGTTCTGCCGCAGTTGTAGCGGTCAGTATCACACCTCGCCAGCCCCCGTTTTCGGGCCCGCAAACCCGGTGCCGCCGGTATGAATGGTCGCGCCGGTTTGCAGCCGATCAAAATGTAGGGCACAGGAACGCAACCGGCCGATCCGGCGGTCAGGTACCACCGCGAAACAGGCCCACGGCAACAATGTCCGGATGGCCAGACTTGACGCGATGCGCCGGGCGTCAGTTGAAGCTGCGTTCCGCAACGGCCGTTCCCGCGTCGATTGCCGCCGATGGATATAGGATCACCTTCTCACCCTCGGTCAGACCGCCCAACAGCTGCGCTTCAATGCCGTTGTTGCGGCCAACCTCTACCTGCCGCAATACGGCGTCGCCGCTGTCGGCCACAAAGACCGCCCAGCCGTCCTGGTCCCGAAACAGCGCGCTTGACGGCACGATCAGCGTGTCAGTGTCCTCCCAGACCACGATGCGCACGTTTACCCGAAAACCGTGACCAAGGCTTTTGCGGCGGTCCTGTTGCCCGGTAAAGCGGATCACCGCGTTGACGCGTTGCTCTTCGACGCCCAGCGCCGAATAGCGGGTGAACCCCCAGGGATCGACCCGCGCGACAACGCCTTCAAGATCGTCGGGGCCACCCCAGTTGTCAATTATCACCCGGTCGCCTTCAGAAATCTGGACCGCGTCGGTGGACAAAAGCTCCACTACGATTTCGAGGTCTTTTTCGGTGTCACCGATTTCAAGTACCGGGGCCCCGGCGGGCAGGGTGGTTTCGCTTTGCTGGATGATGCGCAGGATGCGCCCGTCAACCGGCGCGGTCAGCGGGATGGCATTTGCGGCAGAAACGCCCAGAGCCGCGTAAACCGCCGGATCCTCAAAGCTGATCAGCCGCGCCCGGGCGTTGGCAAGATCGGCGTTGCGCATGGATATCGCGGCGCGGGCCGTGTCGACGGTCGCCTCGACCGTGCGCCATTCGCGCTCAGCACGATCAAGCGCCGCGCGGCTGGCAATGCCATCGTCAAAAAGGCGGCGCGCGCGCGCCACATCCGATTGCGCCAGGTCCTGGTCCGCCATCGCCTTGTTCAGGTCCGCCTGCGCAACGCGCAGCGCCGCTTCGGCGGCGGCGATGGCGGCGCGTGCCTGTTCACGGGTGCGGATATCGAGCGCCGCCGGATTTGTCGGCAGCATTCGCGCCACAATGCTTTTGTCCCTGGTAACCACATCTCCGGGTTCAACCTCGACCCGCAGCAGCCGCCCGGCGATCGGCGTCGAAACCACGTAGGCGTCCGAAACCCGGGTGCGCGCGTCTTCGTCGATGGTCACCATCATCGCGCCGCGGGTGACCTCGCCCATGTCAACCAGAACGGGCCGGCCCATGAATGCGTGAAACAGAGCGCCACCGACCAGCAGCGCGGCGCCACCGATAAAAATCTTTCGGGACAGTTTTTTAGCCATAGGGTTTTACTCTCTTGTCTTGAGTGTCGCGACAAGGTCAACCCTGTCAATATCGCGTTTGACCAGCCAGCCGGAGGCGAGCGCCGCAAGCAACACCGCCACCGCAGCATAGCCGTAGCTTGCGGGCGAAGTGCTGATCGGTATCTGGTAAAGATCGGTGCTGAATCCACGCGCTATCAGATAGGACAGATAGCGCCCGATCAGAATTCCCAGCGGCAGCGCGACCATGACGATGACAGCCAGTTCCCCGAGCAGAACATAGGCCGTTTCGCCTCGGGTAAAGCCGATGACCCGCAGGCTGGCCAGGTCACGCGCCTGTTCACTGAAGGAGATGCGCGCGCTGTTGTAGACGATGCCGAAGGTTATGATCGCAGCCACCGCGGCCATTATGAAACGCGTGGCTCCGGCACCTGAATCCATGATTTTCTTGAAAGCCGCGCGCGCGTCTTTCTTCAGGGTGACGCCAGCGACCATCGGCATGTCGCGGAACGCACGGAACAGTGCGTCGCCCTGCGCAGCGTCGATGCGCAGGTAGGCCGCCGAAATACGGCCGGGTTCACCCAATGTGCGGTTCAAGCGGTCGATCTGCATGAATGCGGGCGAGCCGAGAAGCGTGTCGGCCGTTCCCGCCACCGGGACTTCGAGGCGGGGACGCCGGCCTTCCAGCACATCCAGCGTCAGGGTTTCACCCGGAGAAATATCCAGAATCTCCGCCAGTTGGCGGGCCAGTATGATCCCGTCGCCCGGCATCTCGATGGTTCGCATGTTCGCATCCACCGCCCGGTTCAGGCGCGGCTTGTCGATCAGGCCGTTGACGCCGCCCCGGTAACTCTGGCGTCCGTTGCGCAGAACGGCGGGCACGATGCGTACAGGCTCCACTTCAATCACGCCTTCAAGCTGGCGCAGTTCGAACAGCGTGCGCTCGGGCATCGGCTGAACAAAGCTGAGCAGAAGGTCGCTGCGGTCGATAATGCTGAATGTCTGCTCAAGCATCCGGTCAAATCCGGCCAGCAGGCTGACCATCGAAACCGAAAGCGCCATGCCGGCGGCAATGCTGATGACCGCGCCAAACACACGTCTGGGCTGGCGCATAATGCGGCGCAACACCATTCTGGTGGGCTGATCGAGAAACGATTTCAGCGTGTTGGTAAGCGCGCCGCTGCGGCTGTAATCGGCCGGGGCCGGCGGGCGCATCGCGACTGCGGGGGTCAGGGCAAACACCTGGCGCAGAACAAAGATTCCGCCGGCCGAGGCGGCGAGAATACTGACTGTTACCCCGGTCACGAACGCCGCTGGATCAAGCTGAAACACCAGGAAGGGAAACTTGTAGTAAACTTGATAGATCCCCGCCAGCGCGCGCCCTGCCAATACGCCCAGTCCGCTTCCGGCCAGCGCACCGCCAGCCGCGATGGTCAGAACCAGCTTGAAGTAATGCGCGCCCACTTCGAGGTTGCTGTAGCCAAACGCCTTGATAAGCCCGATCTGCTGGCGCTCTGCTGTCACCATGCGCGATACCACGATGTTGAGCAGGAAGGCCGCAACCGCAAGAAAGATCGGCGGCACCACAACCGAAGACGCTCGCAAGCCGTTGATCTCTTCCGAGATAAACCGGTTCGAAAACTGGTCCGCAACCCCATAGGCGCCGCGCCCCCCATAGGGATCGATCAGCCGGTCAACAGCGTCAAGTACCGCTGGCAGGCTGGCGCCACGTTCAAGCGCAACCAGCGCCTCATTGAAGGCGCCTTCTACGTCATAGGCCGCGGCAAGTGCATTGGCGTTCATCCAGATCACCGCAAAGCGGGCTTCATCGGGGACCAGCTCTCCGGGCGGGGTCGTGTAAAGAAATTCCGGTGACTGGGCAAAGCCGACAATCTGAAAGCTGCGCCGCGCGCCGTTCATCGTCGCTGAAAGCGTGTCACCCGGCTTCAGCCCCTGCGCGTCAGCAAAGCTTTTCAGCACAATCACTTCATTGCTGCGCCCGGGTGTCAGTGTCCGCCCGTTGCTGAGAAACAGATCGTTCAGTTTTGGTGCGCGGAATTCGGGCAGCGAAACCGCCTGCGCCCGGACCGGCAGGATCTGCCCCTCCACGTCAATCAGCGCCCCTCCGGTGATCCGCCCCTCAACCGAAGACACGCCGGGGATCGCCGCGATATCATCCAGAACGTCCAGCGGCGCGCGCGTGACAGGTGCAAAGACATCGGCCAGCCGGTAGCGTTCATAATAGGCGCGCCGGGTTTCTTCGAGCGAGTTCAGAAGGCCCGACTGCATCACCAGCAACATGACCCCGACCGCGACGACCACGCCGATGGCCGTTGCCTGCCCCTTGATGCGCATCAGGTCACGCAAAAGCTTGCGGTCGAGCGGGCTCATCCCTGCGCTCGTTTCCGGCTTACCATTCAATGTCCTCCGGGTTCAGCTTGACGGTGTTGACGACAACGTCGCGAATGACCCCGTCGGCGAAATGCAGCACCCGGTCGGCCATCGCCGCTGTGGCGGCGGCATGGGTGACGATCAGAACCGTGGCACCGGTCTTTTCGTTGACATCCTTCAAGACCTGCAGCACCGCGCGCCCGGTCGTGCTGTCCAGCGCGCCCGTCGGCTCATCGCAAAACAGAACCGTGGGGTTCTTGGCAACGGCGCGGGCAATCGCGACGCGCTGCTGTTCGCCCCCCGACAACTGCGCCGGAAAATGATGCCCCCGGTCCCCGAGATTGACCAGTTCCAGCGCCATGTCCGCCTCCATCGGGTTCTGCGCGATTTCGGTTACCAGTTCGACATTCTCATGCGCGGTCAGGCTTGGCATCAGATTGTAGAACTGAAAGACAAAACCGACGTGTTCGCGCCTGTAACGGGTTAGCTGCGCATCGCTCATCCGGGTCAGATCCCTGTCCTGAAAGAACGCTTCCCCGGCGGTGGCGCGGTCAAGCCCGCCGATGATGTTGAGCAAGGTCGATTTTCCGCTGCCAGACTGCCCGAGCAGCACGACAAGCTCGCCGTTGGGCAATTCCAGGTCGACTCCGCGCAGCGCATGCACCGCGGCTGGGCCTTCTCCGTAAATCTTTGTCAGGCCGCGGGTGGAAAACGCATTGCCCTTGAGAGCTTCGTGTCTGGACATATTTGCGCTCCGGTCGAGTTGCAGCCACAAGATTGCGGCTGCCCAAGTGTCGCGCGATCAATGCGCCACTGGCAAGCGTTTCCGGGCGCGGCGCCGGGGCGGTTTTACAATAATCGCCCTCAGGTTGCAATTTTTTCGAGAAACCTTCGTCATGGTGGTGTATGGAATTGAAGAGCCACTCTTAACCAACGGAATCTCATTGCAAATAGCTCGGATAACGGACAAGCGGCCAAACCCGGCACCGGCGCAAACCGGCGCTGCGAGAAAACCGGTGTCTGGCATCATATTTCTGCCGGCGTTGCTGTCTGGGGTGATCGTGCTGCTGGCCTGGGGCTATACCGAAGCCCAGAACCAGAAGATCGAAGATCAGCGGCTGCGTGCAGAGGTGCGTTCCATGGCCGGCCAACTGGGTTCAGATATCGAAAGCCGGCTGAACAGCGATCTGCAACTGGTTCAGGGGCTTGTTGCGGTGCTGTCAACCGAGCCCGGTATGGATCAGCGGCGGTTTGCGCAACTGGCCGAAAGCATATTCACCGAAGGCCGGCAGTTGCGCAATGTTGCCGCAGCGCCGGATATGATTGTCAGCCTGATTTACCCGGTCGAAGGCAACGAGGGCGCTATCGGGCTTGACTACAACAAGACCGAAGCCCAGAGGGCGCCGGCGCTGAAAGCGCGCGACAGCGGTTCGCTGATCCTTGCCGGGCCCGTTGATCTTGTGCAGGGCGGGCAGGCCTTTATCGGGCGGTACCCGGTATTCAGCGCGGAAGGCGGCACGCGCCGCTTTTGGGGAATTGTGTCTGCTGTCATTGACCTGGAAAAGCTCTATGTCGAAAGTGGTCTGAAAAACCCGGATCTGGCGATCGAGGTGGCGCTTGTCGGAAAAGACGCGCTTGGCGCTGCGGGTGAGCAGTTTTATGGCCCGGCCGACCTGTTGCAGGATACCCCGGTGCGCGTCGGGATTGCCTTGCCAAACGGCTCATGGTTGCTCGCGGCCCGCCCCCGTGACGGGTGGGACCAGCCCGCAAACGATGCCTGGGCCGTCCGGCTGCTGTTCATGCTTGCAGGCGGCATGATTGTCGGGCCCATGGTGCTGGTCGGGGCGCTTTACCAGCAGCGGCGGCGCTATATCAATGAACTTTCATCCCGCCAGGGCGAGCTCGACACACTGTCACGCCGCTATTTGCTTGCGCTCGAGACCTCGCAGACCGGGGTTTGGGAATACGATCATGACACAAGGTCGATCATCTGGGACGAGCGTATGAACGATCTCTACGCCTATCCAAGACAGCAGCGCGTTCACCAATACCTGGACTGGGCAAGCCGGGTACACCCCGAAGATCGTAAGGGTGCGGTTTCGGAGTTTCTCGAAGCAATACGGGCGTGCAAACCTCTGCGCTCAGTATTCAGGCTGCTGTTGCCTGACGGTTCAATCCGCCATATCCGTGCCATCGCGCGCGTCGAGGTCGGTGAGACCGGCGCAACCAGGGCCGTTGGCGTGAACTGGGACGTAAGCTCAGAGATCAATCTGCAAGACAGCCTTGAACAGGCAAACAGGTCGCTTCGTCAGCGCAACAGCGATTTGCAGGATGCAACCGACAAGGTCGAGTTTCTGGCGTTGCACGATCCGCTGACTGAACTGCCCAACCGCCGTTACCTGGATCGTGTGCTTGCAACGCACGCCGGCGCTTATGAGCACCGGAACGAACATGCAGGCGTGCTGCAAATCGACCTCGACGGGTTCAAAATCACCAATGACACTTTTGGCCATCCTGCAGGTGACAAACTGCTGGTCGATGTCGCGGGGCTCCTGCGTGAAACGGTCGGGGCGGAAGATTTTGTTGCGCGGGTTGGCGGGGACGAGTTTGTCGTTCTTCTTCGCCGCGCGGATGGTGCTGCCTTCCGGCAGCATGAAGAGCTGGAAAAGCTTGCCCGGAAGATACTTTTGGCTGTGCAAAAACCCGTCCGCCGGACCGGCCGGATCGGGGCGTCGATCGGTATTGCCAGTGATGCATTTGCCGCGACTTCACCACGATCCCTGTTGCGGGACGCAGACATAGCGCTCTGTCAGGCCAAATTGTCGGGTCGCAACCAGTTCAAGCTCTTTGACGGCACGATGCGCCAGAGGCTTGACCGTGAAGCCAGCATCGCGGCCCAACTTGAAAGGGCCCTGAAAGAAGGGCAGATCGAGCCCTACTACCAGCCGCAGTTCAACGCCGAAACGCTCGAGCTTTCCGGGGTTGAGGCACTGGCGCGCTGGAACCACCCAACTGACGGTGTTCTGCGGCCAGAAGCATTTCTGCCCGCAGCCAAAGCTATCGGGCTTGACGATGAAATCGACAAACTGATCCTCGGCAAGGCGCTTTCTGATATAAAAACGTGGAAAGATCCTGCTCTTATCCTGCCACGCGTTTCGCTGAACCTGTCGGCCAAACGCGTGGCCAGCAGCTTCCTGCTGCCGGAGCTGAAATCGCTGCAAATAGATCCCGGAACGATCAGCTTTGAACTGGTCGAGTCGATCTTCATGGACGACGCAGACGATACGCTGTCCAAAAATGTCGCCGGGCTCAAGTCACTGGGCATCGACATTGAAATTGACGACTTCGGCACCGGCTTTGCGTCAATCGTCGGCTTGCTGAAGCTGGAGCCCAGACGGCTGAAGATCGACAAGCAACTGGTCGGCCCGATTGTTGAGTCTGACGCCTCGCGGCGGGTGGTGTCTTCGATGATCGAGATCGGCAATACGCTGGGGATCGAGGTTATTGCTGAAGGCGTCGAGACACCGGACCACATCAAGATATTGCAGTCGCTACGCTGCCACGCCCTTCAGGGTTTTGCTTTCGGAATGCCGATGCAGGCCGACGTATTTGCCGATTTTCTGATGTGCCAGTCCCGCGCCCGCGCCCGCGACAAGCACAGCGCATAAGGCACGTTTGTGGCGGACAAGAGGGCAATATCTTCGCGAAGGGGGGGACTGTGGTACTCCCTAGGGGAATCGAACCCCTCTTTCCAGGTTGAAAACCTGGCGTCCTAACCGATAGACGAAGGGAGCACCGTTCAGTGAGCGGGTATTTAGCCGCTGATCCGGAACGGCACAAGCGAAAAATTCGAAAAATCGCAGTGGCCATGGCGATTTTTTCGGGTGCGCTTCAGCGCGCTTCGGCGGCGTCTTCAAGGCGCAGTTGTACGGTCTGCCGCCCGCCCCAGCTGTTCAGCTCGATCCGCCCGGCAAGATGAAAACGCGCGCCTCCATGGGCCAGCAGCGCAGGCCCCAGCGCGGTGTCGAAAGCGCCAAAGCATATTGCCTCGATCCGCGCACCGGACTCGTCGCCAAAACTGAGTTTGAGGTGCGAGTCGCCCACCCGTTTGGCAAACAGGATCTGCTGATCGGGAAACGCAAAGCGCGGGGCAGGGGCGGCGGCTCCAAAGGGGCCGGCAGCCTCGATCCGGTCAATCAGTTCGGGCGTCGCAGCCCGCGGCATCAGGAGGCCGTCGAGCTTCAGCCTGCCGGGGCCAGCCGTACCCGCACCCTGCCGGGCAAGCAACTCTGAAAGCCGGGCCATAGCGTCATCGAGCTTTTCCCGGGAAACGCTCAGCCCGGCTGCCATCTTGTGGCCACCGCCCTTTTGCAATAGCCCCTCGGCGGCCAGCTTCTGGACAGATGCGCCCAGATCGACGCCGCTGACCGAGCGGCCAGAGCCTTTGCCATTGTCCCCGTCAAAGCCGATCACCACCGCCGGGCGACCGGTTGCCTCTTTCAGGCGGGCGGCGACAATGCCAACCACACCGGGGTGCCAGCCTTCGCCCGCGGCCCAGACCAGCGGCGCGTCAAGCCCACGGGTTTCGGCCTGCGCCATGGCCGCGTCGCGCACCTGGGACTCGATTTCGCGCCGTTCGGCATTGAGATGGTCCAGCCGCTCTGCCATCGCCTGCGCCTCGGCGGGGTTTTCGCAGGCCAGCAGCCGCGCGCCAAGGTCGGCTTTGCCGATGCGCCCGCCAGCGTTGATGCGTGGACCCAGCAAAAAGCCGAGGTGATAGGCGTTCGGCGCACGGTCCATCCGGGCAACATCGGCCAGCGCCACAAGGCCGGGGCGGGCGCGGCGCGCCATCACTTTCAGCCCCTGTCGCACCAAAGCGCGGTTGACGCCGGTCAGCGGCGCGACATCGGCCACCGTCGCCAGCGCCACGAGGTCCAGCATTGCCATCAGGTCGGGTCCGCTGTCGCCAGCGTTGCGCATCTGGCGCCCGGCCTCGACCAGCATCAGAAAGACCACCGCCGCCGCGCACAGATGCGCGAGCGCACCGTCTTCGTCCTGGCGGTTCGGGTTCACCACCGCCAGCGCGTCGGGCAGCGTTTCGCTCCCGAGGTGGTGGTCCAGCACGATGACATCCGCGCCGACGGCCGCCGCAATCGGTGCGTGTGAAAGCGTGCCGCAGTCCACACAGACGATCAGATCATGGTCCTTTGCCAGCGCCCGCATCGCGGGTTCGTTGGGCCCGTATCCCTCGTCGATGCGGTCGGGCACATAGAGCGTGGCGTCACGCCCCATGCTGCGCAACCAGCTCAGCAGCAATGCCGCCGAACTGCCGCCATCGACATCATAGTCGGCAAAAATCGCGATTGCCTGTCCCTGACGTGCAGCGCTGACAAAACGGGCGGCGGCACGCTCCATGTCACGCAGGCTTTTGGGGTCGGGCAGCAGGTCACGAAGTTGCGGGTGCAGAAAGGCTTCGGCCTCTTCAGGAGCAACACCGCGCCGCGCCAATGTGCGGCACAGGGGGCCCGGCAGGCCTGTCGTTTGCTCCATGGCCTCTGCAAGGCGTTCCACTTCCGCAGTGGGCCCCTGCCAATCGCGACCGGTCAGGGACGAGTGGACACCCAGAAAACCCGTCACAGCGTCTGCACCAATATTTCTTCGGTCTGAACGGCTTGCAGGAATTCTCCGTGCAAATGTGCGACCGCCTGGTCGTGGATCAGCTGTGGGTCCGGCGCGTCCGCTCCCGGCCTCCAGGACATGTCGGCGCTGCTGGTGAAGGCCGCGCAGGCATCTTCAGCCAGGCGGACCTCAAAGCCGAGATTTGCCGCCATGCGCGCCGTCGATGACACGCAATGGGGCGTGGTAAAGCCGCAGATCACCAACGCCTGCGCGCCCATCTCGCGCAGGCGGGACAACAGGTCGGTGCCGATGAAGGCGGAATTGACGGTTTTCTCGATCACCGGTTCCCCGGCAGCCGGTGTCACTTCGGGTTTGAAAGCACTGCCAGGCAGGTGCGGCGCCAGCGGGCTGCCGGCTTCTCGGCTCTGGTGCTGCACGTGCATCACCGGCGCGCCAGCCGCCCGCCAATGCGCCAAAAGCGCCGCTGCACGGGTTTCGGCACCCGGATTGTTGCGTGTGCCCCAGCGTGGGTCATCAAATCCCTTCTGGATGTCGATCAGCAGAAGGACGGGCGCAACCATGCTGTGGGCCGCCCCTTATTTGGTTGGGTTGCGGTAAGACATCCGCCGGACCGACCCGGTCTTGGAGCGCATGAGCACCGTTTCGGCGGTCAGATAGCCGACTTCGCGCCGGATCCCCGGCAGGATAGAGCCATCGGTCACCCCGGTTGCGGCAAAGATCACATCCTGCGTGACCATGTCGTCACGAGCATAGATCCGGTCAAGATCGGTGATCCCGGCCTTGGCCGCGCGGGCGCGTTCATCGTCATTGCGAAACGTCAGCCGGCCGTAGATCTGCCCGCCCATGCATTTCAGCGCGGCTGCCGCCAGCACGCCTTCGGGCGCCCCGCCGGAACCCATGTACATGTCGATGCCGGTCCTGTCGGCCTCG
>Ga0316207_10004613_pt1 | contig 11862 bp, 17 predicted proteins | sample 6weekpyrite_MG_FD_204943 | JGI IMG/M metagenome (GOLD analysis project Ga0316207, IMG submission 204943) | Microbial mat bacterial communities from mineral coupon in-situ incubated in ocean water Damariscotta River, Maine, United States -... | ecosystem: Environmental > Aquatic > Marine >...
CATGGACCTTTGTCTTCGATAAAGATCAAACGGTGACCTTTAAGCGCCCAGGTCGCCTGCTTTATGAAGAAATTGATATAGCACTACAGCCGCTATTGTCAGCTAAAAGTTAATTTTACAGGAATTTTTTGTAGTGGCTAAAAAGCAGCATCAGGTAACGCTTGTTCAGGATAAGACTGGAATGTACTGGGATCTCGCATTGTATGTTCCTACCGTGATCTTTCTAATTTCGATTAGCTTGAAGATGTGGTTTAGCGCAGATAAGAACTGGGCATATCTTTTGATGTTTATGGCCTCCTTCTTTTTGATGGTGGGTTTCAATCGGATATTTAAGTCTCGCATGATGTTAATGGGTTCATCCCCGATAAGCATTGATGTTGATAAACAGCGGGTTTTGTGTGGTCTACGAAGTGGTGATCAGGTTGAACTCGTTAAAGGGGTTCGTTATTTTCCTGATTTTTCGGGTAAGAGTTTTGCGATTACTGGAATGGATCTGAATGGCAAGAAGTGTCAATACGTTTTTCATCGTGGACAGTTTTCTGATGAGGACGAATATAAAGAACTGCGTGAATTCCTTCGGATTTACGGCTAGCTTAATCTGATCAGGGTATCTAACCGCGTCCGGTACGACGCTTGACGATGTCCCATCCCAGGAATGCCATGACAGTAGCTGAAACCCCTAGAACGATGATTGTGATCATTTGCTCGGTTTCCTCATCTACCAGGCCTCCCACGAACATATGTACAGTGTAAGCCATTAGAAGTAATGAGCTGACCGCAACAATTAAATAAATAATAGCTTCTTTCATGCCTTGCCCTGCTTGATAACGCACGCTGTTGTAAATGTAGATTGGTTTGCGAATAGATAGTATATAAAGTATTGGTAGCAATCACTAGGGAATAGTGACGAATTTGCGTTAAAGACTCCGCCGGGAAAATTATAGCACTAACAAGGTGTTATAAATCCCATTCTATTAGTATTTTGCTTTCACTGAAACATGCAGTTTATACATTAATAACAGTGTCGAATGCACTTGATTATTTGTTACAAAGACCTTGACGATATTAACTGACATGTGTCAATATCTTCGACCAAGTTCCCTGTCTCCCTGGTGAGTGTTTGTAGCTGTGGGGCAGAAGTGTAATTTTCTATTTCGATGAGTAATCGTTGTAGCAAAGCACTCGTAAAGATGATGAGTGTGATGCGCATTTTAGAGGGGAAGGTGTGCGTATAGGCAATCGATAGCAATCAATTGTGCGTACGATAATAAAGATCGACATGGGAGGGTGGAGATGAAGAATAAACTAACACTGGGCAATACCTTTTTTGTCCTGATAATCGCTGCATTTACAACAGGAATGGGTAACGGAAGTGTATTTGGCGCTGCTGTGATGTGTGCTGTTGGTCGTGGCCCGTATGAAAGTTGGGGTGGCTGGGGTGCAGAAGCATATAACCCAAGCACATTTTCAGGCTTTGTAGATTGTGTGATGCTTGCATTCGGTCTGGCATTCGCAATTATTGTGGGCGCGGCAATGTCTAAGCATGGCGCGCTAGAAGCACGAGGGCAGTCAAGTAGTACTTGGTAGTCATTGTGGTTTTTTTTGATCGATTGTAATAAGTTCATAAAGATAAGTTAAGAGGGGGGAATAATATGGCAACATTCGCAGGTACATGTGGGGTAGTCTTGGCATTTTCAAGTATGTGGTTTTCTTGGTATCTACTGAATAAAACAGAAGAATGAAATAAAAGCATAAGATAAATCGAGTATGGTTCGAGGCTGAACAAGAGCTATACCGTTTACATTGTGATTTATGGAGGAGAGGGTAAATGCTTATTAAATATTTATTTGCGAAAAACGAAGATATCCCGGCAGGTTCATCGTCGGTATTCTTTGGTTTTTCAGCAATTTTTTGGTTTGTAGTAGGAACAGGTCTAGGTTCCTTTAATGCCGCTAAGCTGGCATTTCCAGACTGGGTAACTGGTACGGAAATGTTTGCTTTCGGTCATATGCGTCAGGTGCACGTACTTGCTGTGATTCTTGGCTGGATTTCAATGGCGTTCGCGATGACCATGATGTACATGACACCGGCTCTGGGTAACACCAAGCTGTGGTCAGAGAAATTGGGTCTCTGGAATGCGTTCCTATGGAATGTTGGCCTGAGCCTTGGTCTGTTCCTGCTGTGGATGGGTATCACATCTGGTCGTGAGTACTCGGATCTGATCTGGCCGATCGATCTGGTAGTGATCGCCGCTGTTCTAATTCCACTGATGGTTAATGTGTTGATGACCATCGCACATCGTCGTACCCAGGGTATCTATATTACCAACTGGTTCTTTGGTGCGTGTACTTTCATGGTAACGATCGTTGTTATCGTGGGCCAGTCTCCTGAAATCTTCAACTTGACTGGCTTGACAGAAGCGTACATGACGTTCTGGCATGCGCATAATCTGTTGGGTCTTTGGATTACACCAGTTGCTGCAGCGATTGCGTACTACACGATTCCAAAACTGACTGGTAACCCACTCTACTCACATAGAATTGGTCATCTGCATTTCTGGTCAATCGTTGCGTTCTACTCAACACCAGCATCTCACCATCTGATGTCAGCACCTCTGCCAGAATGGCTGAAGTCTTTCGCATCAGTAGAAGGTGTATTGATTCTGATCCCAGCGGTTGCTTTCGTAGCTAACATCCTGCTTACCATGAAAGGTAAGTGGAGTCTGTTTGTTGAAAACATCGAAACCAAGTTCTCTATCACTGGTGTACTGCTTGCTATTCCTTTGAATATGCAGGGTGGTTTCCAGCAGACGCGTGCGATTAACTGGTATGTACATGGTACAGGTTGGATTGTTGCTCACGCTCACCTGGCACTGCTTGGTATGTCTACATTCCTGGAAATTGCAGCGGTATACTTCGGCCTGCAGCAGATCCTGAGAAGAAAGCTTTACTCTCTGGCGCTTGCGAACTTCCATTACTGGTTCGTACTGATCGGTTTCTGTATCTACTGGATCTCAATGACCATAGCTGGTCTGATTCAGGGTGCAGGTAAGATCTACGAAGTTCCATACATCGACGTTGTGGTAGCAGAGCATCCATACATGATCGCACGCTGGGTTGGTGGTACGATGGTATTCACCGGTAACCTGGTATGGTTGTATAACATGTATATGACTGCACGCGAAGGAACAGTAGTTCCAGCTGGTCGCTATGCCCACGAGATGGCTTACGAACGCTAGAAACTAGTTCTAAATCATCATTCGTGTCCCCTCTTTCAGCTGTTGAGAGGCTGAAAGAGGGGGATAAAAAAGATAATTGGGAGGGTATATAACGTGGCATTTCAACAATATAAATTAGGGGCGGCGGGCGTCGGGGGCATGCTTGGCCTTTCGATGACTATTACGCTAATGTTCCCAAGTTTTGACTTTCGCTCTGCGGAGTCAACATGGGTCGGTCTAGATAAATCATTATCCAATGGTCGTGTAATTGGTTTCAGTTATGAAGATCCATTGGTAATTGGTGCTAATAAGCCTATTACTGTGATTCTGGATAAAGATCCTAAGACCGGTGAGAAGATTGATCCGCCAGTACGTGCATACGTATATGAGCCAGGCGTTCCTTTCGCTCCGGCTGTGCGTCATCCAGCTAACACCGGCCCAACTGTCAGTCAGTTGAGCCTGAATGTTGGTAAAATGGGTGAAGCCAACGAGGCACAGGGCGCTGTATTTGGTATCAACCGCGGTGAAGTTAACGGTAAAGACTGGGATTACATTGAGAATCTGACCGCAACTAAAGGCTGGTCTCCAGCTGATGCTCTGCGTACAGCTTCTGACGAAAACACTCGTTATGTAGGTAAGGGTAAGACTGTATATATCACCGAGGGTTGCTGGTGGTGTCATACGCTCCTACCTGAGCAGACACAGGATTGGCAGGTCTTTGGTGCACCTCCAATGCTAGGCGATTTCAATGGTGAGTTCCCAACCGCATTTGGTTCGGATCGTAAAGCTCCAGATATTCTTCATGTGGCTTCACGTAACTCATCAAGAGAGTGGATGAATATGCATTTCTTCAATCCACGTCTTGTTCAGCCTAACTCAATCATGCCGCGTTTTGATTACCTCTGGGGTGAGACTGATGCGCATGGTAATAAGATCGATTTCGACAAATGGCGCACCGAGTACAAAGAATACCGTGCTGGAGACAGGATCTATCCACCTGAAATTCCAGAGTATGCCGGTAACTCTGAAGTACGTGCACTCGTCGATTGGGTCTTAACGAGTCTTAAGTAAAATTGGGGAGAAATATAAATGGCTATTAAATTTGACCAACCGTTCTACTCAATCTCTGACGAGGCTGAGCAGAATCGGATACTAGAACTGTGGGAAGCTGAGAAGTATGGCGGACTGTGGGCAGGTAACAATCGTCTGCCGATGCCGCTGGTGTGGCTGATGGGGCTTATCATCTTGACCGCGTTTATGATCACAATGCCTATTTGGGGGCAGCGTCCAACAGCACATGATTTTGTTGAGCATGTAGCACTGATGGATAGTCCAGAAATCCAGGCGATTGCTGATCCAGTAGCTAAGATGGCAAAGATCGACGAGATTGCCTACCAAAGAGCTGATGGGCGTGTGAAAGCATCTTTAGAGCGCCACCCAATTACTTGGGATGACCTTCTGAATATCGCACCTGAAATCAAAGAAGCTCAGGCTTCTGGTAAGTATCCAATGGATTACTATTCAGTTCTAGGTGACACCATTGTTCTTGCTAACTTTGAAGGCAATCCAACTGCTGATGGGTCACCTGAAAGAAAACAGCCTTGGTGGGATTCTGGGTACACCATCGACGTTTTCTATGTGACATATTTCATCATTTTCACCTTTTTCGTGTGTAAGCGTCTTCCACATTTCAGTCGTAAGCCTGATATGTCAAACGCTAAGTAATCAATAGGAGAATTGTTATGTTAGATATTGATCACGGCCCAACAGTCTTTGCAGGTATTATCGCTGTTGTATTCATTTTACCAGCGCTGTACGGCATGCTATTTGTTGATACTTACTGGAAACAGCATAAAGAAAATGCTGCGGAAGGTTCGGATGATGTATTCAACTAAGGTCAAAAATTAGTTGAAAGAAAAACCGTCCTTTTGGGCGGTTTTTTTTTACGCGACAGCCAAAACCCTTTGTTATATAATCTTAGCTCTTTGGTATGGTACTGCTAGCATTTAGCAGCTAATGATTAATTGTAAAAGTGTCTGAATGATGGTATTAGATTTTTTAAGCGGTAACTCATTGTTAATGAAGCTGTGGTCATACCTTGAGATAGCAAGAATCTCAATTGAAGAGGTTAAGGACAACCGGGTACTCGGCATCGATATGAGCATTGAGGGGCTGCGCTCTCAATCATTCAGCGTTGGCATCTTTGTATTTTTAGTTGTATCGCTTATTTTCTTTTCGATAATTATCTATTTTTATATGCCGAGAGGGAAAGATAATAAAAATAAGCTAAAGACAGGCGAAAAGGTAATGTTTGGCGCGATAATATCAGGTATTTTTATCGCAATTGGAATGGGCTGGTTACAGCTAATTGAAGGTTTCTTACTGTAGGGGTGGGCTGTGAAAGAATATATACAATCATTACCAGACGGCTGGACGATCTATTTATGGATGGTTGCAGCAGCAGCTATTCTTATTGGAGCTGCATTCGCGCTTAGATGGGGCTTTAAAAATAACCAGTTTGATGAAGATATCAAGTATGTCGTGTTTGATGATGACGATAAAGATAAGATGTCCGAAGAAGAGTTTAAAAAAAGCAAGCAGGTTCAGGCAGCTCAAGAAGCAGAGCGTATAGAAGTGTTGAAGAAAAGAGAAGCAGATAGGCAAGCAAAAAGAAATGAAAAAGGGTGAGAAGGTAATTTATGGATTGATAGGCCTAATGGCTGTCTCTTCAATAGCCTATAAAGGATGGCAAATTGGACATAAGACAGATGAGGACATAGATCCTGGAATACCTTATTACTCAACTGCTTCACCTGAGCTTAGCGATAAGGCTGGCTTGCTGATTCGCAAGCATGCATGTAAAGACTGCCACAAACTTTTTTTCTTGAACGCTATAACTCAGAATGTACCAGCGCCATCACTGGATGGCATGGGATCACTTAAAGAAGAGGCGTGGTTTTATGAATACTTTTCTGCAGAGAACCCACAGGAAATCATCCCTTCAAGATTGAAGCCTCGGTTTCGGATGCCTTCATTTGCTTCATTACCTGAAGAAGATCGGCGCACACTTGCTGCATATGTGGCGAGCTTAAAGGTTGAAGACTGGTATCTTGAAGAGACAAAAAAAGCTGCATATGAAAAGTTAACAGGGAAAGATTACAATCCAGATGATGTAGAGAAATGAAATTTAGATACGTAACACCTAAAGAAATTATGTGGGGAACGGTAGCCGTACTTGTTGGTGCGGCAGTTAACCTTGCTGGAGACCGCTTAATGGGCGTGAGCCTGGAGCTGTTTTATGGTGTTCAAACATTTAACCCAATGTGGATAGTAACACTCTTCTTAATCCCTTTTTTTGCGGGTATTGCTGTTTCGCTAGTCTTTGGGCTGGGCGGTAAAATTCTCGCCTATTTTGCCCCCTTAGTTGTCAGAATTCCTGAGTACATAATATTGTACGGTGATCGCCACTCGCTGCCAGATGGGGTTGTACTTCTTCCGCTTGGCTACTGGATTCTGATTGTCATTATTGCAGTTGAAGCAGCAGCGATTGGCGGTGTAACGGGTGAAATTGTGAACAAAAAAGTTTACGGCCGCTCTGATAAATCGAAGTACCACAAGCGTTATCAAAAAAAGCAGAGTAATTCGTCAGAAAAAGCGTAATTGTTTTTTACTGATGATGACATAAGATACCTTCCGATTATGAATACATTCAAGCATCAGGCCCCGCTGTCACAAGAGCAGCGTCAAGTACGTAAGCGTTATATCGGTGCGACTTTTGTGACGTGCATTGTTTTATCGCTCGTCGGTGGAACAGTCCATGTACTAGAGCTGGGTTCAAACCGTATGCATGATATGCGTGATAAGGCTGGGATCGATCTTGCGCTTGAACATGAAAATATTCGTGCCGCAGGTGAAGAGTTATTTCTTCAAGTTGATTTTGAGTTTGGAGATGAACAGCAGGGTAGTTATACAGTCGAAGAGGCTGAAGCACTGCTGACACCAGAGCAATGGGCTGAAGTCGATGCGATGATCGAAATACCCGCAGGTGACTTTCTGATGGGAACAGATCGTAAGCAATCAAATGTCTATAATCGCCCGCAAAACAGAGTCCATACTGAGAGCTACAAGATTGATAAATATCCAGTAACTAATGCACAGTATGCTCGCTTTGTTGCTGCCACAAACCATCGTCCACCACTACACTGGAAGGATGGCAAGATTGCAGAAGGGGTAGAGTTACATCCTGTGACGATGGTCTCCTGGCAGAATGCGACTGACTACGCAGCATGGGCTGGCAAGCGCCTGCCGACAGAACCTGAATGGGAAAAGGCGGCGCGTGGTACAGAAGGAAATCGTTGGCCCTGGGGTAACAAGATGGATGCCGAGCGTCTAAACACCTATTACAGTGTTGGTAGCACAACAGCCTATGATGCATACCCAGATGGTGCGAGTCCTTATGGTGTGATGGATATGGTCGGCAATGTCAGTGAATGGGTCGCTGATGATTTTGCGGCCTATATGGGCAGTGCAGCACCATCCGAGATATTTAAAGCAAGAAAAGCTAAAAAGCCTGGACTGGGTGCAGCCAAGGCGATGAAGATGGCTGAGTTTGAAGAGACCGAAGAGCGCTATAAAGTGTTGCGTGGTGGTTCATGGAAGAGTGATCCATTCTCAACCGCGACATACCACCGTAACTATGCGTGGCCAAACTTCGCATCCGACTTCTTTGGCTTTCGCTGTGCCCAAACACCGTAAAATACAGGTTCTATTATGAAACGCCTTATTTCTTCTTTCTTATTTGCGGGCCTTGCTGCTCTGCCAGTGACCAGTTTTGCAGCAGATAGCTACCGCTGGCTGCATGTCACAATCGATACTCCCTGGGTGATCTTTCTTGTTTTATTGCCGATGGTCTTGATCCCAGCAGTGTTGATGGCGATCCTTTATTGGAAGTTTGCAGGTACCACGCCTGAATCACGCAAAAAAGAAGAGTTAGCCAAGTTAGAGGCTGAGGCTCAGTCAAACAAAAGTGAGTCGACTGATTAATGAAATTATTACCAAGCGTTTCAATGCTGTTTGTTTTGTTGACATCAATGCTGCTGTCAGGCCTCAGCTCCGTTGCCTTTGCCGCTGATGATGGACAGGAAGTAAATAATTCCCATTCTGTATTGGCTCCATTTATTGAAAAAGAAGAAGTGCTGGGAGATGCCGTTGCGATTGATGATGAGCAAAAGCATTTAATCCTTTTTTATATGGGCATGGCGCTTTTATTTCTCATAATTACGACTGCAGTGATCGGTTTGCAAATGGCTTTGTTTGGTAAGCAGCTATTTGTTCAGCATATGATCAGCGCAGGTTTTACCGTCTTTCTTTCGCTTGCACATGCTGTTACCGCAATTGTCTGGTTTTTTCCCTTTTAGAGTCTGACTTTCTCGCACCTGTTATCGTGCGGTTGATGTTTGCCTATACTCGCTGATACCCTAGGTTGTTTGCGCTAGCCCCCTATTGATGGGGGCTCTATAGGGCTGACTGTGTAGAGGATAAACAGGGCTAATTTTGTTGTATTCGTTTCAAAAAAGAAGTGCCTTATGGGCGTGGGGACTTGCAGTTGTCTATGCTTTATCGGGCCTGGCTGCGCTCTCTTATGAAGTGTTGTGGGCGCGAATGTTATCGCTCCAGTTTGGTGTCAGCATCTTTGGAATTGTCGTCACGGTTTCGGCTTTTATGGCGGGTCTCGGCGGCGGCAGCCTGGTCGGTTCACGCTTCGTACAATCACTTCGAAATCCACTGTTAATCCTCGCGCTGCTGGAAGCTGCCGTCGCGCTGTTTGCATGGTTCACACCGCAGCTGTTTCAGTCGCTCGACCTATGGATAGGCGCAAGTGCAGAAGGTGGTGGTCTGCTACAGTGGTACACCTTGCAAGGTGTCGTGGTCTTTCTAGTACTATTTATCCCCGCCTTTGCACTGGGTCTCGGTTTTCCGATGGTGATATCGATGGTACCCGGCAGCGCAGTTTCATTGAGTAAAATTTATGCGCTGAATACTTTGGGTGGCGCGCTCGGTGCATTATTACCGCTTGGGTTACTGCCCCTGTTTGGCTGGACTGTTTCGATTCGCCTGGTGGCCATCCTGGGTTTTGTTGTCGCGTTAATGGTATTCCTGTTATCGCGTGGAGTTAAGGCAGAGTCTTATACAAAAGAAGAAGGGCTTTCAAACACTAAGTGGTTAGCCAGTCGTTATCTGTTTGCATATGCCGGGATTGGTGCCGCTGCGTTGATTCTTCAAGTGGCGTGGACACGTCTGTTCGGCATGATACTGCTACGAACTGAATATGTACTGGCGGTGATGCTGGCAATCTTTTTAGTGGGGATTGCCTTCGGCAGTGCGTTGGTGAGGCGCGGTGCATCTTCGAAATGGTTATCGCTGTTGCCGGTGATTGCCGCAACATTTGCGATGCTGAGTTTGTGGGGGCTGCCATATCTAGCTGATTGGGCTGGGCATGCCCAGTATGACTCCTTGTTTGATGCGCTGTGGTGGCAGTCAATCGCGTTAGCGCTGTTAACGCTGCCGGTAACGTTGGCGCTTGGCGCGTGGTTACCACTGCTGGCCGCGCATCATCAGGCGGACGATCATTCGCAAAACAGATCGATAGGTGCTCAATTATATGGCGCGAATTCAATGGGTGCTGCGCTGGGTGCGATTGCGACAGGTGTCGTTCTCCTGCCGCTTCTGGGTGCGCCGGGGACGATTGCACTGGCCGCCTTGATGTTGTTTGTCTGCGGCATGGTTTGGGTAAAATCACGTGCGCCCTGGTTGGCTGGCGTGCTGGTGATTGCGCTGGCGGTTCCTGTGGTCAATCTACCGGCGGTTAATGTTTTGTTGCCGCACACTCAGGCCGAGACCGAAGACCTGTATCTGCATGAAGATGCGGTTTCGATCACGCATGTGATTGAACAACAGGATGGCCAGCGCCTATTGCTGGGTGACCTGCAGCGAATGGATGCCTCATCCGATCCCGCAGCCGTCGTCGCACAGATGAACCAGGCGCGACTGCCTCTGCTCTTGCACCCAGCACCACAGTCGGTGCTGTTTCTCGGGATTGGTACTGGCATCTCGGCCGCCGGCTCGTTGCCATATCCTGACTTGGCACGTACCGGGGTTGAATTGTCGCAGGGGGCGATCGATGCCGCGACTGGGCTGTTTAAGCCGGTGAATGGCGGTGTGATGCAGCAGATGACAGTTATCCGTGATGATGCGCGCCGTTTCCTGCGCGCGGATGATGGCTACTACGACGTCATTATTGGCGATCTATTTCACCCGGATCTTGTTGGGCGTAGTGCGCTGTTATCCGTGCAGCAATTTGAACGGGCGAAACATCGTTTGAATGATGGCGGTCTGTTTGTGCAGTGGCTGGCGCTCAATCAGTTTGATGCACGTTCGATGAGTATCGTGCTGCGTAGTTTTGGCCAGGTCTTCCCGCAGGCAGTACTATTTGTAGATGGCTTCAGAGTCGGACTGGTGGGGCCCAAAGGTGAGTTTGGCGGTGCCCCTGCGGTGCTGGCGAATCTACAGCGCCTTAGTGCCGAGCAACAGGTGGCAGTGACCGGTGGTGAAGGTGGCTGGACCTGGCTCGGACGCTTTTGGGGTGGGATCAATGAGGGTGATGGCGTGGTACAGGATGAGTGGGCACCGCAGCTGGAGTATGCCCTTCCTCGGTTGCGATTTAGCGACAGCGGCGCGTTGCCGCAGCTACTGGCAGCGCTATTGAGTAAGCGCCCCTCGCTGGACGAGGCACTGGCGCAGCTTCAGGTGGATAGTGCGCAGCGAGCAGCGTTTGAGCGCAGTTATGTCGCGACGGGGCTAGCGGTGCAAGGGTGGCTGGCCTCGATTGAGGGTGATAGTAGAGAGGCGCAGCGCCTGATGCGATTCGCCTATGAGGCCAATCCTAAGGATCGCTGGATTGGCTTCGATCTTGCGGATGCAATGTGGGTGACCTTTTCTGAGATGCTGGCGCAGGGCAGAGATGAGCGTCAGTCGCTGCTGACGATTTTACAGGTGCGTCCCGATCATGAGTTGGCGCTGAAGGGGTTGTGGCAGCTTGAACTGCGTGAGGGCAATTTGGCACAGGCTGAGGCCTACCGTGCCCGGATTAAGGCAATCAGCCCGCTGGGGAATGAACTCTAGGAGAGATATTTAGCTCGACAGGCGGCTCTTTGGGACGCTAAATCTCAGGCAAAAAAAACCCAGCTACTGCTGGGTTTTTTCTTATCCGCTGTCGGGATAGAGGCTTATTGGCCTTCACCGCGACGCTTGATAACATCTTTGAATGCGGTATCAGAAACCAGATACGCACCAACGATTAGAAATGTAAATACTGTAATTGGAATCAGAATGTTCGCACCAATTTGTTCAATCATAGTCCCTCTCCTCTAGAATATCTTGTTATTGTCTGGCCTGATGTCCCCGCATTAGGGCCAGACCGAACGCCGACTATATCCAATCCTCCATCAAAACTCAACAGCTTATCGACATAAGAATTAGAAAAAGGCAGTTTTTTACGGTACAAAAATGACTGCAGTTGTGAGGGGAAAAATCCCGCAGTTTTGGCTGTTAGTGGAACTGAAACGGCGCTAATGCATGTGGTAAGC
>Ga0316207_10004615_pt1 | contig 11857 bp, 8 predicted proteins | sample 6weekpyrite_MG_FD_204943 | JGI IMG/M metagenome (GOLD analysis project Ga0316207, IMG submission 204943) | Microbial mat bacterial communities from mineral coupon in-situ incubated in ocean water Damariscotta River, Maine, United States -... | ecosystem: Environmental > Aquatic > Marine >...
GCCAGTTTTCAGTTTAGTGACGACGATCTCGCCAAATCCCAAAATTAACGATGACGAGAAGTATGGCTTATTAACAGAAATTTGGAATGACGTGGGAAATTAAGCGCTTACACATTAATAGAGACTAATTAACAAGACTGTACATTTATCAACCACCACCCTTTAATTAATATCCCATTATGGGATATTTGCAAGTTTATTTTTACCAATATCTGTAATTCATACCCTCGGTCTCTTCTAATACGGTGTCTTTAGCCTGAGTCAAAGGATCGACTAGATCTGCGTGATTACGTGCCCACTGCAGCCACTCCTTCTTATTGGCCATTTCCACGTCTGATAACTCCTGCTCAGCAAGAGAGGCTTCATACTTATCCAAATACTGCCGCATACGATCGGCCTTCTCCCATTTAGCAAAGTCTGCTTCAAATGCTTCCCGCCTTGCTTTCTCGGCACTCCTCGCTTCAATGATCGCTTCGCGTCTTTGCTGCTCTATCAGTCTTAGTCTTTCTCGTTCTTCTTTTTTTGCTCGATCAACTTTGATTGCGAGAGCAAGGTCAATCAGTGCAATACAAAACTTATTTAGGCATCCTTCTACTCTCTGGACCTTTCCGTCAGACCATGAATGACGATTAACCAATCCATACCCCGCATGAATCTGTAGTATTAGGCTTCCGGATGCAACCAAGTCATACCTTGGCGGCCAGATCCATTTACCCGCTTTCTTTGCCTTAATTTCCTTCTCAGTTAACACGTGATCAACATGCTTTATCTTTTCTTCAATATGAAAGGAGATAACCTCATCCAGCACAGTAACCTGCATAGCTAATTTAGGTTCGGTAACAACATCGAACTTCCACTCTCGTTTCTGAAAGGCCTGTAGAATGGCATTCATAATATTTAAAGCTCGGTCTACCGTATCCCTGGTAACGATTAAGTCTAGATGGCTCTTTGCACGGGGTTCTAGCGTTAACTTTTCGCCGACACTGGCATTATTAAATGAAGTGATATTCTTTGATATCAGAGGCAACGGGTTATCAAGTTTATCTTCTACTTTTATCAGGAATTCATCAGTTAACTCCTGCTGAACCAATGGGTGCTGTAGTTCTTTAACTTTCTGATACGTTGCTTTCTTACGCTGCTCATAATTAGTAAGGCAATACTCTTCCTGGCAATGTTTTGGCAGTTTCCCCAATGGAAACTTCCGAACCTTTTTACCTGCCGCCACTTTAGCCCAATGCCCAGCTCCCGGCCTAAGAACACCTAGTTTCTTGCAGATTTTGATGATCATTGAGTCTGATACATCATACTCTTCTGCAATCTTTGTTATCGGCTGTGACCACACCTTTTCATACAATTCCTCTCGTCCAATTTTTATAAAACTCATACTCCCTCCACAAACACATACTAATCATTTTGATGACAACACCAAATACTATTGACCATAATATAAACCTACTTTAATATCCCTACATAACATAAGCAGATTAAATCTCGAGTCGCTTCAATAAGTAAAATAAAATCAAGAATAAAAAGGATCAGTCTGTATGCCTCAATCTTCTTTAGAAGAACTCAGTCAATCGCAGAAAGAGCGACTGTTTCATATCGACTTCAAGCTCCGCTTTCTGGGGCTGATCAATCGTAACGACCTGGTGACGCGCTTTGGTATCAAGCAAGCTGCGGCAACTCGCGACATTGCCTTATACAAAGATCTTGCGCCAAACAACCTGACCTACGACACCAAAGCTAAAACCTATTTTCAAGCAGATAAGTTCAAGTCCCTATTTGAATGCAGTGGATCCCAAGCGTTGAGTGCACTGAGCCAAGGCCTGGGCGATGATTCAGTTAGCCAGCCATCCTCATTAATTGAGACGGATATACCCTCAGCTCTAAATACACCGAATTTAGATGTACTAGCCGAAATCACTAAGGCTATATTCCAAGAAAAGGCAGTAAAGATTGAATATCGTTCTCTATCAAGTGGTTTGACTAAAAGAGAGATCGTTCCCTTCGCACTAGTCGATAACGGTTTGCGCTGGCACATCCGTGCGTTTGATAGAAAGTCAGAAAGTTTTAGAGATTTCGTCTTAAACCGAATATCAAAGCCAAAACGCTTGAGCGATGACATACCCAAAGGACAAATGCGCGAGGCAGATATTCAGTGGAACCGAATCGTAGAAATGCATTTAGTACCACACCCAAGCCTTACATATCCAGAGACTATTGAAGCTGAATATGCCATGCAAAACGGTATGCTCAAGGTGCAAGTACGAGCAGCCGTTGCTGGTTATATATTGAGAAAGTGGAATGTGGACTGCACAGAACAAAATTCCCTCAACGCGCCAGAAACTCATCTCTGGTTGAAGAACACACCAACTTTATACGGTGTTGAAAACCTCGCCATTGCGCCAGGCTTCGACACAAATAAGCAATTAAAGGATTAAACAGACACAACATGAATCACGCAGCCCATAACAAACTCGTTTCATTTATTTGGTCAATCGCGGATGACTGTCTTCGTGATGTGTATGTCCGCGGTAAATACCGTGACGTCATTCTACCCATGGTAGTTTTGCGCCGTTTAGACAGCTTGCTCGAACCAACTAAAGACAAAGTATTAGAAGAAGTTCGATTCCAAACGGAAGAAATGGAGGAAACAGAACTAGACGAGCTAGGTTTACGCGAAGCATCTGGCTATGTTTTCTACAACACGAGCAAGTGGACGCTAACGAAACTATTCGATACCGCGACTAACAACCAGCAAATTCTCCTAGCCAACGTAGAAGAATACCTTGGCGGATTCGGCAGCAATGTTGGTGAAATCGTCGAGAAGTTTAATCTGAAAGCGCAAGTACGCCATATGGCAAACAAAGACGTACTTTATGATGTGCTTGAGAAGTTCACCTCGCCCTTCATTAATCTCACGCCCTTCGAAGCGGAAGACCCAGATGGTAACCGTCTACCCGCTCTAAGTAACCTGGGCATGGGCTATGTCTTCGAAGAACTGATTCGTAAGTTTAATGAAGAGAACAATGAAGAGGCTGGAGAGCACTTTACTCCGCGCGAAGTGATAGAGCTGATGACACATCTGATATTCGACCCGATCAAAGGCCAAATACCGCCAGTACTGACCATATATGACCCAGCCTGTGGTAGCGGCGGAATGCTCACCGAGTCGCAGAACTTTATTACCGACCCAGAAGGTAATATTCGAGCAAATAGCGATGTGTATTTATACGGTAAAGAGATTAACGATGAGACTTACGCCATCTGTAAGTCCGACATGATGATTAAGGGCAACGACCCAGCGAACATTAAGTCTGGCTCCACACTGTCTACCGATGAGTTCGCAGGAACACATTTCGACTTCATGCTTTCTAACCCGCCCTATGGTAAGAGCTGGTCCAGTGAGCAGAAGTTTATAAAAGACGGCGGCGATGTGATTGACCCGCGCTTCCAAGTATCGCTCAGTAACTATTGGAAAGATGAAGAAAGCGCCGATGCCGCGCCTCGTTCAAGCGATGGACAGCTACTGTTTCTAATGGAGATGGTTAGCAAGATGAAGTCGAAGGGCAATAGCCCTGCTGGCTCTCGCATTGCCTCCGTTCATAACGGTTCAAGTTTGTTTACTGGCGACGCAGGCAGCGGTGAAAGTAATATCCGTCGCTATATTATTGAAAACGATATACTTGAAGCCATTATCCAACTACCAAATAACTTGTTCTACAACACCGGTATCACCACCTATATCTGGCTGTTAAGCAACAACAAACCAGAACACAGAAGAAACAAAGTTCAACTGATTGATGCCAGTCAGCTTTATCGAAAACTGCGTAAAAATCTAGGCAACAAGAACTGCGAGTTTTCACCTGAGCATATTCGAGAAATCACCGATACCTATTTGCAGCTTGCCACCCAAGAACGTAACGCCGACGATTCTGGCATTGCAGCACAGGTATTCGATAACGACGATTTTGGCTACTACAAAGTCAATATCGAACGACCAGACCGGCGCAAAGCGCAATTCACTGCAGAACGTATCGAAACGCTACGCTTTGATAAAACGCTAACCGAACCAATGCGTTTCGCTTACCAACAATACGGCGATGCGATCTATAAACCAGACACGCTCAAAGCAGCAGAGAAGACCATACTTAAGTGGTGCGAAGAGAACGAAATTGAGCTTAATACAAAAGCCCGTAAAAAACTGTTCGACCCGAAACTCTGGCAAAAACACCAGCTGCAGGTATCTACGGGGTATCTTTTGATTGAAGCGGTTGGTACCGACGAGACCAATGACTTCAACGAATTTAAAACCAGAGTGGACAAGGCCCTAAAAGAACTGGGCAAAACTCAAAACATTAAACTGGGCTCAAGCGATAAAAACGCTATTCTCAACGCAGTGAGCTGGTACGATGAAACTGCTGTAAAAGTCATTAAGAAAAAGCTAAAACTGACTGGCGAGAAGCTTAGTGACCTCGCTGACCACTTAAGTTGCGGAGTCAAAGACCTTGCTGACTTTGGTTTCTACCCTACGGGTAAGCTAGACGAATACATCACCTACGAAGCAAATACCGATTTACGAGACAGTGAATCCGTACCCTTAAAAGATAATATCCACCGTTACTTCCTGGCAGAAGTAAAACCTCATGTCGAAGAAGCTTGGATCAATCTCGACTCCACCAAGATTGGTTATGAGATTAGCTTTAACAAATACTTTTATCGCCATAAGCCACTTCGCAGCATGAAGGAAGTGGCTAAGGATATAGTGGACTTAGAACAACGTGCTGAGGGTTTATTGGCTGACATTCTAGGCATTGCCGTTGAAGATGTTTCGGGGGTCGACAGTGAATAAAGCTGAAAAACAACCCCTAACTTATAAGAGTTACAAAGATTCTAGCGAAGGATGGATTGGCGATATCCCAAAACACTGGGAGGTTAAAAAGCTTAAACATCTCTTCTACGAGAAGAAGCATACACAAAACTTAGAATTAAACTGCGGAGCGATTAGTTTTGGCAAGGTCGTAAGAAAGAACGATGAACAAATACTTCTATCAACTAAAGCATCTTACCAAGAGGTACTCAAGGGTGAGTTCTTAATAAATCCTCTGAACCTAAACTATGACTTGATAAGCTTACGAATAGCTCTATCAGAAATCGATGTTGTAGTAAGTGCTGGATATATAGTTTTAAAAACTTCATGTGCTATAGATAAAAACTACTTCAAGTACTTGCTTCATCGATATGATGTTGCATACATGAAGCTTTTAGGTTCAGGTGTTCGCCAGACAATAAGCTTTAATCACATTGCTGATAGTCTGCTTTTGATACCACCACAACCTGAACAAATAGCCATCGCCAATTTCCTCGATCAAAAAACAGCAAAGATCGATCAGGCCATCAACACCAAAGACAAACAAATCACCCTACTCAAAGAACGCAAACAAATTCTAATTCAAAATGCCGTCACGCGCGGTCTTGATCCTGATGCACCCATGCGTGATTCAGGGGTAGATTGGATTGGGGAGATACCTGAGCATTGGACTGCAACTAAGCTGAAATTCATATTCAAGGAAATAAACAAACGCTCCAATACTGGAACAGAAGTTCTATTATCACTCCGCATGGAACGAGGTTTGGTTCCTCACAACGATGTTTCAGATAAACATATTCCAGCTGAAAATCTCATTGACTACAAGATAGTTGAAGAGGGCCAATTTGTTATGAACCGAATGAGGGCATCTATTGGCATCTTCGATATTGCGCATGCTCGGGGGCTCGTTAGCCCAGATTATGCAATCTTTGAAGTGTTAAAGGATATCCATAAGGAATTCTATTTAAAGCTTTTCAAAACAACTGTCCTCGGCACACAGTTCCGCCTGAGCTCTAAGGGCTTAGGCACTGGATCATCTGGTTTTATGCGTCTTTATACAGAGAACTTCGGTGGTATAAAGGTGCCTTTCCCACCTGTCGAAGAGCAAAAGCTGATTATCGATTTTATAGAGGTTGAATCAGACAAGATAAATAAAGCTATTGCACTTCAAGAAAAACAAATCGAAAAGCTCAAGGAATACAAAGCTACCCTCATCAACAGTGCTGTCACAGGAAAGATCAGAGTACCCGGCGTTGAAGATATCAGCACACAAAGTAAGGAGGCGGTATGTACACCATAAACAAGGACAGCAATCGCATCGCACCACTGAGTGTTAAACGATTTAGCGATTTGGGTTTTACTGAAAGGCACCATCTCCAAGAGTGGCTAGCTAACGAGCCTAATGCTCTGGGTGAAGACCTACTGATTATTCAGAAGGAATTTGATGGTTTTGATGACACTAAAGAGCGTTTGGATTTACTTGCCTTAGATAAGCTGGGCAATCTCGTCATTATCGAAAACAAACTCGATGACAGTGGCCGGGATGTGGTTTGGCAAGCTTTAAAGTATGCGTCTTACTGCGCCAACCTTACTAAGCCACAAATCGTCGATATCTATCAAAAATACTTAGACCGATACGAACAAGGTGGCGATGCTAAAGAATCAATCTGTGACTTTATCGGCACACCAGACATCGATGAAATTAAACTAAACATTGGCAATAGCCAGCGCATCATGTTCGTCGCTGCCAACTTCCGAAAAGAAGTCACCAGCACCGCCTTATGGCTACTTGGCCAAGGTATTTCTGTTCATTGCGTCAAGGTCACACCTTATGCCCTAGGTGAACAACTACTACTAAACGTCGAGCAGATCATTCCTACACCTGAAGCTGAAGAACTAATGATTGGTATGTCAGCCAAGGAAAAGGAAGAAAAGAACACTGAGGCCGTAGTTAAGACCCGACATACCGTACGAAGGGCGTTTTGGGAGCAAGCACTCGAAGCCTTCCAAAACAGCAACTGCAGTTTGTACAACAATATCAGCGCTAGCAAAGACCATTGGCTTTCTGCTGGTTCAGGCGTCACGGGCTGCCCTTTCAATCTAATCTTCAACCAAAAAGAAATTCGCGTCGAGCTTTGGATTAGCAAATCAGTAACTGAGGAAAATAAGTTTATCTTCGATGAATTGCTAAAACATAAAGACTCCATCGAACAAACTGCTAGCCACGAACTTGAGTGGATGCGACTAGACAATAAAAAGTCCTGCCGAATTCAATTCACCAAAACAGCTGATGGCTACAACAAAGACCTTTGGCCAGAATGGACCGAATGGCTCATTCAAGAAATGACCAAGCTCGAGAAAGCGCTGAAACAACCCTTGGCAGAAGCGGCGAATCAATTGAGGCAGCAAGCACAATGACAGATCAAAACATCTACAAGATATTCTGCGATGAAAGCTGTCACCTTGAGCATGATGGCGCCGATATAATGGTGCTTGGAGCACTGCATTGCACGGCGGAAAAAACTACTGCGCTAACTAAGCATATTAAGTGGCTGCGTCACCAACACAACTACAAACCTGAGCTCAAATGGAGCAAACTTAATAAGCACCAGTGGCCACTGTATAAAGACCTAATTGATCTGGTCGTTGATGATCAGGAAGTTAACTTTAAGGCGACAGTCGTACTCAATAAGCAGTCTCTGGATCATCAGCAATATAATGCAGGCTCCCATAGTAACTTCTACTACAAGATGTTCTATTACACGCTTAGGGATTTTTTAAAGAGTGGAAACACCTACCGTATCTATCTCGACTACATGGATACACTGGGGTCAGAGAAAACCAAAAAGCTTTGCGATGTGCTTCAGAACGAAACCTATTGGCAGCTTTCAGCAACAACCACCATTGTTCAGTCTTATGAAGCGCAATTAATACAGCTCTGTGACCTGTTAATTGGCGCAGTTTCTTGGCGCAGCAGAAATGACATAGAACACTCTAGCCCAATAAAACGCCAATTTGTTGAGTACCTCGAAAGTAAACTGCATCGGTCTTTGGCCTGCTCCACTCCACCCTGGGAAGAGCAATTCAATATTTTCCGTTTTGTACCACGAGGTGGTAAATGCTGAGTGAGCCAATCGATCTGGGAAGTATTAACGCCCCCGACATCATTGATACCTTATACGACATATTCCACAGAGACTTTGTAGCGAGTCGTACCTATCTTGCAAATAGCATATATATCAATCCGAGAAGCTACAGCAAAGAAGATGGTAAGGAATTGGATTTTTGGCATCTAACGACCCGTGAAGAGAAAGAAAAGGTTTGGGAAAACCGTCGTCCTGTATGGAAAGTGATTGGCCGCTATCCCGACTTTGCAAGAGCTAGCCGGCTTGAGTGGGTAAAGCAGATCCTTACTAACCATAAACATGAATGTATCAAGATGTTCTATCATCGCGAAAACAATAAAAAGAAGGATATCAGGCTTTATCTATGGGCCCATGAAGAAGATTTTGTGGTGATCCTTCAAAAACTCGGCAAATCAAGCTCGTTCCTTGTAACCAGCTTTTACGTGGATCACGACGGTAAGCGCAGAGATTACGAACAAAGATATGAGAACTATATTAGCGAAAATAACGGGTTACAGGGATGCGAATGGTTCTAGAGCAAAAAAGGAATGGTCGCCTATTGTGGACCGGGCGATACGGTCACCTCTTTCTACTTAATAGTAGGTGAGCGCGTGAGATTCTCTCTAAAAGAGGCCCTCACTGTCAATATTAAGTGTAGATCAGTTTCACATAAGTAGAGAAAAAAATCGTATTAAAGCGAATAAAACCTAGGTTAGTTAAGCAGTTTATATAATAAATACAGATAGTTAGATTTTGTTTACAGGAGTTTCCAAATGGTAAGCCAGACAAATGAACAAGCATTAGAAGCCGCGATTGAAAAGCGGCTGACTGGCACATGTATCGAAGAGCTAAAAGCTAGTGGCTCCGGCCATGAGGTGCGCGAAGAGTCCGTGCCTTTTGGTGTGCATCATGGCTACCGCTTGGGCTACCCCAAAAACTTCAATGCACAATACGCTATCGACGAGGTCTGCTTTTGGGACTTTCTTCAAACTACTCAATCAGAAGAGCTCGAGAAACTTCAAAAGTCAGGCGGGGATTGGCAACGCAAGATATTAGAACGCTTTGATCGCTTGGTAAAAAAAAATGGCCTCCTACAGCTTCTTAAAAAAGGGTTAAACGTCGATGATGCTATGATTAACTTGATGTACCCAGCACCTCTGGCTAGCAGTTCCGATAGAGTTAAAGAGAACTTCGATAGTAATATATTCAGCTGTACACGCCAGCTACGATATTCACTAGACAACCCGCTTGAAGAAATCGATGTCGTCCTCTTCATCAATGGTATTCCCTTCGCCACCCTCGAACTTAAAAATCCATGGACCGGGCAAACCGCTAGCTATCATGGTCAAAAACAATATCGTGAAGATAGGGATATCAAGCAGCCGCTAATGCAGTTTGGCCGCTGCCTGGTGCACATGGCTGTGGATACCGATGAAGTATTCATGACGACCAAGCTATCAGGGAAAAGCACCTTCTTTCTCCCGTTCAACAAAGGGAATAATCTTGGTAAAGGAAACCCAACCAATAAGAACGGACACAAAACAGCCTATCTGTGGGAAGAAATATTTAGTCGCGATAGTGTCGCCAATATCATTCAACACTTCGTACGACTTGATGGAACCAGCAAAGATCCGTTAAACAAACGTACACTCTTCTACCCCCGTTATCATCAAATGGATGTCGTCAGACGATTACTTGCACATGCAAGCGAACATGGCGTTGGACACACCTATTTGATTCAACACTCAGCGGGTTCAGGAAAGTCTAACTCCATTACCTGGTCGGCTTATCAGCTGATCGAGGTATATCCCGAAACGGAAGGTATTCCAGGTTCTAAAGGTCTAGAGCAGCCTCTATTTGACTCAGTAATCGTTGTAACGGATCGACGTATTCTTGATAAGCAGCTTAGAGATAATATTAAAGAGTTCTCTGAGGTAAAGAACATTGTTGCCCCCGCCTATAAATCCTCAGAATTGAAAAGTGCTTTGGAGCAAGGTAAGAAAATCATCATTACCACGATTCAGAAGTTCCCCTTCATCATCGATGGTATTGCAGACTTAAGTGATAAACGCTTTGCTGTGATTATCGACGAAGCACACAGCTCACAAAGTGGTTCTGCCCATGACAATATGAACAGAGCCATGGGTAAAGATACGATTAACAAAGAAGACGCTGAAGACGCTCAGGACAAGATCCTGCAGGCAATGCGCTCAAGAAAAATGCGTGGCAATGCTTCTTACCTCGCATTTACTGCAACACCTAAAAACAGCACTCTAGAGAAATTTGGCATCGAACAGCCAGATGGCAGCTTCAAGCCCTTTCATTTGTACTCAATGAAACAAGCTATCGAGGAAGGTTTCATTCTGGATGTACTCGCTAACTATACGACCTACAAGAGCTACTACGAGATCCAGAAATCAATTGAAGAGAACCCACTCTTTGATAGTAAAAAGGCACAAAAGAAACTTCGAGCTTATGTAGAAAAAGACCAGCAGACCATCAATACAAAAGCTGAAATCATGCTTGATCACTTCATCACCCATATGGTGAATAGCAAGAAGCTGAAAGGCAAAGCTAAAGGTATGGTGATCACTCAAAATATCGTCACCGCCATACGATATTACAAAGCCATTTCTCGACAGCTTGAAGCAATGGGTAGCCCTTTTAAAGCTGTGATCGCTTTCTCTGGCACGAAAGAAGTTGACGGTATTGAATATACCGAAGCTGAATTGAACGGCTTCCCAGAAAAAGACACAAAGGACATGTTCGACAAGAACTATGTTGGCGACAAACCGCCGTCTAAGGATATAAATGAAGATCAGTATCGCTTGTTGATCGTAGCCAACAAATATCTCACAGGATTTGACCAGCCCAAGTTAGCTGCCATGTATGTCGATAAGAAACTACAAGGCGTGCTGGCTGTTCAGGCTCTTTCTCGACTGAATCGTTCTGCGCCTAAGTGGGGTAAGAAAACTGAAGACCTATTTGTACTCGATTTCTTCAACTCGGTTGATGATATCAAAGCATCGTTTGATGATTTCTATACTGCCACGACGCTATCCGAAGCGACAGACGTTAATCTACTTCACGAACTCAAGGATTCCCTTGATGAGGTCGGTGTGTATGAGTGGCAAGAAGTCGAAAACTTCATTGACCTATACTTCGATAACGCGGACGCGCAAGATCTAAGCCCCATTATAGATACCGCAGCAGATCGCTTTAATGAGCAGCTTGAGCTCGAAGATGAAGATAAGGCTGACTTTAAAATAAAAGCTAAACAGTTCGTCAAAATCTACGGCCAAATGGCCTCCATCATGCCCTATGAAATAGCGGTGTGGGAGAAACTATATTGGTTCCTGAAATTTCTAATTCCAAAACTAAAAATTGAGGACAAGGATAAGGATGAAATTGACGCGCTATTGGATTCAATAGATCTATCCACCTATGGCCTTGAGCGTGTCAGGCTCAATCACAGTATAGGGTTGGACGACACAGAGACAGAGCTCGCGCCACAAAACCCTAACCCTCGCGGAGCTCACGGCGGCGATGAAGAGCACGATCCTCTGGATGAAATCATTCGCAACTTCAACGAACGTTGGTTTCAAGGCTGGTCTGCGACCCCAGAAGAACAACGCGTTAAGTTCATCAACATCGCTGAGAACATAAAAGCTCACCCAGACTTTGAAGCTAAGTATCAGAATAATCAGGATAGCCATAACCGAGAACTGGCTTTTGAAAAGATATTTGAAGAGGTCATGTGCATATTCCGGCTCATCATGAACACCCATTCCGGCTCAACGTGAACACCGATTCTGGTCGAACGTGAACGCCCATTCTGGTTCAACGTGAACATTTTTGCTTA
>Ga0316207_10004617_pt1 | contig 11854 bp, 11 predicted proteins | sample 6weekpyrite_MG_FD_204943 | JGI IMG/M metagenome (GOLD analysis project Ga0316207, IMG submission 204943) | Microbial mat bacterial communities from mineral coupon in-situ incubated in ocean water Damariscotta River, Maine, United States -... | ecosystem: Environmental > Aquatic > Marine >...
TGCTCGATCAGCGGCAGGCCGCATGGTCGGATGTCGCACGCAGGATCGCTCACGAAATCAAAAACCCTCTCACGCCCATCCAACTGGCGACTGAGCGGCTCAAACGGCGTTATCGCAAGCAGGTTGATGGCGAAGATGGCGAGCTGTTTGATGAGCTTACGAGCACGATCGTCAGGCAGGTCGGCGATCTGCGCAAAATGGTTGACGAGTTTTCGTCATTTGCGCGTCTACCCAAACCTGTGTTCCGCAACGAAGACGCGCTCGATCTGGTGCGGCAAGCGGTGTTCCTTCAGGAAGTCGCGCATTCTGATATTGCCTTTGGAGTGTCTGCAGAGCGCTTGACTGACCGAATGATCGACTGTGACCGACACCAGTTGGGCCAGGCAATGACCAACGTTCTCAAAAACGCGGTCGAAGCGGTGGAAGCGCGTGCGGGCGATACCAATGCGCAATTCTCAGGCAAAGTCAGCGTGACGATGGAAGACAACGGCAATCGCGTCGCAATCATTGTCGAGGACAATGGCATCGGCCTTCCAACTGACCGTGAACGGATTGTCGAACCTTATGTGACTACTCGCGAGAAGGGTACCGGGCTTGGCCTCGCGATCGTGAACAAGATCGTTGATGAACATGGCGGCGATATGAGCTTTGCCAGCGGCGAGGATGGCGGCACGCGCGTCACCTTGCGCTTTGCCCGTGTTCCCGACGATCCGGGCTGTGAGGCTGCGTGATGTCACACAAAACCGAATTGCAACGAACCCCCCAATGTCCCCTTGGGACTATCCCCTCACAAGGAGTGGCGCATGGCGCTTGATATCCTGATTGTCGATGATGAACGCGATATTCGCGAACTGGTTGCCGGCGTGCTTAGCGATGAAGGCTTTGACTGCCGCACCGCCGCCGACAGCACCAGCGCGCTCGCCGCGATTGATGAACGTCGGCCCAGCCTCGTCCTGCTCGATGTATGGCTGCACGGCAGTGATATGGATGGGCTGGAAATGCTCGATGCGATCAAGCAGCGCGAGCCTGATCTGCCGGTCATTATCTTCTCCGGCCATGGGAACATCGATACCGCGGTTTCCGCCGTGGGACGGGGCGCGATGGACTTCATCGAAAAGCCGTTTGAAGCAGAGCGGCTGCTGTTGCTGGTTGAACGGGCGACTGAAACAGAACGCCTGCGCCGTGAAAACACTCAGCTGCGTGATTCCAGCTGGGGCAGCTCGGACTTCACCGGCAATTCTTCGGCAATCAACGCAGTGCGAGCGACGCTAAAGCGGGTGGCCAACACCGGTAGCCGCGTTTTGATTTCCGGACCCGCGGGCGCTGGCAAGGAAGTCGCTGCACGGATGCTGCATTCGTGGAGCAACCGTTCTGACAACGCGTTTGTGCTGGTCAACTCGGCCCGCATCACGCCTGAACGGTTTGAGCAGGAACTGTTCGGCGAGGAAGCCGATGGAAAGCAGGTTCGCCCTGGTTTGTTGGAAATGGCAGACGGAGGCACGCTCTATCTTGATGAAGTGGCCGACATGCCGCTTTCTACACAGGCGCGAATTCTTCGTGTGCTGACCGAGCAAAGCTTTGTGCGGGTCGGTGGCACCCGCCAGATTGGTGTGGATGTGCGCGTTGTCTCATCCACTTCGCGTGATCTTGCCGTTGAAATGGAGGAAAAGCGGTTTCGCGAAGACCTTTTCTACAGGCTCAACGTGGTGCCGGTGTCGATCCCGTCACTGTCCGAACGCCGTGACGACATTCCCGCCCTCGCTGAACATTTCTTTACCCGCTATTCGAGCGATCAGGGCCTTCCTCCGCCTGAAATCTCAGAAGAGGCGATGGCTGCGCTGCAGGCGTATGATTGGCCGGGCAATGTTAGGCAGCTGCGCAATGTCGTCGAACGAACGATCATTATGACCCCGCGCGATCGGTTGACCGTTGTTGAAACGGACATGTTGCCTGCCGAGATTACCGGTGGCCGCTTGGCGGCGTCAGGGCAAGGGCTGACTGCGATGATGGGTGTGCCGTTGCGTGAAGCGCGCGAAAGCTTTGAACGCGAATATCTCACCATCCAAATTCGCCGGTTTTCAGGGAATATCTCGAAAACCGCGACCTTTATCGGGATGGAGCGTTCTGCGTTGCACCGGAAACTGAAATTGCTCGGAATGGCAGAACGGCGCGAGGTTGAACGCAAAACCCGCTAGCCCGCCTGATCAGCGGCACTATTCGCCTGTGCCAATAAGTCGCTCGTCGATTGGAAGAAAATCTAGCGTTGCGACCTTCGCTTGCAGCCGCCATTATGCCTGAGAGCAGCAAACACGCGGAACGGTGCAAATGCTGCGATAATGCGGACCGTAAAGGCGGCTGCCAATAAACAGGAGCATAATATGTCCAATGGGCGAACTCTCTCTCCGCGCCCACGGAGCACTGCATCGGATCAAGGGGGCAATTCCGGATCCGGATCACCACGGCAGGGCAACCTCCAAGACGCATTCCTGAATCTGCTGCGCAAGAACAAGGTGCCGGTCACCATGTTCCTTGTAAAAGGCGTGAAACTTCAAGGGATTGTCACGTGGTTCGATAACTTTTCGATCCTGCTGCGGCGCGATGGCCAATCGCAATTGGTGTATAAACACGCCATTTCGACGATCATGCCGGGAGGTCCGGTTGATGCCGAACAGTTTGGCAACCGCGCAGGCAATCAGAAACAGCGCCAGTTGCAGGATGTCTTCCTTAGCCGCGTAAGCGAGGCTGAGGTTCAAGTGACCATGTTCCTTGTCAACGGCGTCATGCTACAGGGGCGGATTGCCGCCTATGACCTGTTTTGCATGCTGCTTGAGCGCGATGGCGCGGTTCAACTGGCCTACAAGCACGCGGTGTCGACGATACAGCCCGCTAGCCCGGTTGATCTGTCCGGTGATGATAGTCGCGACGATGACGTTGAAGGCGAGGTTGGCGACGACGGTGAATTTGGGGCCGACTACTGAGCTTCGATGAAACATTGATGGACGAGGTGACCCGCGGTGCGCGGAGCCTGGTCCTGTGCCCGGATATCCGAAGCTTCAGCTACGACCTTGATGCCAAGGATCGTCTGGCTGAAGCTGAAGGGCTTGCGCTCGCCATCGGGGTGGAAATCGAACATTCGACGATCATTCCGATCCGTCAGATGCAGCCCAACACCCTGTTTGGGTCCGGACAGGTCGAAAACATCAAGATCTGGTGCGAACAGTATGATTGCGAGCTGGTCATTGTCGACGGCGCGCTGTCGCCCATCCAGCAGCGAAATCTTGAAGACAGGCTCAAACGCAAGGTTATTGACCGGACTGGTCTAATCCTTGAGATTTTCGGGGAACGCGCTGCAACGGCCGAAGGGCGCTTGCAAGTCGAACTTGCGCATCTCGATTATCAGCAGAGCCGCCTTGTACGAAGCTGGACCCACCTGGAACGTCAACGCGGCGGGTTCGGTTTCCTCGGCGGTCCAGGTGAAACACAGATCGAGGCCGACCGCCGAATGATCCGCCAACGAATGGGGCGGCTGCGGCGCGAACTTGAACAGGTGCGAAAGACCCGCAGCCTCCATCGCGAACGCCGGGGCAGGGCGCCGTGGCCGGTCATTGCACTGGTCGGTTACACAAATGCCGGTAAATCAACGCTTTTCAATCGCCTAACCGGCGCAGAAGTGATGGCCGAAGACCTTCTGTTTGCAACTCTTGATCCCACTATGCGCGCGATCAGCCTGCCTGGTGTCGAAAAGGCAATCCTGTCGGACACGGTTGGCTTTATTTCTGATCTTCCAACCCAGCTTGTCGCTGCATTTCGCGCGACTTTGGAAGAAGTCACCGGTGCAGATGTCATTTGCCATGTGCGTGATATGGCCAATCCTGCTCACGCAGCTCAGAAAAAGCAGGTGAATGAAGTGCTTGCCGATCTTGGTGTGGTTGATCGGGAAACGGGCACCAGCGAGATCCCGATCCTTGAAATCTGGAACAAGGCCGATTTGCTCGATCAAGACCGGCTAGAAGCACTTGGCGAAGCGGCAGGCGGTCAGGACGCCGTGCTGGTATCGGCGGTGTCGGGCGCCGGCATGGAGGATTTCGCTGGCGCTATCGCACAATTGCTCACCAAAAAGGCCAGCGAAGTTGTCGTGACATTACCAGTTTCAGATGGCCGGCGCATTGCGTGGCTGCATGCCCATGGAGATGTTTTGGCTGAAGAGGATGTCGGGGAAGGGGAGGATGGCCCCCAAAGGCGCCTGACCGTTCGGTTGAACCCGAAGGAATTGGGTCAATACTCAACGCTATAACGCTGAACTTAATCGTGTTTTTCAGTCTTTTTGACGCGCTGCCAATAGACTTCCTGCTCATCAAGCGACAAGTTTTCGAAATCGACACCATCCGCGAGTGCCAGTTCCTCCATCTTTCTGAAGCGGACTTCAAACTTTGAATTTGCAGCTTTGAGTGCTTGTTCGGCATCCACGCCATAACGTCTGACGATGTTCACCGCCACAAACAGCACATCACCGGCTTCGATCAAGCGTTCACTGTCACTGGCTTCGTTAAGTTCTTCCAACTCTTCCAAGAGTTTATCGCGTGGACCTTGTAGATCATCCCACTCAAATCCGACCCGTGCGGCGCGACTTTGTAGCTTGTCTGACCTCAACAAGGCTGGAAGAGCTTGTGCCACGCCGTCCATCACGCTCTGCGCGCCGCCTTCGCTGCGTTCGCGGGCTTTGATGTCTTCCCATCGCGCAGGGTTCATCTGGCCGCCTTCATCGCCAAAGATGTGGGGGTGGCGGGCCTCCATTTTGTCACTGATTGATTTTGCGACGTCTTCAAAGGAGAAATGGCCAGCTTCGTTGGCCATTTGGGCATGGAAGACGACTTGAAACAACAGATCGCCAAGCTCTGATCGAAGCTCAGCCATATCATTGCGTTCAATCGCGTCGGAGACTTCGTAGGCTTCTTCGATTGTATAAGGGGCAATCGTTTTGAAGTTTTGCGCCGTATCCCATTCACAGCCACGTTCTGGATCGCGCAGCCGGGCCATAATAGCGAGGAGGCGTTCAATTTGAGGCGATGGGGGGGATTGGCTCATGGCTGTGTGTAAGATTGATAATATATATTATGTTAAATGAACAAGGGTGCGCGTAAGCCAGTTCAACCCGGCAGCCTCGCCCCCAACAGGTCTGCCACAACGAACAAACCGGCAAAAATCGCAAACCAAACCAGCGCAAGCTGTACGATCTTACTCCAACCCAAACGGAAACTCGCAAGAGCGCCGCCAGCCAGAACCAACCAGCCAACCATCGCGACAATCGAAATCCAGGCACCTTCGTTCATGCGATCATCTCCAACCCGTCATACCCAACCGTAACATGATCGGGAACCTCATCAACCAGCGCCCGATAATCCATACTCTTGTCGAGGTGGCTTAGCACAAGTCTCTTAGCCTTAGTCTGCTCAGCAAGTTCCAGGGCCATTCCAAGATGCGCATGTGTTGGATGCGGATTACGGCGCAGACAATCGCTCACAAGTATATCAACGCCGAAATACAAATCGACCATCTCATCAGAAATTGCGCTAAAATCAGTCGCATACGCAATAGATTTGCCATCGGCTTCGAAGCGATAGCCGGTAGTTTCGCCCGGACCATGCTCCATCTGGCACCATTCTACTCCAAAACCGGAAACGATCTTCAACCGGTCAAGCGTATCGATGGTACAGATCGTGGGATAACCTTCTTGCCCTGCAAAGACATAGCCGAACCTTTGCCGAAGCCTTCGCACCGTTTCCGTGGAAGCGTAGCCCGGAATTGGACCGCCGCGCCCGTATCGCAACACGCGCAAATCATCGATGCCATGACAATGATCTGCGTGATCGTGGGTCCAGAACACACCGTCAATTCGATTGATACGGTTCGCCAATAACTGCGCGCGGCAATCAGAGCTTGTGTCGATCAGCAGACGCTTGCCCTCGTCGCTTTCCACAAGGATCGAAACACGTGATCTGCGGTTGCGCGGCTCGTCCGGGTCACATGCGCCCCAATCACCGGTTCCATCTTCGCCCCCGATGCGCGGTACGCCCGTCGACGTGCCCGATCCGAGCATGATGAATTTCACAGCTTTGCCTTATTAAACAGACGCTTGAAGTTCGCTGTTGTTAGCTCCGCAAGGCGATCCGCGTTGGTCGCGCGCAAGTCCGCTACAAACCGCGCAGTGTCAGCAACAAAGGCAGGCTCACAGGTCTTGCCGCGATTAGGCACCGGTGCAAGGAACGGACTATCTGTCTCAACCAAAAGGCGATCATCGGGCACCTGTTTGGCAGCTTCCTGCAATTCCTTGGCGTTTTTGAATGTGACAATGCCCGAAAGAGAGATCGTCAGACCCAGATCGAGGACTTTGCGGCCAAAATCGGCAGATGCGGTAAAACAATGGATCAAGGCGGGAAATGCGCCCTTCTCCATCTCCTCGCTTAGAATTTCGAACGTATCGTCTTCGGCATCGCGTGTGTGAATGATCACAGGCAATCCTGTCTCGCGCGCCACATCGATATGCATCCGGAACAGGTCGGCTTGCGTCCGCCGATCGGAATGTTCGTAAAAGTAATCGAGCCCCGTTTCACCAATTCCGATCACGCGCGCATTTTCGGTTGCTGCCAGTAGCTTGGCTCGGCCCAGATCTTCGTGCTGATCGGCATGATGGGGGTGTATGCCAACGCTTGCGAAGACATCCACTTCGCGTTCAGCCGTGGCAACGACCTGCTCCCATTCGGCCTCTTTGGTTGAGATGTTCAGGAATGCGCCCACCCCCGCCTCTCGTGCACGGGCAAGCACGCAGCCCTGATCCTCGACCAGCCCCTTATACTCAAGATGGCAGTGGCTATCGACGAGCATTATTCCGCATCCTCTTGCGGCAGTTCAAGTCGCGGGAATAATGGCGTTGGCTTTTCGATCTGAAAACCGCTTTCAGCCAGCGGGGAATACCAGTGAGAGCAAATGCCGTCATAGGTGCGCACATCTGACGGTAGCCCCATCAGGTCGAGCAGTTTGCCTACGCTTTCAGGGATTACGGGCTGGATGGCGACAGCGAGCTGCGCGATGCAGATATAGAGCGTGGCCAGCACCGTCTCCATCCGTTCAGGATCGGTCTTGCGCAGCGCCCACGGCGCCTCACTGTCGATATAGGCGTTGCAGGCAAAGACCGCTTGCAACCACAATTCGACACCGTGTTGCAGCGCAAGTGCGTCAAAGGCGTCGGGCACCTCTTGCGATACCGCCTTTTCCACCGCAGCGAACAAGGCATTATCTGCATCACTGTGGCCGCTAATCCGGGGCAGTTTCCCATCCAGATTTTTCGCCATAAAGCCAAGTGTGCGCTGCGCCAGATTGCCGAATGCATTGCCCAATTCGCCATTGGCGCGGTCAACGATGGCCTCAGGCGAATAGCTACCGTCTTTGCCAAAGGCGACTTCGCGCATCAGGAAGTAACGAAGGGCATCGACGCCGAACTGGTCCGCCAAAGCCAGAGGATCAGTCACATTGCCGAGCGACTTGGATTCCTTTTGCCCGCGATTGAGCAGGAAACCATGACCGAACACCGCCTTTGGAATTGGCAGGTTCGCACTCATCAGGAATGCAGGCCAGTAGATCGTGTGAAAACGGACAATATCCTTGCCGATCAGGTGCAAGCTTGCGGGCCAATATGTCGCCATCTCGGGCGTTTCATCGGGAAAGCCGAGCCCGGTGAGATAGTTGGTCAACGCATCGACCCAGACATACATCACGTGATTGTCAGAGCCCGGGACCTTTACCCCCCAGTCAAAACTGGTGCGGCTAACCGATAGATCGCGCAAGCCGCCTTCGACAAATGCGATCATTTCGTTGCGACGGCTCGCCGGTTCAAGGAAACCGGGCGTGCGCAGCAGTTCGAGCAGCGGCTCTTGATACTTCGACAGGCGGAAAAACCAGCTTTCCTCAACCGTCCATTCGACGGGTGTACCTTGAGGAGAGAGTTTCTCTTCGCCCTCGCCCCCTACCAACTCGCTCTCGTCGTAATACGCCTCGTCACGGACGGAATACCACCCTTCGTAACGGTCGAGATAAAGGTCGCCTGCCGCTTCCATCCGGCGCCAGATTTCCTGACTTGCGCGGTGGTGGTCATCTTCGACTGTTCGGATGAAGCGATCAAAGCTGATGTTGAGCTTTTCATCCATCTCGCGGAAATAGCCTGACATTTCGTCGGCGAGATCGCGCGGGGTGCAGCCCTGTTCTTGCGCCTTGCGCGCCATCTTCAGGCCGTGTTCGTCAGTTCCGGTCTGAAAGCGCACGTCGCGCCCGCGCAGCCGTTGAAAGCGTGCGATGACATCGGCGGCAATCCCTTCATAGGCATGCCCGATATGAGGGCGGCCATTGGGATAGTTGATCGCGGTGGTGATATAGTAGGGTTCAGCCATGCGCAGGAGCGCTAGCGGGGGCAGCGCGCATGAGCAAGGTGCCGATTTCAAGCGTGAGCAAGCCAGTGTCGAAATTGTAGTTGGGTGCCTGCGCGGTAAGGGTCACCAAATCGGAGTGCACTTCGACCAGAGCCGCACGATGATTGCCATCTTCCACCCGTCGCGCAAGCCCTGCTGTGATGGCCTGTGCGAGTTCCAATACCGCCTGCAATCGTGCCCGATCTGCGCGCGGACCGATCAACCGCGCTAGATCAGCTCGCATCGAAAGATTGCTGTCTCCTTTGGTCAGCAAATCTGAGATCAGCGCGGCAAGGGGCGCAAGGTCCTGCTCTGCAAAGCGAAGCGCTGCTCCAAAAGAGCCTTCGGCTGCACGGATTGCCGTTTCAACATCACCTTGCGTGCCGGCTTCATTCAGCATCGTTTCGAGCTGGGCGTTCTTCAGGATTGGAAACCGCAAAACCCTGCACCGCGATCTGATCGTTGGCAGCAAACGCGATGGGCGATGCGTGACGAGCACGAAGAATGTGCCCTGTGGCGGCTCTTCGAGGCTTTTGAGCAAGGCGTTGGCGGCGCTCACTTCCATTTCATCGGCCGGATTGATGATGATGACGCGTCGGTCGCCCAAAGTGGGCCGCGTGGTCAGCCGCTTTTGCATCGCGCGGATCTGCTTGACCCTGATCGAACGCGCGCGTTCGTAATCCTTGCCATCCGCAGCTGCGCGCTCTGCCTTGTCATCTTTGGGACCGTAAGTGAGCTCAATGATATCGGGATGATCGCCCGGTGGCTGCGGAATACCAGCTTGCGCCACGAGCTCGCGCGCAGCTGCCATTGCAAAGTCACGTTTGCCCAGCCCGCTTTTGCCCGCAAGGATCCACCCGTGATGCATACGCGAGCCGCCCATTGCATTGCGCCATTCAGCCCATGCGCCGGTATGATTGGGCCAATCCACTATTCCTGCCCCGCCCCGATCAACGATGACAGCGCAGCAAGAATTCGAGCGTGAACTTCGTCAGGAGAACCGGTTCCATCGATTATGCAAAAGCCGTGCGGATCGCCCTCTGCCAATTTGCGGAAACTGCGGGCAACCTCGCGATGATAATCAATACTGCGCCCACCGATCGCATCGCTCTCATCGCCATCACGCTCGGCAAGGCGTGCCGCTAACCGCGTCTCGTCCACTTCGAGCAGGATCGTGCAATCTGGGCGCATTCCGTTGCTACCAAACTGATGCAGCGCCTGAATTGCCTCATCACCAAGGCCTCCTGCCCCGCCTTGATAGGCTCTACTTGAATCGACGAAACGGTCGCTGATCACCCAATTGCCTTTAGCCAATGTTGGTTTGATGAGCGTTTCGACATGATCGGAGCGAGATGCTGCAAACAACAAAGCCTCTGCGCGGGCATTCCATCCTTCACCGGGTGGGTGCAGCAGCAATTCGCGGATTGCCTCAGCGCCGGGAGTTCCCCCGGGTTCTCGGGTCACAAGCGCTGTTATGCCAACTTTGCCAAGCGAATCTGCCAACATTCGGCTTTGCGTGCTTTTGCCGGTCCCCTCGCCCCCTTCAAACGCGATGAAACGGCCTGTATTTGATGGATCGCTCACGAAAACCACCCTGCAATTGCGTTAATGATGCGCGATACAAGACCTGCTTTTGCAACGCTCTCAGTCGCCAAAAGCGGGATTCTGGCAGGTTCCATATCGGGCACTTCGATTACCAGCGTTGCAACCTTGTCACCTGCATCAATCGGCGCGCGCAAAGGCCCGTCATAGTTGATTGAAAATCGCATTTCGCCAGTGCGTCCTGTCGGCACATTTACGAAAACCGAACGATCGGTTGCCAGTGAGAGCGAGCGGATATTGCCGTCTTGCACACGTGCATTGCCAACCGTCTCGCCTGCATCGAAAAGATGCTCCCGGTCGAACGCGCTAAATCCCCATTCGATATAGTTTCGCGCCGCCCTTGCGCGCACCGCATTGCGCCCTGCACCTGCAACAACCAGCACAAGGCGTTGGCCATTGCGCGACGCGGTTCCCAGATATCCAAAGCCGGCTTCGTTGGTGTAGCCCGTTTTGATCCCGTCAGCACCTTCGATCCAACCAATCATGGGGTCGCGATTTGGTTGCTCGATCCCATTATAGCGATAGCCCGCCTTACCGATGTATCGGGCAAACCTTTCCGGATGCCGCTCAACCAGAGCCTCGGCCAGTGTCACCAGATCGCGGGCCGTGGTGAATGTAAGTCCTTCATCTGGCCACCCATTTGGTGTGCCGAAATGGCTGCTGGTCATCGCAAGACCTCTTGCGCGTCCGTTCATCCCATCGACCCATGCATCCACGCTTCCGGCTTGCCCTTGTGCGAGCATGATCGAGGCATCGTTGGCAGAGATATTGGCAATCCCCATCAGCAGGCTGTCAACTGCCACCTGATCGAGCGCGTTGATCCACATGGTTGAGCCTTCGCCATTCCATTCGCGCCATGTCTCTTCGGGCATTGTCATGATCTGCGACGGATCAAGCTTGCCTTCTTTGATCAGTTCAAATGCATGGTAGAGCGTCATCACTTTGGTGATTGATGCAGGTACAAACCGACGATCAATCTCGCGTGCGTGGAGCACCTGCCCGCTGGTCACATCGACCAACATCGCAATCGGAACCTCACTGGCAGATGGAACAGCAGGCGCGCTTTGTGCGTTGGCCTGCGGTGCGAGCATCAACGCCGCTATTGGGACAAAGGCTTGGGCAAGTCTGGAAATCACTGGCGGGATATACAAGCCTGCCTGCAAAGATGCGAGTGCCGCAGCGTGTTTAGTTCACGATTTCGTCGGCCAACAGGCCAACACTCATCGCGTAATAGTTGGAACAATTGTACTCCAGAATGACGCGGTAGTTTCCGGTCAGCAGCCACGCTCGCGTTCCCGGCCCATCGGGCTGGAATAAAGAGGTGAGCGTTTCATCGGGAAGCGGCCTTTGAGGCTGCACACCCAGCGCACGCCATTCGGCGACGGTTTTCCATTGGCTATGGCGTTCATGCACACGAGGACAGACAGGAGCGACGAGCTGCGTCTTGTGCGCATCGACATCAAATCCACGCGGGACAGCGGCCCGAACACCCCACGGTTGGCCGGTGCGCCAGCCGGCATCTTTGAAATAGTTTGCAATCGAAGCGAATGTGTCCGCGCGGTTGCTAAAAATGTTTGCACGCCCATCACCGTCACCATCGACAGCCAGCCGCAGATAAACCGACGGAAGGAACTGCGGATTGCCGAATGCGCCCGCATAGCTTCCGATCAGTTCGCCGCGTGAGAAACCGCGATCGGCTACTTTCAACAGCGCCACCCATTCACTTGCAAACAGGTCACGTCGGCGTCCCTCCCATGCAAGGGTGGCAAGGCTGCGCGATAGGTCAAAATTGC
>Ga0316207_10004618_pt1 | contig 11853 bp, 13 predicted proteins | sample 6weekpyrite_MG_FD_204943 | JGI IMG/M metagenome (GOLD analysis project Ga0316207, IMG submission 204943) | Microbial mat bacterial communities from mineral coupon in-situ incubated in ocean water Damariscotta River, Maine, United States -... | ecosystem: Environmental > Aquatic > Marine >...
CAGATCAGTTACCAGGTGGGTCAGATTAATGAGCCTGGGTATGGGACGTCTTTTCTGGAAAATTTTTCTCTCCCTGTGGCTAACGCTGTTAATCAGCGGCATGGTCGTTGGCGGGCTTGTCTGGCAACATAATAAAGAACGTATAGAAAACCTTGAGATTCTTGCTGACGGACCTAAAGCCTACTTTAGTGTGAAATCACTTGCCAGAGTGCTACGTCGAGAAGGCCTGGAAGAACTGGATGAAATACTCGAGCATCGCCGTGAGCGCACACATCGTCCATTAAAAGTCATGATCATAAATAATGCGGGCGATGATATCTTAGGTCGGCCCGTGCCGCCCCTGATGCTGCAAAAAGCACGAGAAGCTCTAAATTCAGCAGAAAAAAACAGTATTGCCCAGGTAACTACACCGCAGGGTGAACAGTTCCTGTTATTTGTGCCTAACTATAAGTATTTGAAGTCAGAAAAGTTATTTGCCAATAATGAAGGCTATAGTGAAAAATATAAATCTTTATTACCCAGACATCTTCCAGCTTTGCCACTGTTTATTGCATTAGTTGCCAGCCTGTTTTTCAGTGCGGGCCTCGCATGGTATATCACGAACCCTGTCAGGCATTTACGTCAGGCGACCAGGCAGTTTGCTAAAGGACATCTCGATACACGGGTGATGCAAAATATTGGTAGCCGACACGATGAAATCGCAGACCTGGCACGTGACTTTGACCATATGGCTGAGCAGGTGCAAATACTACTCGTAACACAAAAACGTTTGTTAAATGATGTGTCCCATGAACTACGCTCACCTCTTGCACGTCTTCAGGTTGCTATTGAAATGGTTAGGCAACAACCAGAAAAAACAGATGAATTACTGCAGCGGATTGAAAAAGAAAGTCAGCGATTAGATGAATTAGTCGGTGAATTATTAACACTGTCCAGGCTTGAAGCGGATGTGCATAATAATCAAAATGATTATTTTGATATAAATGGTCTAATCGCTACAATTGCTGATGACGCACGATTTGAAGCGGATAACCAGAATAAGCAAATTATATTTAACGCTGCAGACGAAACGTTAATTAATGGTAGCATTGAACTGTTTCGCAGGGCATTTGAAAATATTATACGAAACGCAATTTTTTATACGCCTGAAAAAACTCAGGTTACTATTAATGTTCAGCAGGATGTTAATCACCTTATTCTTACAGTATGTGACAGTGGCAAAGGTGTCAGCGAAGAAAAATTAGCCGATTTATTTCAGCCTTTTATTCGAATTAATGAAACTAAGCAGAATGTGAAAATTCCCGGATATGGTCTGGGGCTTGCTATTGCCCGCCGTGCAATAGAAATACATGGCGGTACAATTAAGGCCTATAACCACCTCCGGGGAGGTTTGTGTGTAGAAATGCGTATTCCGAAATAAATTTAATATTCATTAACGGCTTTCTAGTTTAAAAATAGTTACGCGAACTATTCATATTTATATCAGACCTGAACTTCGCAGGGTGATTAAATATTAATTTGTGCCGTATAGTTCTTTATAAGGTATCGCGTAAAAAGCCTTGGCTCCACCGTCCAGAAAATAATAGTCATTCATGTTCTGTTCTTTTAAGTAATACTGTAACCAGCGCACCTGTTTTCCAACAGCGTCATAAATACATAGTGCATTTTTCTTTGCTTTAGCCTCAGTAATATACTTATTAAGCATGATTGTATTATCAAGGTTTACAGGTTTTTCAAGTCCGGCAAATATACGGTCTTTACGCTGCTGACTATCTCTTACATCTAATACGATGCATTTGTCGTTAGATTTATCAAGAAAGGCTTTGGGTTTAAGTAAATGCTTTTTAAAATCTGCTTCTGATATTAATTTATCATCACTAATCTGAGATTCATTTAATAACACTGATGCTTTAGGGTAACGCTTAACCCAGTCATATATTCCGCCATCAAATGCAAGAGTATCGGTTATTTTTTTAAGACGCTTAACCTTCATAACTGCTTCGTAAGATTTCGTACAGGTGTGCCCATTGCAATAAAAAACGATCGTTTGATTTTTTTTAGCGTATAACTCACTTACCTTAGAGGCAAAATCAAAATTTGATAGTGGAATGTTAACGGCATTTTTAATATGTAATACAGAATATTCATACTTGGAACGGGTATCTACAATGGTGTATGAGTTTCTCTTCTTGTATAGATCATCGAGTTCAATGATTGGTACGTTAGGGTATTTGGATCTTACTGGAAAATCATCTGCTGCTTTTGCAAAGCTCATAAAGCAAAGGTTTGTTAAAATAAAAAATATAATTGATGGTTTAATTAGGATACGCATATTTATTTTGTTACAGGTAACTTACTGCACCTGAGAACATCTCCATTGGTTGGTTATTTTTATAGTTATATTTATGTTTCGAGTAATAAATAGTTAATTAAAATTGCACAGATATATAGATAATAACTTATTTATGCCTGTATTTCGCTATAAATGGCGAATTTATCGACTATAAGTTCAATGTTGTGTTTTTTATGGGCAAAAGCTGTTTTCCAGTATATTCACATATTATTAATTAAAGCTAATAATTGAATAGTTTAGATGACATTACAATACCATCTAAACAACTTTATCTATTTACATATAACTAAAATGTAAATTTTATATAAATAATTTAATCAATACGGGGTGAAAAACAGGTAGTTTTCAGCAAATATACATCTTAACTTTAATAGTTCCTAATATTAGAAAGTATTGTGCTTGTCCGGTAATTAATTCATAATGATCAGAATATTTTTTGTAATAGTAGTAATCCTTATGAGTCCAGCTCACTCTGATAAAGAATGTTATTTTTGTAAAGTAGTTAACGGCGAAGCCGATCCATTAATATATGAGAATCGATCATTTGTTAGTATATTTGACACCAATCCAGTGAACCCGGGGCACGCACTGGTTATGCCCAAAAGGCCAGTTGCTTCGATTTTTCATTTAAATGAAATCGAACACGAAGACTACTTCGATGCGATATATGGCGTCAAACAGGTTGTAGAATCAACAGATATGAAATCACTCTACGAGGCAATGCTGGAAAGAAGTATTCTTAATAAGCGTCCAACTGATCACATTGAAACAGTTTTAAAATTACCATTTCTGGGTGACCAGCCAAATGCCTATACTCTTGGCAACAATGATGGAAGAGAAGCAGGGCGAAGTATCGATCACCTGCATGTTATTGTGTTGCCGCGTTTCAAAGGTGATGTTGAAAACCCAGGTGGTGGAATTAGAAATGTTATTCCTGCCCGAGCGCAATACAAAAGGCTGTAAGTAAGGGTGATTTATTAAAAGGGGCAAACAGTTAAAGTGCTGGGCGTTAGGTTGCATTCAACGTATTAAATGCACCAGTTCTCTTTGATTTTTCTACTATAGTTTTTTATACATTTACCTTGTAGTTTAATCTGGCTTCGTCTCCTGTTATACCACGAAAACCCCAGCAATGAGCCGGTTGTTCACTTATTGTAATTTCTATGTCTACGGGTGAAATATTAAGCTTTTCTTCAATTTTATGAAAAAGATCTTTAATTAGAGCTTTGAGAGTATCTTTTTCTCTACCTTGCATCATGTTTATTTCAATTACTGTGTAGGCATCACTTCTACCACCGGGGTAGTAGAAGTTCTCTTTCTCTAGTGGAATAAATCTGTGGGCTTTTTTATCCTCTGGCATACCGAGTATGTTTTGCATAGACTCGTGAATAACAGATGAGAGCTTTTCCTTGATTGGGTTCAGGTGTTCATTAATTCCATAAATAACTATCATTATTCTTCCTTATGTATAGCGCCCTAAAAGTAAACTGGAGCTTGTTATTTCAGTGATTAGGTTTGTTTAGTCTGTTGGTCTTTGTGCTCTGTAATATTATAAACAATTGTGCTCTGGCAACAATTATGGCACCAATTAATTTTCGAATAAATATCGTGTCCTCCTACACAAAGAAACCAGTATTAGCATTATAGGTACCTCAATCAGAACACCGACTACCGTTGCTAGTGCTGCGCCCGAGGATAAACCAAATAGTATAACCGCAGTAGCAATTGCTACTTCAAAGTGATTCGAAGCACCAATTAGTGATACGGGTGCAGCGTCTTCATAAGAGAGTTTAAGCCACCTGGAAAATACAAAATAGCCAAGAGAAAAGATAAAGACTGTTTGTATTAATAATGGAATTGCTATCCATAGAATGGTAAGTGGATTTGAAACAATAACTTCTCCTTTAAACGAAAATAGAAGCACCAGGGTAATTAATAAAGCCGTGATACTGACGGGTGTTAGCCAGCGTAGAAACCTTTGATTAAACCAGGCTATTCCTTTATGTTTGATAATTAGTTTTCTCGAAAAATATCCTGCTACTAATGGTAATGCGACATAAATAGAAACTGAAAGAACGATAGTTTCCCATGGCACAGGCATAGAGTTTACGTTTAACAGTAAGCCACCTAGTGGCCCATAAAGAAAAAGCATTATGAGTGAATTGATGGCAACCATAACTAGCGTTAACCCATCATTTCCTCTGGATAAGTGTCCCCACATTAAGACCATAGCCGTGCATGGAGCAATGCCAAGTAAAATAGTGCCAGCAATATAACTTCTCCATAGCTCCACTTCTTCGCCACTGGCTAGTATTTCTGTGCCAGGTAATAAGTCTCGAAATAGATATCCTAAGAACAGGTAAGATATGGCTAACATGCTAAATGGTTTAATTGCCCAGTTTATGAATAGCGTCAACATCACTGGTTTCGGCGTTTTTGCAGATTTAAGGACGTGTGTAAAATCTATTTTCACCATGATAGGGTACATCATGAAAAATAAGCATATAGCGATGGGAATTGACACCTGATAAATAGAAAACTCATTCAGGGTGGTTGCAATATCTGGAGCTACTTTCCCTAAGAAGATGCCAGCAGCAATGCAAAGCACAACCCAAATAGTTAAATAACGTTCAAAAATTGATAGCTTCTTTTCAGACATTCCAGCTAACTCTTGCTCCAAACTAATTTTTCACAGCCTTACATGATAATTTAATTTAACTCAGTTTAGTTTAATTAGAGCCCGGCTCAAGTTTGGCTGGTGTCTCTATTAATGAGTCCAGTTCCTGTTTATTTAGCTGGCGTACTTCCATAATGCGTAGGGCATAAGTTTCTAATTTTTTATCAGAATCAGTTACTGCTTCCCATTTAGGCACAGGGGTTGATTTACCATCTTCATCAACGGCAACAAAAACCATTAAGCAGTGCATCGCTTTACTGAGTTTGCCATCTTTCGGGTCACCACTAAATAGATCGATAGCAATATGCATACTACTATTGCCAGTATAAATAACTCTGGCATTCACTTCTATTAAGTGACCTACAGAAATCGAGTGGTGAAAATTAATGTCGCCCACAAAAGCAGTGACACAGTAGCGACCACTCCAGGCACTGGCGCAGGCATAACCGGCCTGATCAAGCCATTTCATTGCTGAGCCACCATGAACATTACCGCCGAAGTTTGCATCAGTAGGTTGCGCTAAAAAACGAAGGGTTATCTCTCTGCGTGAATTATTCATTATTTATGATATGTAAATTAAATTGATTTAATTGTAGTTCAATTATTCAGTTAAAACCTGAAACATGAATTGAGATGTTTATTATACAGTGGGGGCGAAACTTGACTTTAAAGTTTGGTTACTACACTGGGTAAGTGTGAGATTATAATACTGAACTATTGATTGTTGCATATGCAGCAGTCTTTAAGCAGGTATTTTATTTTTTTATATTCCTAAAATCTCTATTATTAGAAAATATTGTGCTCTGGTATTAACTATTTTCTGAGACCAATTAATTTTTTTTACGTTTGAAACTTAGTGTTAAAGTCATCAGGCCTGCACCGAAAAGCCAAATAGCCGCAGGTAAAGGTACTGCTCGAATTGAAACGGAATCAATAGTACCTAAAACAGGTGTTGTGCTTGAATTGCTACACGTGTCTGCGCTATCACCAATACTACATGTACTATTATAGTTAGTTATGGATATTTCCATAGTGTCGATAAAGCTCGTATTAATAGTGGCATCAGGTAAAGCTGTAGAATTAAATGCTGAGCCATCTATTGAACCAAAGCTCACACTTAAGTAGCTTGTAGCAATAGGGGCTGTTTCAGTATATATATTAAGGCTGGTTGAAAATATATCACTAAAGTCGGATGGGCTAGCATTATTTGTCATGTATACGTTATTAGCTCTATTTTCATATGATAACAAGTAGTTACCGGCGGAAAATGCCCCGCTAATTAAAACATCATTATATTGAGCCAGTTCACCACTTGTATACGGAGCAGGTAAGATGCCGTTTGAACTAGGAAGCGATGCTGTATCATAACTAAAGTACCCTGAAAATACATCACCTGTTTCAAACTGGTCAGAAAAACTCGCTTCTACATTAGTTATAGTTCCGCTATATGACCAGGTTACAATTGCCGAGTGAGTCTGTCCTGATGCTAATAAAGCAATAGCTATTAGGATATATCCAATTTTCATTAATTACTTTCCTTGCTCATATATAACGTTTATCAATATCGTTTTCAGTATAAACAAAATCTATGATGTTTTGAAGTGAATAATCATATTGTTTTTTATAATAATTTGATTATTTTTATAAAATTACAAAATGTCGTGAGTGATATCTCTTTGTAAAGATAGTGATGATCAGTATTTAGAAGGCTCGCTGTGAGCATCAAGATGTATATTAGTAATCTTTAGATGGAGGTTGGTAATATTCTAATGCTATCCAGTATTAGAAATATTGTGCTCTGATATCAATTAATCCTCGCCAATTTATTTAAATGTATTTTAGCCAGATATTATTCGGGTGTTTCGATTTAAAAGATCTGTACCATAAACACATAGGGTAAAGAACTACTAAAAATACTGCGCTTATTATATATGTTAATTTCAGCTCACCAATATCATGCAGCTCAAAATAATTTCCAACCCCTACTAATACCAGTCTATGCACCAGATAGAAAAACATTGCTGTCTGTCCCAGAACCAGTAAGATCCCATTTGGTCTGACACCAACAATACGTTCAGCCGAAATCATAATAGCCATTAACGTAAACATAATACCCAGCTCTAATAACGCAAAGCTTGCAGAAGGAGGGTACTTGCTTACATGTAACCAGTGCTGCCAGCTATAATCTTCACGATATAAAAACATATTGCCGTAATCATTAAAATAACGCACAGCCACATATCCTGCCAGCATTATGAAACCCAGACCCAGTAATAGTTTAACGGGGCCTAAATTAATTTTCCCATCTTTATAATCAAGTAAATAACGCCCAAATACCCATCCAGCAATCATCATTGCCAACCAGGGTAGTAAAGGGTATTTAATTGTTAACAGTTCAGATGAATAAGTTGAAAATAAAAATGCATTGATAATTGATTGTGAATCATTTTCAGGGGGGAAGAATTGAGCATTAAGTAATTCACCAAAAGCAAACCAGCTAACACATATAATAACTAACCATAAACTTGATAATCGTCTGAATACAGCCATACACATCATAGCGATACCGATGGCATATAGAACCTGAAATAAAAATTTACCTGCAAATAAAGATATTAATGTTGGATCGAGCAATGCAATAAAAGCACCACGAATTAGTATATCCTTATCGATTTGTGATGCCGCAACTCCTCTAGATACTTTTCTTTCAATGCTTATAGCTAGCGCGGTACCGGCCAGAAAGACAAATACCGGTGCACACAAATGACTTATCCAGCGAGTGAAAAACTCTAGTTCGGGTAATGCCGAACCGGCAGTGAAACTAACAGCAGAATCTGTTGCTAAATGATTTTTGTTATACACCATGGAAACATGGTCTATGAGCATTAAAATCATGACAAAACCACGCATCCAGTCTATTGACGCTATTCTTTTTGATGTTGCCATAATTAACTCTGTTTACATTTTCTTATTTTAACTATAAAAAGCTTCAACCGTTCCTTTTAACTTTATTAAAAGCGGTTGTCCTCGGCGATCCAGCGCTTTAGGAGAAGGGATTTTTACCCAGCCTTCACTAATGCAATATTCCTCAACATTAAAACGCTCCTTGCCGTTAAGCAGAATACCAATGTCGTTCTCAAAGCATTCAGCCACATGGTGTGGGCTACTGGGGTTGCCCGAAAGGCGATCTGGTAAAGCGGGTAGTGATTTTTTGTCATTCATGCTGGTGACCTGATGTAAATATAGTTGCGCTATTGTAGTCAATATAGTTCTACTGCTCAACAACTGCATCTGGGTTTAAATAATAAATTGAGATCGATTTATATCAATACACTTTTATATTAGAAACAATAGTAGCTTGAGTCTATTTCTAGCATTGCTATATATGGCTTTTATCTAACATAATTATCAACAAAGCTATTTAATTCAGAAACTGACCGAATGACATACAACGATTTATTATTAGATATTTTTTCTAATTTCTGCATAAATTCTCTGTTCCAAAATTTTGGACAAATTCTTAGCACCTTATAGCCTTCTAAAGTTCCCTTTAAAACAGAGCTACCATCAGGCCAGCCTTCGGGTTTAACAAATAATCCTTTTAATAATCGTTTAGTAACCAGCCAGTAGCTAACTATATAAGGCAAATCTATATAGATTAGAGTATCAGCTGCATCCAGTCTTTGGTAAAAAGACTCAATAGGCCCTAAACCGTCAATAATCCAGCTATTAGAAGATAGTATGTTTTCATGTTGCTGATCGTAAGTCGCACGATCAACTTTATCTCCATTTTTTTTATATACAATTGAATCTAATGCATGCAGTTTAATTTCTGTCGCTAATGCCAGGTTTTTACTTAAAGTAGATTTACCGCTGCCGGGTTTACCGAACACGACTATTTTCTTCATACTACCTCCATTTGATAAATTAAACCCATGAGGCAGAAATAGAAAACCCGCCTCCTGGGCGGGTTTGACAAATTACTAACGCATCAAAAATCCCACCATTCCTATGGAATGATAATAATTCGTACTGTTTGTTGCGTAAGATCTGTATTCATCAGTACATCTTGATTGAGGATTAGTTTAAAGTCAACCGTCAATAATTAATCAAGGCAAGAGTGCAAAACACTCTCATAATAGAAACAATTTAGTAGCTTAGTTGTTATTTTATTGATTGCTAGTCTACGATAAATAAACCATTGTAATTAAGGTTTGTTCATTTAACTGCCACCTTATATTTTTCCCAGTTTATATGCATTAGTTTGATTTTATTACTATTTGTTTCAAATATTATCTGCCAAAGTACATCGTCATTTGTTTTACTATAATTCGACTTCCAAAGAGTTAGGTATGTCGTTTTCCTATTTAGTGTGGCTATATATTCTAAAGAGGTAATATTACCTATTTCTTTTTCTATGGCTTCACAGACTTCAAAGAATCTCTTTTCATTAAACCATGTTGCTGCTTGTATTTCTGTTTCAGAAATATGGCTAGACAGTGACTCAAAATCATTTGATTCGTGTAAGTTGATAATGGAGTTCACCAACTCTTTTAGTTTATTTATTTCTTCCATAAAACTTTAACCTCTGGTGATTTTTAAAATTATAACGTCTAAGTAAGTATTAAGGTGGCTACCTGTTAGTACCACTTAGTTTATAAAGTACCTGATTCTTAAAATACATAGTTGATGGTAGCAAAGCCTTTAATGACATGGCCTTCATTTACAATGGGGCTAGCCTTTACCTCGTCACTTAAAGATTCAACCGCCACATTCATTATGATAAGTACATCGCGAGTGACTTCGATAAAAACGCCGAGGCCCGCTTCAACACTGTATGTATTACTTAAATTATAAGCAGGTCTTTCGGCGGTAGCCTGAGAATCAGGTACGCCAAAATCATGATTACTCAATTGCGAACCAGACCAGTTAAATGCGAGTGCAGGTGTGAAACTGAGAGTTCTCCACTGTAAAGATTTAGCAAGCTCAAATCTCGCCGTACCTCCGCCTATTCTGTCCAGCACATCATGTTCGTAACTGGCAGCAATATCAAGGCCTCCAGGCAGTTCTGCCTGTATGGCCAGGCCTGCCATAATGGTGCTTTCACGATTTCCCATGCCGCTTAAAAAATCGCTATCATCTTCTTCATATGCACCAATACGATACTGGCCGGTCGCCGCTAATCTCAGCTTGCCACTACCTATTAATCCATACTGAACCTGTGGACCAAATATCTGCAGGTGTTCACCGTTATATGAGATAGCGGGTATCATCTGACTCACTGACCCGTTGTAGTCGCGATAGGGGCTACTCTGTGCAATGATGCCAATACCAAGACCGAGGCGGCCGAATTTACCCAGCGCTAGATAGGGGGCAACATCAAATGAACGGGTTTCATCTTTTTTTAACTGAAAAGCGGCCTGTTTATAGACAGGCGGACCCTTTGGTCGATAATTATTAGAAAACCCGAGAGGCTCATTTGGAATGCCGATAAAGTTTTTATCAATACGGCCATTCTCATTTTCATCAAAGTAGACCAGTAATGCATACTCACCCGGTGTGACATTATCGATAATATATTCATCACGTCCATCCAGCTCATGCACAACAACCTTAAAGGGGTCTCGTAGATCGCCAAAAGTATTGGCTGAGTTGAAAAGCACCAGAGCAACTTTACCTGATGCGGGTGAGTTATTTATGCGCACTGATATTTCAGCTGCATAGAGGAGTGGGCCATACAATAACAGAATTATTGTAGAGAAAGCCGTTTTTATGTTATTCATTTTTTGTTAGTTGTTTTAACTCAGCTTCTATAACATCAACAATTGTTCTATTTAATGGGTCTATTGCGCTAGGGTAGTTAGACACCAGTTTTCCATCGCTGCCAATGAGATATTTATGAAAGTTCCACTTCGGATAACCGCCAGCAGCTGCGGCTAGTTTTCTATAGAAAGGGTCAGCATTACGTTGCGTGACATGTGTTTTGCTAAACATGGGAAATTCTACGCCGTAGGTTACGCTGCAGAAATCTCTAATTTCTTTTTCAGTGCCCGGCTCCTGATTAGCAAAATCATTTGACGGGAAACCCAGTACTACCAGTCCATTATCCCTGTATTTTTTATAGAGCTTTTCCAGTGACTCATATTGACCGGTATAAGCACATTTACTAGCGGTATTAACAACTAATAAAACTTTACCTTGATACGCTTCGCAGAGGTTGATGACTTTATCCTTGTTTAGCGTTTTAACATTAACATCAAGTAAAGTTGAGCAATCTTTAGCATGTAATTGCGTGCTAGCAAATAATGTCATAATTAGTAATATAGTTTTCATTGTCTCTTTATCTTTATTGAGGTGATTGTTAGCAGGTTAGTTGATGCCTTACTTGGCTCTTTAACTTTCACTATAGCTTTCACTATAATTTTTATAGATTGCCCAGCATCCAGGTTTTGTAGTATTTTTTGTTTTCTGACCCATACAGGCTGAAAGGCATGAAGCAGTCTTCACCTGTGGTAATCCAGTTTGACTCTTTATGTCATTAAATTTATAAATAATTACGCCTGGCTCAGGCCTCGTTTCGAGACCCACTTAACAGCAACGGCCTCCGGTTTTTATCACTTATGCAAAGGTCTATGAGAAATAGTGGTGTAAGATACAGGTAACATTCATTTCTATTGGTTATTTTCATCTTCAGCTACCATTTTTAAAAAACCAAGTAAAATACCAATGCCTACAAGTATAAAGCCTGTAGCAAATAATGAATAAGATATAAAAGACATGGAGCCTAAATAGAACATAATGCATGCAATAATCATTGCTACTA
>Ga0316207_10004619_pt1 | contig 11852 bp, 19 predicted proteins | sample 6weekpyrite_MG_FD_204943 | JGI IMG/M metagenome (GOLD analysis project Ga0316207, IMG submission 204943) | Microbial mat bacterial communities from mineral coupon in-situ incubated in ocean water Damariscotta River, Maine, United States -... | ecosystem: Environmental > Aquatic > Marine >...
CTGAAGAAGAACTCCGCGCTATAGTCAGTCAATATATGCGTTATTATAATTATGAACGCTCACATTCATCAATTGGGTATATCTCTCCCGATGAATTTGAGTGTAGAATATTGAACTAACAATGGGGTCTGTGCAAAAGCGGGTTAAGTTTTCTCATTCTATGCGCTGGGACAACTCGCCTGTGGCACTCTAAACTCCGCTTTTGTCCGCCCCTTATGCTAATCGTTATGTGTAAATTAACAAACAGAGTGTAATCTTAAGTGCTTAACAAAGGGTAAAAAATCTTTACCCGAAAATAATAAAGGAATCTTATTTTCAATAGCGTATGTAGCAATAATTATATCGGTCATTTTTCTAAATCCTGGCCATCAATTAGGTGTTAGCAAAATTTTAGTTGAATATATACAGCCACATAACAAGCACGTTAATTAGGGCGCTGATCGTTAGATTAATATAAAAAATTGTATGACAGCATATATTAATGACGAAGAAATTTATCGCGAAATGATAAGTGTTTTCTCTCAAAAAGAAGCAATTCAAGTACTTTTGTTGCTGAATTCATAGCGTAATGGAAACATGATAGAAATAAGCAATGGGAAGATATAGATAAGCCGGAAAACCAGGGTATCTCTAATTTACCCTTTTTGTGACCTATTATGTAGTTTGAAACACCTTTGTAGTGATTGAATATGCCATGTTCTTTAAAAAGTACAAATTTTTGCTTCTGCTTACTGTCCTGTTGGTCGGTGCCTGTGGTGGCGGAGGGAGTGAAGGTTCCACCAGTAATGACACAAATTTGCCTACGAACACTAATCAGGACAATGCCCCAAACAATCCACCTGCCAACCCCAGTATCCCCGGAAACCTTTTGGTCGTCGATCCGGGCACGGGTAACGATGACAACACCTATGCACAGGTCAGTGGCGGAACCCATCAGTGGGCGACGCCAGAACGGGCGCTATGGGGCAGCATAGATAGAAACACACCCAATGCCAGCGAAGCGGCCCAACCAGGTGATGTCATTAGACTGGCCGATGGCATCTATGTAGGGCAGGGAATACAAAATGATGTAAGTGGCCAGTCACCGCGAAATCTGGCTGCGTTTACCCCCTTTAACTCCGGCACTGAGAATAACCCGATTGTACTCGAGGCGGCCAACCCACGGGGCGCCACGCTACAGGCTAATCCAAACAACCATGTCAATGCGGTAGTCTCCAATTTCTGGGATGGTCCGGGTTCCGGACGAAGTTATTTTAATGTGCGGGGCCTGGTGATTGACTGGTCGGCAAATGAAGACCGTAGTAATACATTCGGCCCGGGTGAATTTGCCGCCGTTAAATTGCTGGGCGGCCAGCATAATACTATCGAAAATTGCGACATCATAGGCAGATTTGACACACAGGTGAACAGGGGCACCAACTGGGCAGCAATTTTTCTGCAGAACAATCAGTACACCACCATTCGCAATAATCACATTCGTAACCAGGGTTACAATGGTGACGGTGCCGCCATCGAATGGTATTCGGCGCCGGACTCACTGGTGGAATACAACACCATTAGCAATGTTGATTCAGGCTTTTTAATTAAAACCGATCAGCGGGGCATGGACCATAAAAATATTATTGTGCGCTACAACTATGTAAAGGATGTGAAAAAAAAATCCATTATGATCACCCGCCATATCGGTAGTGCTACAGAACCGACTCTAATTTACCAAAATGTGTTCGCTAATGTCGGTGCATCGGGTGGCATGGGTATATTAGACCTTGCCCAGTATGGTACCACAGCGTATATCCGCATCATCAACAATTCATTCTATGCACCGCTTATCGCAGCCAATATTAACGCATCAGGACAGTATAATTATCACAACTTGAATAACTTTATTTTCATGAATAATATTCTTGCCAGCGCAGGTAACGCTCTAATCAACGCAGGTGGAACCGGAGGAAGTGGTAACCCATCTGATTACTGGATCAGTAACTACAATTGCTACCAGAAAATAAATGGCGGCTTCAAGTACAGCTTTCATGGCGCGGATTATAATAGTTTGGCAACCTGGCGGGCACTGGGCGAAGATGCCAATTCCGTCGATGCCGATCCCCTTTATGTTAATCCCGGCAACGGCGATCTAACATTGCAGACCAGCAGTCCCTGCCTGAACCTAGGACGTGATCTGCTGGGCTTGCTTGGAAGTGATACTAATGCATTAATCAATGGAGGCGCCTATATCAAGGCAGACCAGAGCGATGCGATTGGTGCCAACTGGTAATATTTACACGCAAGTTCAAGTTTAATATCAAGACCTATATGGGTGTCCTGTTCGCAAGGGGTTGGCTGGTGTAAAAATCTCTGTAGTATAATAAGCTGCCCATTTTAGAAGAAACCAAAACTAGCCGACGGATAGTAAATTGATGGCGAGGAACACGTATATTCACGTCGACGGCGCGTGAATTTTCGTATCGGCGGGGTTCTTTTAGTGGTATTTTGTACCCTCGGGGATACCCTATACCCAAGGGCAGATGATGGTTAAGCTCGACCCTCAATGTTTGTTGATTGAGCTGAAGCGCTATCGGTAATGTGAAGGTTGCTTACGGAAAGAACGTCTCACAACCTCACTCCGGTGGCCACTTAGCTAATCGTTGCTGCTTTAAAGAATAAAAAATTTTGAGTTAGTTGTGTGTGCAAATTGGCGAGTTCTCTCGGCGCCCTTCCAGTGAATCGGCTCCGTGATACTGTGTAATCAAAGCTACATCATTTTAATTAAGTCTTGGGCATGCCAAGCTAAAACACAAATGGTGCGGCGGTAGCGTACAGAAAATCGGCGTAAATAATCAGTGAGTTAGCACACTGTTTTTTAAAAATGAGGGAATCTGTCACAACGTTCCACATCAAAAACACTAATTTTAAGCTAACAAGGCGGCCCAAGCGACGCTTGAAGCGCGCTTGGCCTTATCGTCATGTGAGTAAATAAATGAAATGCCCAGAATGTAAAAGTACAATTGACTTCAGTTGGCATCTTTATTTTAAGGTGCCATTTGGTAGATTTGTATGCCCTTCTTGCGCAACGAAATTAAGCTAGCAAGAAGTTGGTTCTATTATTTATGGTTGTTCTTATGGATGGTGCTATATGGCATCGGGGCATATTTAACATTAAGGTTTGGAAATATAGATAATATTGTATTTAATTATCTTACCTTAACCGTGTTTATGCTACTCATTTATCTGCCAATTGACAAAACTATAGAGTCAAAGCTTGAAACTAAAAAACGGTAAATCATATAAGAATTAAACCACGTTCGCGCTATTGCGCCAACCCGCTCCGCGGTTTGTCGGCCGCTTGTTTAGACGTTATGTTTAATAAAATGGAAACTAAGGCGTATCACGAAATATGTAATAAACCCTCTTCCTTTTCTAGACAGGAGCTAGAACAAACACTAACGGCTTTAGAAAAAGCCGGGTCTAATAAAAAGGTATTAGTAAGTGGGGTGCTGAAATCAAAACCAGTAGAAAAACCTGACCTACATCAAGGTGGTAATGAAGCTGATTATTTTCTGATACAAATAGCAATCAAAGACGCAGAGGAAATAGCTGCTGAGCTAGGTACATTAGAAGTACAGGCAGTAAGTACAGAAGGTCATACAACTCCCGAGGCTACACACTATGCCTCACTACTAGATAAATGGTTTAATTATGTTGAATCGTTGTAATCAGCAGCATAACAAGTCATTTAAAACTGCAGGGCAAAAACTGCCCTACCTGGACGCCGCATAAAGAACGGCACCGTTTAATTCTGTGTTATGTGTAATAAATGAGGAATTTGTCACATGGATAACTGCACAAAAATTGAATGTAATCATTGTTCTTCTAAAGTTATTCCAAGATTAATAATGCATCGAGAAGAGAATATAATTTATGAAAGAATCAATGGGCACGTTTGCTTAATATGTGAAAGCACTATGTATAAGAGTGGTGGTGAACTGACAAAAATTGGTTCCGTAATATTAAAATTATTACCATATGTTATTTTTGTCTTAATAATATTTAATATCGAAAGCTTACTCAGGAATAAAGTACTTTTATTCATAGCTTGTGGTTTTATGTCAGGCTTATTTTTCAGTAATAAAAAAATCAAAGTATCAAAAAATTAACACACATAAAAAGGAATAACGAGACAGGGGGTCTCGTTAATATAATTGTTTATATGTCTACAAATGAATGAGATTGAAATAAAAGAAGCCTACAGGAAGATAAAACGACGAGTATGCATACGTCTGATAGTTGGGTTTTTTAGTGCGGCAATAGCTGGTTTTATATGGTTGCTTATTTACTCATACTTCTTTGATTATGCTGGTTACTACTTTTTTCTGGGCTTTGCGGTAGTCGCATTTACTGTCTATTTTTGGGTGCGGAGAATAGATAAGGATGTAATATGTCCTTCATGTAACAGATCATTAATGGATATCGATGGAGATTCAGGTTATTACGTTACATTAAAGAGATGTCCTTATTGTGATGCTGATTTCAAATAATACATATAACAATCCACTCAGTTGTGACACGCAATTTATTGCGCGCACATTAGCTTAATCGTTAGTGTCGTATAAACTATGAATGAAGCAATTTATTTTAAAACAAGATTATCCGATGTTTCAAAAGAAAGCGAAACCCAATTTATGGAATCTCTTTATTAGAGTGGTTAAAAGAAAAACTAAAAGACAAAATTGATATAGCCGATCCAGATGCAGAGGACTGGGGTTGGTATAGTGAGATTGAATTCGAAGGTAATAATTATCTTATCGGTTCCTGCGCATATTATGAAAAAGGCGATGACCCTAATAAAGAAATAGAATGGGTATTCCAAGTTGATAAATATCGAACCTTTAAAGAAAAGTTATTTGGTAAAAAGAAAATGACAGAAACAGATAGCTGCTTCTTGTTCTTCAAAAAGATGTTTGAGAATCATCCAGATATCAGAGATGTTCAAGTTGGGTAAGCCATTAACAAGGCGCTTAAGCTAAGGGACAAACAAAAAGAGAATGCAAAATGTTACCAAAAGAATTTTATATTGTACCAGAAGATATCTTCCGTTTAGGAAACGCAACAGGTTCAAGATTAAGCAATGTTCGTTTAAGGGATATTAAAATTACTAAGATAAATGGTATAAATGTAGTTATCGCTAATGGCAAAGGTGTATGTGTATTTGACAAAGAAGGCATTAATTTATCACCAATGTCAGAGTGGGTGTGGTATATATCTAAAAATATTCCGTTACCTAAAGGTCTGAAACTTGTAAAGGATAAAAAGCACCATTATTGTGTCGCACCTACTAAAAATATGCCCGTAGATAAATATAAAGGTTTATTGGTAGAAATGGCGCTACGTGCTAAAAAATTTATAAAAAAGAAGGTGAAGAGGTATGGGCACTTTAATATTAAATTTAGTTGAGTCAGGGGCAAAAATTATTCTTGAAGCCCTCTTAGAAAAAGATGCATCAATGGGGTCTATTTTTAATAGCTCATTAGATGAAGATTTAAAGGCTATAGGTAACGATCTTGCAGAATTAAGAATATTTTTAAAAGAATTTAAAAATAATGTTGTGTCTAAGTTTGGTGATTCTGTATTTGAATTTAGCAATGAGCCACTTTAATGGTTTGGCTAACAAGTAAATCAAGCCATTCGCTTGTCGCTCATTCGGATGATGCGCTACTGTGCGTCGCTTATTAGTGTGTTAGCTGTACAATGAGAAAGTCATGAGAATATTAACTAATATATGCTCCGATAATCTACCGAAAAGTAAAGATTTTTATGTGGAATTACTTGGCTTCAACGTAAAGTACGATAGTGATTGGTATGTGCAACTTTGCTCATCAAAAGATTCGGAAATTGAATATGGCATTATTCAACGAAACCACGAGCTAGTTCCTGAAGAGTATCAAAATACTCCTGGTGGGATGTACGTAACTTTTGTAGTTGAAGACGTTGATGTTACCTATAGTAAAGCTATTGAAATGAATATTCCTATTATCCAAGAACCTCGTAACGAATTTTATGGGCAGCGCAGGTTCCTTGTTAAAGACCCTAATGGCTGTCTAATTGATATTTGTTCACCTTGGGAATCCGAGTAATGTTTAATTTACCGAAGCTAACAAAAAGCTCAAGCCGACGCTATAAAAATTGCAAGGTGTGTGCGTTGGTAAGAATCGCGTGGCGCGTTTAATGCGTGAAAATAGTCTTAAAGCATGCTGTGCTCGGCTGCACCGGAGCCATGCGAAGATGGATCGCTTTTATGCCAGTATTCGCAATAAAATACATGACATAGACGCGACAGCGCCTGATCAAGTCTGGGTAGGTGATGTGACCTATTTGTGTGCAAATGATGAGTGGCGATATTTCGCCGTGATTATGGATAAGTTTTCGCGTCGTATCGTCGGTTGGTCGCTATCAGAGAAACGTAATTCTGATTTATCATTAAAGGCATTTAAACATGCAGCAAAAAAACGACTGGTAATATCAGGATTGTATTTTCATTCCGATAGGGGTGCTGAATATGTTGCGTTTAAGTACCGCAACTGGTTAAAAGATAATGGCGTGATACAAAGCATGAACCGAAAAGGTGTAATGAATAATAATGCTGAAATGGAATCCTTCTTTCATTCATTTAAAGTAGAGCGTATTCATAAAAATGAATTCGTAACAGAAAAAGAATTAAGAGCAACGATTATAGAATATGTTGGATTCTATAATCAAAAAAGAACACATTCTTCATTAAACTATATGTCGCCAAAAAGAATATGAGATCTGCGTAGGTTAAATGAATTATGCTATAACAAAACGAAATGCGCAAAACTGGGGTAGGTTCCGTGTGGCTGAGCTATAACGTTAGATGGAAAATAATAATATGGCAGAAAATGGGAAGTCTAGGGGTATTTTTGTTATAGTGGCCGTTACTAGCATATTAATTGCTATAACGGTGTATTATATACTGGCGAATGAAATAATTAGTGGAGCACTTTTTGGGTGTGCAGCATTAGTGATAACTATATTTAATATAATAAGTTTAAAGAAAATCGATAAAGTGCAATTAAACAGCAATATTCCTTCAGAGGAAAAAGGGAAAGTAATATTAAAAGAAATATTTAATATAAAGAGTTTTGGTATATTTTTTATTGCTACTTTAATAGGTGTGGTTGGAATTGTCGCATATTTTATTAACACCATCTAACAAGTTGCTCAAATCGTTCGCTATCGCTCACTGGGACAACTACCCGCTCGTTTTACTCACGGTTAGTCGCCCCTTAGCAAAATATTAGCTGTAAAAAATGAAACCTGTAATAGAATCAACAGAATTTAAAAACGAAGAAATAGAAAAATATCTTTCTAATTCAATTTTGGCTTATGGCATAGAACAAATAAATAATGACGAGCCAATAAAATTATTCTGTTCACTAAAAAACCATAAAGGCAATATAATTGGTGGAGTAATGGGGTATAAAACGTTGAATCTATTTTTCATAACACATTTGCATGTTGAAAAAGAACATAGAAATCATGGTTATGCCAAAAACCTATTAAAAGAAATAGAGGATAAGGCCAAATTACTAGGTTGTAACATATTAAGGCTAAACACTCTCAATAAACAGACTAGTTCGCTGTATAAAAATGCAGGATTTGAAGTAACAAATACTATTCCAAACTACATGACTGGATTTGATTTAATGTATTACCATAAAAACATATGAATAAAACAGCTAACAAGTCGCTCGTTCGGACGCTGCAGAAGCGCGCTTGGCTATTTCAGCGTTATGTATGAAAAAATAAAGAGGATATTATGATTATCGAAATTACTACTTACAACATTGTTGATGGTGTAACACATAGTGAACTGATCCAAGCATCGAAAGATTTTGATAAGAATTATTGTGCAAGATGCTGACGCACTCGCATTCGCAAAACATTTAAACCCAGAAACACTCACTATGCATAACTATGAAGTGCTTGACAGCTATGAGCCAAGTTAAAACTAAATTAAAGGCAAATGATTCTGCTATAGCCAATCTACTATGCATTCCCAGTATTGGCCCGAAGGTAGGGGAAATGCTAGTTGAAATAGGCATTTTAAAAGTCTCTGATCTGAAAAACCGTAGCCCTGAGAAACTTTACAAACAGGTTTGTGACTTTCGTGGCGAAATATTAGATCGTTGTGTTCTTTATCATTTTCGTTGTGCTGTATATTTTGCAACAAATGAGCATCATAAACCAGAGCTTCTGAAATGGTGGAGTTGGAAAGATGAGTGAGCATAGCGTTATGCCTTTAAAGATGGAGTAGAACGTGAGTTTCGAATCATTTATTGCAACAGCAGCTGCCCGTAAACTAGCTTTTGTTACTTTTGGTTGGTATATGGAAGAAAGGTATAAGAAGTTATTTCGTTTATCATGGGAAAGAAAACATGGAGAAAAAAATCTGGTTGAGGCAGATTGGATAAAGATATTTAAAAATTCAAAAAATGTACCACAGGATATCTATATCTCAGCGGGAGATTTATATTTGATGTCCCCTCTATTGGAGGAGGTATCAAAACTTCCGGAGTGTAGATCGTGCATTAAGAATATATACATAAAAAGAATTTCAGATGATCTTTATAGCTACTTGACTGAAGGAGATAAAAATTTTCTTCCTGTGATTAATGAATCGTTAAAAAATCAATATACTTACAATCTAAATATTTTAAAGAATATTTATGATGAAAAAAATATAAACGAACAGGAATGGCCTCGTTTACCAAGCTATTCAGGTACTTTATATGGTGAATACATCCACTATCATCCGTGGGAAGTTGATATTGATGGAAAACTTACACACAGGACAACGACATATTTCATGAAAAGAGAAAATGATCCAGAGCTGTTTGGGAAATATGAAGGATTAATAAAAAGTGGTTTTTAAAAGTCAAGCATAACAATTGGCTTTACGGGACATTACTCCGCGGTGCTCGTGCGTTATATGCATAAAATGGAAGTACTCTAAGATGAAAGTTATTGGCATATCACTCCCGATTTTTACTACTGAGTTCGAGCCCGCTGTCAAATATTACGTGGCATTAATGGGTGAACCGATTCAACGAAAATTCGAGATTCCTTCCAAGGGTATTACAGTAGCAAAAATTGGTAATATCCTAGTCATTGGTGGCTCAGAAGACGCATTGATACCACTAAAACAAATACGAGCAACCTTTACCGTTGATTCAATAGACGAATATGAAACGTACTTGAGGGAGAATAGTGCAATTATTCTTCAATCGACCACTCCGACTCCTGTTGGTCGAAATATGATTGCAAAAGGAAGCGATGGCTTGGTATTTGAATATGTTGAGATCGATCAAAAGATTTAAATTACATAACAAGACGCTCGTATGGAACAGGCGTACAAAATGCGCCTGCCCCACAACTCGGCGTTATGCAATAATTCAAATATGATTTTCGAAGGAAAAATAAAGTTACTAAATGACACTTATTATATTAGTGCTGCATTTATATTGACAGTTCTAGTTGCACTCTATTTTCTAAATATTATCGAAGAAAAATACTTATATTCTGTCCTTGGTATTTCAATTGCTCTTGTTATTGCGTATTTCTTAACTACTTTAAAAGTGCGTGTAGAATTTAGTGAGGAAGGTTGATAATTTACTACAGTGGAATGGTTCAGGCCAATATCCAGATTAATTCAGTTAGCCGAATAACTGAAAAAACACGAGAGAAAATGACTGGTGTAGAGATCGAGACAAATAACAACCTGAAATACTTTATGCCCACATCATGCTTTAATGAGGCTACTAAACAGGAAATCATGACTTATATAAAAAATGCATAACAATCACATCAATTTGTTTGTGTCGCTCACTGGGATGCCGCAAAGCGGTGCCCATTATGGCAATCGTTATACACAAATATGATAGAAAATAGTATTTTTTATCTTATATGCTTTTTCTTTTCTCTAATCGGAGTTGGCGCAATTTGGAGCAAGCACAATTTGTATACCATCCCATTTGTACTTTATATTGTGTGTGCAACAATATTTATAGTTTTACTATATTTTAATGGTTTTAATATTTATCAGTTATTTGACGTAAGGCACTTATTAGGAATAATTGATCTCAACACACAGCCAGGAAGCCGAAGAATCATGCCGGTTGTTTTATTTGTCTTTACTGGTGTGGTTGCATATATAACTATAGTTATATGCCTTTTAATACAATTAAAAAAGCGTATAACAAAGTACTCCAGTTGATTCAAAAGGCGGCGCTTTACTTGCTTTTGTTCTCAACTGAGATTAATCGTTACAACGTAAAAAGATTATGAGAAAGTGTCCGAACTGTAGCAATTTAATATCATTCTGGTCAGTAATAAAACCAGGGTTATGGAAAAATACAAAAATAAAATGTAATAAGTGCAATAAAGAAATATCAGAGTATTGGGAGAAAACGAATATACTGATGTGGATTATTCTAGGTGTTGCTGCAATAATATTTATCGAGCTTCTGGACTCTATTTGGTACTTAGAGATTCTTTACTTATTGTTCTTTTATGCAATACTTTTAGTACTGGCTTATTTTTTAATACCATTCTCTAAAGTAAAGAAATGACAATTCGTTATAAAAAGTCATTCCAGTTAACCACCAAAAGAGGTATTTCGCACACGCTTTTGGGGTCAACTGAGCTCAATCGTTAGATTTATAAACACCTGTCGCACATAAATTTTTAATATAAGGATGTAATTATGAATTTAAAAAAAATGATTTTGGCCACTATTTCATATGTAACTTTAACAATGGTAGTTGCATATCCCTGGCATATAATTTTATTTCATGACTTATATGTTTCTATGGGAGCAGTAACGCGTTCAGAACCTATCGTCCCTTTTGGTATGTTAGCAATGGTAATTCAAGGCTTTATAATTGCTTATCTTTATCCATTTTATTATCGTGACGGAAATCCTATTGTTCAAGGTATAAAGTTCAGCTTAATCATGGGAACAATTGTCTATTCGATTATGGGCTTTGCAACTGTTGCAAAAATCGATATTAATCCAATTTCAACATTTTTAATTTATGGGTTTGTTTTTCAAGTTATACAATTTGTTCTTACAGGAGTAGCCCTTGGGTTGATTTATGGAAAAAACAAATAACAAACCTAACAAGAAAATCAAGTTATTAGCTTTGCTCATTGGGACGCGCAAAAAACTGCGCGCCCCTTACTAAAGTCGTTAGGAGTCAAGCCAGTTTTTGATTTGTGCAAATTACTGAATTGAGGGAATAAGTATGAACGAAAAAATATCCGGCCAATGTGCCTGTGGCGAAATAAAGTATACAACTAATTCTGAACCCGAGTTCACACTTATCTGCCAATGCCGACAATGTCAGAGAATTTCTGGTTCTGGTCATGCGGCTCAATTTGCGGTTCCAGTTAGTGACACGTTTATCGAAGGCGATATAAAGTTTTATGATCAAATCGCTGATAGTGGAGACACAGTGAGTAGTGGGTTTTGTCCAAACTGTGGGAGCCCAATGTTAAAAAAAACCACAAAGATGCCAGAGATATATTTCTTTCACGCTGGCACAATGGATGATCCTTCACGATTTAAACCACAGATTGTAGTGTACGAAGATTCAAAACAGCCATGGGATAACATCGATCCGAAAATTCCCAGGAACTAGGAAATGATTTCTAACAAGTCGTCTATGGACGCCACCGTCAAGAGCAGTGAGTCATTATTTACAAAACACTAAAAGAGAATAAGATTGCGTTCGTCTATCCGGCCTCTTTGTGGTCTTTTTATTGAGACCGGGCCAACA
>Ga0316207_10004620_pt1 | contig 11851 bp, 14 predicted proteins | sample 6weekpyrite_MG_FD_204943 | JGI IMG/M metagenome (GOLD analysis project Ga0316207, IMG submission 204943) | Microbial mat bacterial communities from mineral coupon in-situ incubated in ocean water Damariscotta River, Maine, United States -... | ecosystem: Environmental > Aquatic > Marine >...
TTCAGGGAGTCTTATTACTAAAGTTATTCCTTCCAGCAAAGAACGCATACCGGTTATTGGTCTTGGCAGTTCGAGAACATTTAATGTGGGCAATGATCCTCTGGCCCTTGATAACGTTGCCGATGTTATCCGTCATTTTTTTGATGCAGGTGGCAAGCTGATTGATTCCTCTCCCATGTATGGGTCATCACAACCCGCTATTGGCTATGGATTAAAAAAACTCGAAAAAACAAAACACGTTTTTGCAGCAGACAAGGTCTGGACCTGGGGTTCTGATACAGGTCCTGAACAAATTGAACAATCCAGGCAGTACTGGCAAATAGACTCATTTGACTTGATGCAGGTACATAACCTGGTTGCGTGGCAGCGGCATCTCAAAACATTGTATGGTATGAAACAGCAAGGCAGGTTGCGATATGTAGGGATCACTACCTCGCATGGCCGTCACCACGAGGAACTGGAAGGTATCATGAGAACGGAGCCGCTTGATTTTGTGCAGTTCAGTTACAATATTCTTGATCGTGAAGTCGAAGACAGGTTATTACCCCTGGCGCAGCAACGGGGTATTGCCGTGATCATCAATCGGCCATTTCAACGTGGTGATCTAATTGATGAATTAAAAGACAAGCCGCTGCCAGGATGGGCAAAGACCATCAACTGTAAAAGCTGGCCACAATTTTTATTAAAGTTTGTTATTTCTCATCCTGCCGTGACCTGTGCAATCCCGGCAACCACACAGGTCGCACACTGCCAGGAAAACATGGCGGCCGCTTTATCCCCATTGCCAGATATGGCGATGCGTAAGCGCATGATTGATTATGTCGAAAAAATAATCTGATAATAATGGGTAATCTGACAAGCTATCGACTATCCGATTTTATTCTGTTTTCTGAAACGGCTTATTACCGACAATTCGAGATTTATAATCAGTCAATTTGGCCGCTGCAGATAGTAGCGCTACTGTTTTCTTTATTTATTCTCTATGCGCTCTGGAAAAAGCCAGCCTGGGCTGGGCAAGTTATGTCAGGCTTACTGATCGTTAGCTGGTCATGGGTGGCGTGGGCATTTTTATACCAACGTTTTTATCAAATTCATGTGGTGGCTGACTGGTATGCACTGTGCTTTTTTCTGCAAGCGGGTTTATTCACATGGTATGGAGTCAGAAAAGATCGATTTAATATGATCACAAGCAATCAAAGCAGATTGTATATTGGTTACCTGTTGCTATTGGTTTCCATAATATTCTATCCATTTATAGCGATGTTAAGTGACCGCGATTGGATGCAATTTGAAATGTTTGCAGTTGCACCTGATCCTACGGTATTAGCGACGCTGGCTATTCTTATTATATTTAAAGCACCTAAAGTGCTTTATGTTATTCCAATCAGTTGGGTGATTGTAAGTGGTGCGACATTGTCTGTAATGTAATTTTAAAACGATAGGTGAAGAATATGAAAACAATAATCTCAAGTGTAGTTCTTTTTGTAATGAGCACAGGTATCTGCCTGGCAGAGGATAAAGTCTTTGTCAGCACACGCACCTTGAGTGCGACATCTGCAGCCAATATTGCTATGGGTGGTGAACAAGCCTGTAGAAAAAAAGGTTACCAGGTAGCAGTGGCGGTGGTAGATCGTTACGGAAACCTACTAGCCTTTGTCCGTCATCCCTTGTCAGGCGGCCATACGATTAATGTTGCTCAAGACAAGGCCTATACATCGGCATCTTTTCAAGGCGACACTTTGACATTGGCTACACGCATTGCCTTTCTTAAAGGAACGCCAAGGTTGTCGTTAGTGGGTGGTGGCGTGCCTATTCGTGTTGCAGGCAAGATGTATGGTGCTGTCGGTGTCAGTGGTGCACCCGGTGAAAAGCAGCCAGGTGATATAGACCATGCCTGTGCCACGGCAGGTATCGATGCTGTGAGAGAGGCCCTTGAGTTTGCCGAGTAACGACTGCAATTATTTTGTATTTGTAGCGACGGATTTCGACTCTGCCAACGTTATATATTCTGAGTGTCGATAAAATCGGCTTAACTGAATAGTCTTTAGAGGATGTAATCATGAAAAAACAAATACTTACAGGTGCGGTCTTACTGGTAGTGGCAATGAGTAGCGCGACTGTAGTGGCTGGTAGTGGCAAGGGCCGTTTTATGAAGCATTTTGATACTAATAATGATGGCAGTGTCAATATGGCGGAATTCAATGCAGCAGCAGCTGAGCGCTTCAAAAAGATGGATGGTGATAGCAGCGGCTCTCTCAGCAAAGATGAGTTCCGTGCCTATATGCGTGCGCGCAAGGATCAGCGCAAACAGAAGAAATTTGAACGTATGGATAGCAATGGTAATGGCAGCGTTGAGCGTGATGAGTTTCTTGCCCACAAGCAGGCAAAGGCAGAGCGTAAATTTGCACGTATGGACAAGGATGGTAATGGCAGTATTAGCAAAGAAGAGCATGCCAGTTGCAAGAAGAAGGGCAAGCATCACAAGAAGCGTATGTTTAAGCGTATGGATAAAGATGGTGATGGACAGATCAGCCAGGATGAAAGCCTGACTGCATGGACAAACTGGTTTAAGCGTATTGATGCGAATAATGACCAGGTTGTGACTACTGATGAAGTTAAAGCATTCCGTAATAAGATCCATGGTAAAAAACGCAGCGCTAAGTAAATAGTCGAAGGCAATGCCGACCGTAGTAGTACCTCACAGCCCGTGGTCAGCAGAGACTGATCCCGGGCTGATGTTGCTTATTGCAGAGGGCAACAAGTCGGCCTTTACGGAATTGGCACGTCGGCACATGCTTGCCATGCACAGTTTTGCAAAACGCTTTGTGCGACGTAGTGAGGCTGACGATATTGTCCAGGAGGCACTGACCCGGATCTGGCTTAAGGCAGGGCAGTGGCAAGACCGGGGTATATCACCACGTAGCTGGTTAATGCGTATTGTTTACAACCTGAGCATGGATAGCATACGCAAGCAGCCAATGTTAAGTGAGCAAAGTAGTGATGAACTGATGGCAACAGATAAGGCACCAGAACAACATTTCGAACAGGATTTAAAACAACAGCAGCTAAATAAGGCCATGCAAGAACTGCCAGAGCGGCAGCGTAGTGCAATTATGCTGACTGTTTATCATGCCATGACTAACCGTGAAGCCGCAGAGGTTCTTGATGTGAGTATTGATGCGCTCGAATCACTATTGAGTCGTGGACGCCGTGGCCTGAAACAGAACATAAGTCAGCAACAGGGTGCAATATAATGCCTACTACATATACAGAGATGAGTGTTGAACGAGTCGCGGTTTTGATTGAGAGCTATGGCAGTAATACTCAGTGCTGGCCTGAATCGGAACGAGCAGCAGCGATCGCATGTCTCGAATCTTCAGCGTCGTTGCAGCGCTTGATGGATGAAGCAAAGCAACTGGATGACGCATTACTGGCTGGACAAGCTGATACCCCCGTAGATGAAGAACTGCTTGCGCATATTGTTGACCGCCTACCTGCGCAACCGGTGGCGGATCAGGTCAATAAAAAATCGGATTGGTGGCAGCAATGGCCAGCAGGTGTCGCAGCAGCAATTACCGGGGTCGCCATTATGCTTGTCGTCATGAATGGCCCTGAGCAGGCAATGCAGGTTGAGCAGATTGCGTTACAGGAAATAGATTACTGGTTGTGGCAGGATGTGACTGACCAGGTGAGTTTTGACAATGGCGAAGAGCCAGCTACAGACTTCATGAGCATGTTATAGCTAAGAAACCTGTATAATCAGTCTTGGTTACCCTGTTAAGTGTATTGAGGCACCTGCTGTGAGTGAACAAGACATTTTTATCTTTGAAATATCTAAGGCCAGTTTTAATACTTCGGTTGTCCTGAATTCCTATAAGCTCCCGGTACTGGTGGAGTATATGGGCGTCTGGTCTGAGCCTTGTATACGCATGGCCGATGACCTTGCTGCCCTGGCAAAGGAATTTGCCGGCCAATTTATATTTGCCCGTGTCGATATCGATGAGCAAGCTGAGTTAAAAGAAGAATATGGTATTAAAAACATACCTACCTTAAAACTCTTCAAAGATGGTGAGGTGGTGCGATCGGAAGAAGGTGCATTGTCTAAAGAGGAATTACAGGACCTGCTTAAAAGCCTTGGTATTTTCAATCAGTCAGATGAATTACGTAAACAGGCACGAGCCAAGCATGTAGCTGGTGAAACGATTGAAGCAATTGGCCTACTCACACAAGCTATTCAGCAAGACCCTCGTAATACTCGGGTGGCAATGGACATGGTACAGATCTTTATTGATATAGATGAATTAGAGCAGGCCAGGGATTTGTATAATAAGCTTCCTGCTGCTGATAAAGAAAGCGAAACAGGCAAGGCCTTACTCGGGCAGCTAACATTCCGTAAGCTGGCAGCAAACACAGAAGGTAAGGTGGTTTTACTGGAACGCATTGCACAAAATGAAAATGATCATGATGCGCGTTTTGACCTTGCTATTTGTTTTGTTGCTGAGCATGATTACAGACAAGCTATGGATAACCTTTTTGAAATATTTACCCATAATCCAGAATTCAAAGAGGGCGCAGCTCGAGAGATGATTATAAGCCTGACCAATATGCTCACAGCAAATGAACCCGAGTTGGCACAGGAATTCCGCCGCCGACTTGGCAGTACGATGTCGTAACGTAATAAAACAAATGGATATTGAATCAGAAAAAAAGCGAATAGAATCTTTTATTGATAAAGGTAATTATCATGCAGCGATTAACCTGGCGATCTCGGCGCTTAATGAGTGTCGTAGAGAAAATGATCAGGCCGGGGTTGATATCTTTATAAAAGTCAGCAGGCACGTTATCGACAAAATGGCCGAGAAGTTTGGTACACCTTGAATAATATAAAATGCTAATCGTCCAGGCTTTTAGTGAAAATAGTCTATAAATAAAAAACCGTCCACAAGGGACGGTTTTTTTATTTATCAATACCAGTTTACACCCGGAAGGTGCTTACAAGCCCCTGTAAGCCTTCTGCCAATCCAGCAAGTTCTGTACTTGAGGTGCTGGTTTTTTGCGCAGCATCAGCTGCTTGATCTGAGATCTGGCTGATATTAGTTATGTTGCGATTGATTTCTTCTGCGACTGCACGTTGCTCTTCTGAGGCACTGGCAATTTGTGTATTCATGTCATTAATAATAGCAATGGCACTAACAATAGAGTTGAGGGCCTCTCCAGCTTCATGTGCTTTGGAAACTGTATTGCTTGCCCCAGCCTTACCACGTTCCATGCTATCAACCGCCTGGTTCGCAGATGAACGGAGTTTAGAAATCATGTCTTCAATTTCCTGAGTTGACTCTTGTGTCCGCTGGGCCAGGGTTCTAACTTCATCGGCAACCACGGCAAAACCACGGCCCTGTTCCCCTGCGCGTGCGGCCTCAATGGCTGCATTCAGGGCAAGTAAATTTGTCTGTTCTGCAATGCCTTTGATGACATCCAATACCGTACCAATATCCTCGCTTTCTTTTTTCAGGTTTTGGATTACCCCGGCAGAATTCTCGATTTCATTGGCTAGTGAGGTTATTGATGCGACAGTATCACTGACAACTTTTTTACCATTGTTTGCCTGGTTATTGGCATTATTGGCTTCAGTCGCTGCTGAGCTGGCATTTGAGGCTACCTCTTGTACGGTGGCACTCATTTGATTAATGGCAGTGGCTACCTGGGTTGTATCATTTTGCTGTTGGCTAACACCTTGCGCTGTTTGTATTGTGATCGCTGACATCTGCTCTGAAGCAGATGCAACCTGTGAAGTTGAGCCCTGAACTTCACCCACCACCGAGCTAAACTTCTCAGCCATATTATTAAAGACATCGGCAATATGACTCATTTCGTCTCTACTGTTCAGGTCTGCACGTGCGGTCAGATCGCCATCGGCAAGGCTACCCGCTGCATCAGATAACTTGCTGATAGCATTTTGAACAGAAAGGTAAAAACCAGTGAATAGGTAAAGGGTGAGAAAAATGGCAGCAATAATGGTTGAGAGTGTGATAAGACGTAAACTCTCATCATATTCAATTCGCTCTACAAAAAGTCTATCCAGCTCTGGTGTTAGAGTGTCATACAAAGTGTATACAGCATTAATGGACTGGGTTCCGTTACTAAAGAAGTCTTTTGCAGTTAATGTAACCTCATCCGCATCAAGCAAGCCATCTCTCAACATTTTATTGAATCGGAGTATAGAGCTAATAGAGTCATTTTTTACGGATGAAATTTTATCTGTAAGTTCACTGTTTGCATTGAGGATTGTTTCAGACTCTTTCGCAATAATTGAAGATGAAATAGTTATGCGGTCAATCAAGTTTGAAAGTTTTGCCCAGCTTTGTGGGGTCAAACCACCCGATGCGACAACACCGGCTGAAAACCCCCGTGCAATTGCCATAGACTCAATTGCAGATGGTAAGGTTTTAGAGAGCATATTCATCATATAATAGCTGTCTAATTCTTTGTCTAACGTCAGGCCTGATTTATCGGCCACCAGTGACATGTGATCAATGACTTGTTGCACAAGTTCTGAATGTTTTGTGAAACTTTCCTCAGTCTCCATTTTTATTGAAGATGATTCAATTGCCAGCCAAGAAGATTTTATTGAGGCAAGACTTGTTGTGGTGTTTAAGATGGTACCGTACTTATTATCTACTTTATCCAGCGCAGACAGCTGGGTATTTATCTGGGATCGTTGCTTCATGATGCTTGATTCAATGGACTTGTCACCCAGTAAATAACTATTTGTAAGACCTCGATGTCTGGGGATCTCGGACATGACATGGCGAACAGCAGTAATGTATTCCAAACCGACACGCTTTTTCTCAAGATAGGCAATATCTTCATTAATGGTTGATACAATTTGCCAAGCCATCGGTAGAAGGGCTAGCGCAAAAATAATCATAACAAGGCTGAATTTAAGTTTGTAATTCAGTCGATCCATCAGCTTGATGGCGGGAAATAAAAGAGCCCTCATTTTTATCACCTTTTTGTTAATTATTTTTTATCTAAAAGTTACACATCTTTGTGTAACACGACTCGAGCAAATTAGAATGAGAAGGTCCCTCATTTTCCCCTCATGGAAACTCTATCGTCATGTCCCACGAAATCTTTAATGAAATTGTCAAGTATTAATGAATGCTAATGTATATGATTTTTTATTTATGAAATATTTTCCAAGATACCCTAAAGATTTTACTGGAACGTCCGCTCTATGAATCATGAATAGGCATAGCTTTGCTTTCTGACAGAGTTAAAGCAGTGCTTAAACAATAAAAAATATGAGTAGAACCGTGTTACACGTGCGGACTTATCAGGAGACTAAGACTATGGGTATTTGTATTTCACTACGTACGTTGCTTGTTTCAATGATGGCAGGTATTGCTATGTTGCTTTCGTATTCAGCGCATGGCTCATCAATGAATTCGATTATGTCGAATCAATGGGCGCTGGATGGTAGTGCAAGTGCGGAGATCCTACCGTCCGACGTGAATAGCTGCAAATTGCATATGAAAAGTAATTCCTTGCGGTGCAAATCACAAAAGATTGAAAAAGAGACTATGACAGCTGATTTGGTTTATGAAACAGAAGCCGAAATTGGTAATTTTAAGGGAAAAGGTTTTACCATCTCGCATCGTCGTAACTATCATGTTGTCATTCCAACCGATATGGATAACCCGGATGCAAAACCTGTTACGATCCAGGAAGGTTGGGAGCCATCAAAGACCGTGCTTAAGTGTTCGATGAAAGATGCTGTGGTTACTTGCAAGGGAGCAGATGGCCAGAGCCAGCTCTATTCTAAAAAGTAACAAGTAACGGAATTAAATATAAAGGGGCCGGAGATTATAACTACCGGCCCCTTTTTTATACCTGGTTTATTTCGATTCAGCAGCAGGTGCAGCTGGAACAGTAGGTCGAGGTGCAATCAGGTAAGGGTTGTAGCCGCCATATCCAGGATAACCACCGTACCCAGGATAACCACCGTAACCGGGATAGCCGCCATATCCAGGATAGCCCCCATAAGGATAACCACCATAAGGATAACCACCATAGTAGGGGTTACCTCCGTAATATGGGTAACCACCCCATGGGCCACTATTCCACGGGCCACCACCCCAGGGGCCGTTATTCCATGGCCACCAGAATGCGTTGGCCGATTGCATGGTCATTAATGAAGTCCCAAGTAACGCTGCTAGCGTAAGGATTTTCATAAATTTTTTCATAGAATTTCCTCCTGACGTCATGGTTTAAAAAGCATGCAATGACAAGCCTGAATACAATCAGGCCTGACGATATAATCATTATATTAAAAAAGTATTATGAAGAATAAAAGGGGTCCGTAACCTGTTAATTGAGGACAACCCATTTATAATAGGAAGCCTTTGTTATTACGACCCTGTTATCATGCCGAAAGTACAATATGTTTAATCTATTACCAATAAAAACGTCGACAGTGATTCATTACTTACTGTTACTTCCTCTTCTTTTAACAATGCATGCTTTTGCTATGGCTGAAGATGGTCATTCAGCTAGTTCGCATAAGCAGCAACATAATAAGGAAAAGCATCACGGCGGCGGTCATCATGGGGGGCATGGTGCTATTGCCAAGGGAATTGAAAAATTTCCGACCAGCGCTTACACGGAAAATAAATTGGCACGTGAAATTCAGCGGCCTGATATGCCAAATATGCAGGGTGACCCTGTAAAAGGGAAACGACTGGCAGCAAGTAGTAAAGGACGCTGCCTTGCCTGCCATATTCTGGATGATGATGGAAAACAGGCAGGTGATGTTGGCCCGAATTTGAACAGCTATGCAAAATATGGGCGTTCAAGAGAGTACACTTTTCAACAAGTCTGGGATGCGCGTGCGCACAACGCCAATACACTTATGCCACCATTTGGCAGCAACGAGGTACTAACAAAGCACCAGGTTATGCACATTGTTGCTTATCTTGAAACGCTTAATGAGCAGGTCGCCTCGTCAGCACGTCCACGACTCGAGTTAAAAAATTATTATGTTGCCGGTGAGGACCTGACTCTCGCCGATGACTATATTGACGAAGGTGAGGCATTGTTTAACAAGCCGGGCAAAAATGGTAAGTCTTGTGCAAGCTGTCATATCACAGGCGCTAAGACTGGTAAGGCGCCAGGCTTAAAAGGTATTGCTGCAAATTATCCTAAATACGACAGTGGGCTTGAGAAAGTGATGCTGATTGAGGTGCGTAATAATCATTGTCGAAAGAAATACATGCACAGTCACCCATATAAGTTGGGTAGCCGTGATTCCAATACTTTGAGTTCATACGTTAAATACCTGGCAAGAAATGAGCCTATTAGTATTGGCAAAGATAAAGCAACACAAAAGGCGCTGCAAAAAGGTAAAAACTCGTTTAATCAAAAGACTGGTCAACTGAATTTTTCCTGTGCGGATTGCCATTCAAGTGCAGCTGGTAAGTGGTTACGGGGTCAGTCTTTAAGTAGCATCAAGCCGGGTGGGGAGCAGAGCTATAGTGCAGCAACCTGGCCAAGACATTTTATTGCATTGCACGACCTTGGATTAATCAGCATGCAGCAGCGAATTCGGCACTGCCAAATAGTTACACGAACTTATCCGCTAAAACCCGGATCGACTGAGTACACCAACCTGGAACTTTTCATTACCAGTTTGGCTGAGGGTAAGCCCATGCAGGCTCCGACTAAAAGCAAACTTCGCGGTGCTGACTAAGTGAGATAATCAGAAAATAAAGGCTTGGTAGTCGCTATTCAGTTGTCAAAATAGCGTGTTTATTGGTATCTTTGCCTTTCTGGTGTATACAACCAGAAAAATACAATTTACAAATTCCTTGTAAAATAATAAAAAGAGACAGGGACTAATTATGGAAGATTATCTTAGTTATTTAAGTGGGATCGTCAGCAGTGAGTGGCTGGTCCTGTTTATGTTTATTATTGCGATTGTCGGCCCGATTCTTTTATTCAGTCATTTGCATCATGATAAACCACGCCTACTAAACCAGTTAAAGTGGTCACTCGCCGTCGTGACATTTTTTTCCTGTTTATTTTTATTTCTCAGCACTGGTGGATATATTGGTAGCAAATTCGAGTCAGCGGCACTTGGTATGGGATTAGGATTGCTTGCTTTTTACTATGCGTATAATGGGTTCACTTCCTTATTGCCGACTACATGTGAAATTGAGAGTAAACAATAAACCTGAACAAATATTGCAAACTATATAGGGGTTAATATCTACATATTTTCTCATAAACTAAAATAGTTGTGACTAACATATAACTTTTTTACCCATCAGGTTCAGGTCGGTTATACTTTCAAAATGAGATTCCTGATTTTTGCATCGATTTTTATCCTGGTAATGGCATTAATGAATGTCTACACTTGGCGTCGCTTTTTGCGGAAAATTTCTCACTCCAAGGTTCATTACCTTATCATTATCCCTGTTTTGTTAATGCTGGGAGACTTGTTTTTTATTTTTGATATTGTGACTGGCATTATTCCTGATTCACCAGTTTTATACCGATTCGCCAGCAGTTTTGTCGGCATGACATTTATGCTGTTTGTTGTAGCAGTTATTTATGATTTAAGTATTACAGTATCTAGCCGTGTGCCAGTTAATCAGTCACGTCGCCGGATGTTGAAAGTGGTGTTTGATGTCACCATGTTGGTGGCGGCGTTTGCTTATTTGCTCAGGGGGTTTAGCCAGGGGGTCCGCTTTCCGGAACTAAACCGGGTCAAGGTAAAGATAAAAGATTTCCCGCATGATGATTTTAACCTTGTACAGCTTACGGATGTTCACGTCGGAAGAACAATCAAACGAGATTTTATTCAAGAGTTGGTTGAGGCAACCAATGCCTTAAAACCGGATATGGTTGTTATAACCGGTGACCTGGTTGATCTTCCAATTAGCCAGATTGAATATGATCTCCAGCCGCTAAAAAATATTGAAGCCGATACTTATTTTATCCTTGGTAACCACGAGTATTTTCATGGTGCAGGAGAAGCAATTGAAGCGATGAGAGATCTCGGTATTACGCCCTTATTAAATGATCATGTCGTCGTTGGAGAGGTAGATAAGCAATTTAACCTGGTTGGTATTAACGACGTTATTGGTGCAAGTACAGGACTTTATCCGCCAGATACAAAACAGGCCTATGAAGGGGTGGATCAATCAATGCCTTGTATTGTGCTTGCTCACCAGCCACGGATGATATTGCAGATGGGTAAATATCGCTGTGATTTGATGTTGAGTGGGCATACTCATGGTGGGCAAATATTTCCGTTTGGTTTGCTGGTTATGGCAGCGCAGCCTTATCTTGCAGGCTTGCATACGCATAATCCCGGGCAGCAGATTTTTGTGAGTCGTGGTACAGGATATTGGGGGCCACCGCTTAGGTTCCTGGCACCGAGTGAGATTAGTCAGCTAATTATCACGCGAGGATAAATCAGCCTCGTGTAGCATCCTGAGTTTTAATCGAGTGCAGGGCCAAGAAGAAAATCGACAATTTCGATATCGTGTTCTTCCAGCATTGCGGCAATATCATCCCATTGGTAGTTCGGGTCTTCTTCTTCAACTGCTGCGATAAGGCCGGTAATATAACGATATGCTTCATGTTGCTCGAAGTCCTTGGGAATCCTGATCAGGCGAGTTGCTGTATATTCATGTGCAGGGAGTATCATGTATCGATTGTTCATTATGGTTGTTCCTGTCATATTAGGCTGACTTTAAGATAAGAATACAACACATGCATTTCAGAAATGCACCTTGTACCTGAAAGTGACCAGGTCATCATCCAGGTCCTGGCTGTCTTCAAAATC
>Ga0316207_10004621_pt1 | contig 11849 bp, 14 predicted proteins | sample 6weekpyrite_MG_FD_204943 | JGI IMG/M metagenome (GOLD analysis project Ga0316207, IMG submission 204943) | Microbial mat bacterial communities from mineral coupon in-situ incubated in ocean water Damariscotta River, Maine, United States -... | ecosystem: Environmental > Aquatic > Marine >...
TGTAGAATAGCCCCGTTTTGGGCCTATAGCTCAGTTGGTTAGAGCAGGGGACTCATAATCCCTTGGTCCTTGGTTCGAGTCCAAGTAGGCCCACCAGAACCCCAATAAAAAAGGGTTACACAAGTAACCCTTTTTTATTAAATGTTATTGGCATTTACCACCCAAAAATCACGCCTTCAAGCAGCATATTGTAACCTTCAAACTCATTACGCTTTACCGGAATAAAACTCTTTGCTTTCCCACCAAAACGCTTAATAACCCCTTTTGTGCTCGTCACACCACCTTCAAGTACCGTTAGCTCCATTTTCACAATATCTTTTTGAGATTGAGTCAAACGTTTACTCACTGAAATGCCTTGATTAGGCATAATTTTGCTCTTATGGAGTGTTTTTAGATTATCACGCTGAGCTTTTTTAAGTTTCTTATTATAAAATGCGCTACGAAGTATGGCTGCATCGCAGCCACCATTTTTCATATATGACTTATAAACTTTGCCCATTCCGCCTTTTATACCCTTTATAACAGGCTGTCTTACAGGGTTACGGTAATAATCCAATACCGATAGAGTGGATAAATTTGGCGGTGAAATACCACAGATTTTCTTGCCAATTAATTGATCTGGATGATCAAGTTCTTTGTTATCTACTTTGTTAACCAACATAAACTGAAGTTTACCCGGTAGTTTCACCAGCGCCTCATGTCCCAGATGTGCGACACGCCAGGCTATAAAGTGAGGCCCATCAAATACAATGTCATATTTATCATTACGCATCTCACGTTGATATTTAAGCCAGTTTTCTGGATGTTTGTAGACGACTTTTACGCCTAATGATTTCGACAAGTGAGCCGCAATAGGTCCGTATATTTTCACACCCGCTTCGGGGTTCTCCCGCGGTGGCGCAGTTAAAACTAAATCTTTTGCAAATGCTTGCGTACAAAACCCCGTCATCACAAACACGAATAAAATAAAATTTTTTATATTTTTCACAAACACCCCCTTATTACTTTAACGAGCAGTACCCCCCCCCCTGACTCACCGTCTTCCTAGGATAATTTTATTTAGAGGGGATAGGGGTAAAAGGGGTTAAAAATATACCGACTTACAAAAAATACTGCATAATGCAGACAAAATTAGTCAGCTATTAACTCATATTTACCTTGTTTATAGTGAAACATAGTCAGAATTTGTGAGGCATACCAAAATGCCTGTTCTTCAATATAAATTTTACCAGAATTTAGGGCTTCCAAAGAACGCGTTATAAGTTTTGGATCATTTTTCCCGTGTCGCAAAGACACCTTAATCAATATTGCTGAAGGTGAGGGTAAAACACCGTCAGAAAGAACTTCTTCACCCTGACCATATTTCAGTAACATATTTTCAGCTAATAACCAGCCCTTGTCACCATGAAACCGCTTCCATGACTGAGCAATTAAGTCGTCAAGCCATTTCTTATCTGCCGCATTACTTTTGTATTCAAGCCAATCTGATATGCCCTGCGCAACATAAGCGTAATCTTCCAATCCACCTTCACCTAATATTTTTTTATTTTTTACAGCTCGATATAAGGTTTTGTTTTTCCATAGATTTTTATAAATATAATTTTTAATATCTGTCGCGGCCTTTGCGTATGTCTTATTATTAAACTGCTTCGCCGCTTTCGCATAAGCTGACAATGTCAAGCCATTCCAGGCTGCTAGTAATTTATCATCACGCGGCACTCGTCTTTTTTCTCTGAGTAATAACATTTTTTTCTTTGCCGTATTAAAATATTTTTTCGCATCAATAACAGGCATCTTCAACATCTCGGCAGCTTCAACAACGTTCATAACTTCAACCAGGTGATGACCACCTTCAAGATCGTCCGGCCCTTCGAGTTGCCACATTAGTTCAATCAGTTTCATTTCATTTTTATTGAGTATTTTTTTTAATTCACCTGATTGCCAAAGATAATATCCGCCTTCCACGTCCTTATCATCAACTGCTGACAGGCTCGCAATATACGCACCTTTTGGTGAGCGAAAAACATCTAGCATAAAATCCAATGTGTCTTTTGCCACCCGTGAGAATTTTTCATTCTTAAAAATTCGTGCCGCTTCAAGATATAAAGAAGCCAATAATGCATTGTCATAAAGCATTTTCTCAAAATGAGGAACTTGCCAATTAGGATCAACACTATAGCGAAAGAAACCACCTGACAGCTGATCATTTAATCCTTGTGACGCCATTTTATTCAAAGTTAATAATAAAAAGCGTTTAAGCTCTTTATCTGGCTTGGCCTTATAAAGCGTTAACAAAGCAGATAATTGTGGAAAAGAAGGGAATTTATTTTGTTGACCAAAACCACCCGACATATCATCGGTTATTTCATTCGCACCTGATAAAAATAAGTCAATGTATTTGTTTGTAATACCTGCAGGGATAAGACTTGAACGCTTAATAACTGGTGCAGTGAGTTCATCCGTTGCATCCTTTGCTATTTTTTCAAGCATGGCTTTTTCTTGTTGCCATTTTATTTTTAAATTATTTAGAATTTCTATAAAATTGCTGGTTGGCACATAGGTCATACCCACTAAAGGGTAACCATCAGGCGTAATAAACACATTCAACGGCCAGCCCGCTCGACCTTGTGTTCTTTCAACGAACTCAATGAGTCGACTGTCCAGTGCGCTATTAATTTCTCTATCAACTTTAACAGGAACAAAATATTTGTTTAGAATTTTTGCAACATCTGCGTTTTTATAACTCTCGCGCTGCATTACATGACACCAATGACAGGAAAAATAGCCACTAGAAACGTAAATCAACTTACCTTCTTTTTTTGCCTTATCAACCGTAATTTTATTCCACTCTTGCCACGCGACGGGATCATCACCATGCATTGCAAGATAAGGGGATGCATGATGTTGCAGTGTGTTTTCTAAACTACCAGCAAAAATAGTTGTTGATAAATTAAGCAATAAAAACATCAGCAATGACTTCATAAGTTTCCCTGTAAGCTATTAACAATTAAGGCGAACACGTTTATTGACAGGTATTACTTCAAAGAATTCATTATTTTGTTAAATTAATGTGGGTAATAATCTGTTAGCAAATAAGAATATTCGCTAACCGGTAAGAGGTTAATCTGTTTTATTCGGTTTACTAAGCTCTTCTTCTTCAGCGATGGCTTTTTCAAACTCATCATCCAGGTCTTTCTCTTCTTGAGCTGCACGTTCTTTTTCTAAGCGTACTTTCTTGCGCGTTAATATTTTAGAAAAGATTAAACCCAGCTCAAATAAAATCCACATGGGTACTGCCAGGAGCATTTGAGATACCACATCAGGAGGCGTTAATAACATGCCAGCAATAAAAGCCACCACAATAATATAAGGGCGCTTTTGAGCAAGCTTTTCTGCCGTCGTCATACCTGTTGAGATAACAATAATGGTCGCAATCGGCACTTCAAAGGCCATACCAAAAGCAAAAAACATTTTTAATACAAAATCGAGATACTTAGTGATATCCGTCATCATGGTCACGCCTTCAAGCGCTATGCCCGTAAAGAACTGGAACATCAATGGAAAAACAACAAAGTAAGCGAATACCATTCCAAGGTAAAAAAGAATAATGCTTGAAAACAGTAAAGGAAAAGCTAATGACTTTTCATGCTTGTACAAACCAGGAGCAATAAATGCCCATATTTGATACAGAATAAAGGGCATGCCAATAAAGATTGCCGACATCATTGAAAGTTTAAACGGCGTTAAAAACGGTGAGGCCACTTCGGTTGCAATCATGCTACTTCCTGTAGGAAGGTGAATTAATAATGGCTCAGCTAAAAGCGTATATAGCTCATTCGAAAAACTAAACAGAGCTAAAAAAATCACTAAAATAACAAGCACAGCACGCAATAATCTATCACGCAACTCAACAAGATGAGACATAAAAGGCACTTCAGCTTCAGCCGTTTTGTTATTTTTATTGGTCATTTAATAGTTTATTTTACGAGTTCTTGGAAGCGGGTTGTTCATCAGCTATTGTGTCGCCAGATATTTCCTGAATATGTTCGGCTTGAATTTTTTCGGCTTGAATTTTTTCTGCTTCAACTTGTTCCGCAACAAAATCATCCATATCTGTTTCATCAAGTTGCGAATCATAATCATCTTCATCTTTTTCAAAATCATCAGAACTATCAGGAATGGCTTTCACTTGATAGCTGGGTGTTTCATCAGCATCAATTCTAAAATCATCGGTGTTCATGATTTCTTTGATTTCATCCAGACCAACATCATCAGCAATGGCTTTTTTTAATTCTTCTTGTTTTAATTCGCGATCAATATCTGATTTTACATCACCCACAAAACGACGGGCACGGCCGACCCACTTACCCGCTTGTCTTGCAACACCAGGTAATTTATCCGGACCAATCACAAGCAATGCTATCACTGCTATGGTGGTAAGTTCCCAAAAACCGATATCAAACATGGATTAACAACCTTATAAATTTAAGAAAGATAAATTAAGATTTGTCTTCTTCTTTTACTTTAGTTGCTTCACCTTCGATAACACTGCTTTCGCTTTTTTCTATACTTTCTTTAGGTTTAGTTTCTTCGTCTTTAATTGCGGTTTTAAAGCCTTTAACAGCTGAACCTAAATCACTACCGACATTTTTTAAACGTTTAGCACCGAATAAAACCAAAACGATAACCAAGATTATAATTAACTCTGTTACACCGAATCCCATATCAACTCTCCAAATAGTTTATATCTAAAATTTTACTGAAAACCAGGTAAATTATTGCCGCCTAATAAATGCATGTGTAAGTGGAAAACGATTTGGCCACCACCTTTACCTGTATTAATAATGGTTCTAAAACCATCTTTTAAACCTTGTTCTTTTGCCAGCTTTGGCAACTGCTTGATCATATGCGCGATAATTTCATCATACTCATCTGTAACATCATTTAAGCTTGATATATGAGCCCGAGGTATCGCTAACAAGTGGACATCTGCTTTTGGGTATAGATCTTTAAAAACAAACATCTTGTCATCTTCATAAATTTTATCTGACGGCACTTCACCGGCTAAAATTTTACAAAAAAGACAATCACTCATGACTCTTTCCTATTAGCTTTTTCTTCTAGGCCTGACATGCCAAAACGACGCGCTAATTCGTTTAGCACTTCCTCATGGCTAATGCCCTGGTTCGATAGCATCACCATTGTGTGAAACCAAAGGTCGGCCGTCTCATACACTATTTTTTCTGCATCAGCATCTTTCGCGGCCATCACCGTTTCTGTCGCTTCTTCGCCAACTTTTTTTAAAATTGCATCCAGACCTTTACTGTTAAGTTTTGCCACGTAAGAACTTTCAGGATCCGCTGCTTTGCGTTCCTCTAGTACCGCTGCTAGTTGTTTTAATATATCTGACATAATTATTTCTTATAAATATCACCAGGATCTTTAACTACAGCATCAACCTCAACCCACTCATCATTTTTTAACTGCTTATAAAAGCAGTTATGACGACCAGTATGGCAAGCAATGCCACCGAGTTGTTCCACTTCTAATAACACGACATCATTATCACAATCTAAACGAATATCTTTTAATGTTTGTACATGACCGGACTCTTCGCCCTTACGCCACAACTTGCCGCGAGAACGAGACCAATAAATTGCGCGGCCTTCATTAACGGTTAACTCTAATGATTCACGGTTCATCCATGCCATCATTAAAATTTTACCTGTTCCTGTTTCCTGGGCAATAGCGGGAACTAAACCATCCTTATCCCATTTAATATCGTCCAACCAACCCATTTTACAAACGCATCTCTATGCCAGCCGTGGCCATTTTAACTTTTGCTTCGCCAATTGTGTGCTCACCAAAGTGAAAAATACTTGCTGCAAGCACAGCATCGGCTTTGCCTTCTTTAACGCCTTCAACTAAGTGTTCTAACTCACCCACGCCGCCTGACGCGATAACAGGTACATTAACCGCTTCGCTAATCGCACGCGTTAACTCAAGGTCAAAACCAATTTTTGTACCATCTCTGTCCATGCTGGTTAACAAAATTTCACCCGCACCGTAGCCAACCATTTTAATTGCCCACTCAATTGCATCTATACCGGTTTCTTTACGTCCACCGTGGGTAAAAATTTCCCAGCGATTTTCTTCACCTTCGCCACTCACTTTTTTTGCATCAATCGCAATAACAATACATTGTGAACCAAATTTTTCTGCCGCCTCTTTAACAAATTCGGGGTTGAATACAGCAGCACTATTAATACCAACTTTATCTGCGCCAGCGTTTAACATGGTACGAATATCTTCAACTTTACGAATACCACCGCCTACCGTTAACGGAATAAATACCTGGCTTGCAACTTCCTCAACTAAATGCACCATAGTGTCACGATTATCAGCCGTTGCTTTAATATCTAAAAAAGTAATCTCATCGGCACCTTGCTCATCATATCGACGTGCAACTTCAACCGGATCACCTGCATCCCGAATATCAACAAACTGCACGCCTTTAACAACGCGTCCGTTATCGACATCTAAACAAGGAATAATTCTTTTTGCTAAACCCATGATTATTTATTTAACTCATCTGAAAGCTTTTGGCCTTCTGCAAAATCCAGAGTGCCTTCATAAATGGCACGGCCGGTAATCGCACCACTAATACCTTCACTCGAGACTTCACTTAATGCGCGAATGTCGTCAAGATTAGTAATACCGCCTGAGGCAATAATAGGAATATTAACAGCTTGCGCCAACTTTAAAGTTGATTCGACATTAACACCTTGCATCATGCCATCACGACTGATATCTGTATAAATAATTGAAGCAACACCATCGTCTTGAAAGTGCTGTGCCATGTCAACCACATCATGTTTTGAAAGTTTAGACCAGCCATCAATTGCAACCTTGCCATCTTTTGCATCAAGCCCAACAATAATATGCCCGGGAAATTCTAAACAAAGATCTTTAACGAAGTGCGGCGCATTAACCGCTTTAGTACCGATGATCACATATTCCACACCTGCATCTAAATACGTTTGCACGGTGTCTTCATCACGAATACCGCCACCAATTTGAACGGGGAGATCGGGATAGGCTTCACAAATATCATGCACCACTCCCGCATTCATTGGTTTGCCTTCAAATGCACCGTTTAAATCAACGATATGCAAACGGCGAGCACCTTCCTCAACCCAACGTCCGGCCACGGCGACAGGGTCATCGGAAAAAATGGTTTCATCATCCATATCGCCTTGGCGTAAGCGGACACATTTTCCATCTTTAAGGTCAATTGCAGGTATTAAAAGCATGTTCTCTTCTCTATTTTCTACGTTATAAATTTAAGGCTTGCCATCCCACTTCAAAAAATTTGCATACAAGGTTAAACCTGCATGCTGACTTTTTTCTGGATGGAACTGAACAGCAAAGACATTATCTTTACTCACGGCAGAGGTAAAGGTAATACCATAACTTGTCGATGCGGCAATAAGATCAGGGTGTCCCGGTTGCGCATAATAACTGTGCACAAAATAAAAACGAGCATCTTGTGCAATATCTTTCCACATAGGATGTTCGATCTCATGATGAACCTGGTTCCAACCCATGTGAGGAATTTTTAATTTTTCAGGCGTTTTAATTTCTTTTAAAACATCATCAAAATTTTCAACCTGGCCGGGTAAAATACCCAGACATTCAACGCCTTCATTTTCTGCGCTGGATTCAAGCAATGCTTGCATACCAACACAAACACCAAAAAAAGGTTTGCCGCTTGCAACAAACTCTTTAATGACTTTATCTAAACCAAGACGGACAATTTCACCCATACAATCGCGCATTGCTCCAACACCGGGAAGAACGGCGCGATCAGCAGATAAAATAGTGTCAGCATCTGCGGTAACAAGAACTTCAACGCCCTCACCCACTTTTTCTAACGCTTTAGAAACAGAATGGAGGTTGCCCATTCCATAATCAATGACTGCTACAGTAGACATATTTTTTCGTTCTTAGTTATTTCAATATGAAAAGGAAGCTTGCTATCACAAGCTTCCTTTAGTTGAAGGCATCACGCCGGCCATTCGTGGATCCGGTTCTACCGCCATACGAATTGCTCGACCAAATGCCTTAAATATTGTTTCTGCAATATGGTGGGCATTTTTACCTTTCAGGTTATCAATGTGCAGCGTTACTTGAGCGTGATTGACGAAGCCCTGAAAAAACTCACCAAACAAATCGACATCAAACCCACCAATCATTGAGCGAGGATATTCTGTGTTCTCTTCCAAACCAGGACGGCCTGAAAAATCAATCACCACGCGTGACAAAGCCTCATCCAATGGCACATAAGCGTGACCATAACGACGGATGCCTTTTTTATCGGCTAATGCTTTGGCGAAAGCCTGGCCTAAGGTGATACCAATATCTTCGACCGTGTGATGATCATCAATGTGATTATCACCTTTTGCACTAATATTGAGATCGACCATACCGTGGCGCGCAACCTGATCCAGCATATGCTCCAAAAAGGGCACGCCAGTGTTAAATTCGCCATTGCCATTCCCATCGAGGTTTATTGTCACCTCAATTTGGGTCTCTAAAGTGTCACGAGACACCGTTGCGGTACGATCTGCCATGAAATGCTCCCAATAGCATTAAAATTTGCCATTATTATAAGGTATCAGCTTGTGGGATGCATCTAAAAGGGAACGAGAACGATGGGTTAGAGGGGAGGAATAAGCAGAAATCCGGTAAAAAGCTAAATCACGGTGTCGAATTTGCAAGGGTAAAGTATAACTTGATTACGCCCCGCCTCTTTAGCGTGGTAAACGGCTTTATCCGCTTTTTCAAATAATCCTTCAAAATCATCATCTGCAGCTAAAGTAGCGGCTCCGATACTCGCGGTAATAGTTAAACCTTGTGGTTTTAATTCCTCAATAGCTTGTCTTATCGCTTCAGCTTTAATCGTGGCAAAATCAAAATCACAGTGAGAAAGCAACATAACAAATTCTTCCCCGCCAAAACGTGCAACAAAATCTTCAGCTCGACAATTATCCATTAATACTTTACCAACAGACTTTAATACTACGTCGCCAATATGATGGCCGTGTGTATCGTTGACGACCTTAAAAAAATCAAGATCAATCACCAACAGTGAGATAGGAAAATCATGTCGGTTAGCATCGCTGATATATTTTGGCGCTAACTCAAATAAACTATGGCGGTTATACAGTCCTGTTAATTGATCTGTCATTGCCAGCTTAATAAGCTCTTCTTGCTGTTTTTTTGCTTGTTCGTGAATTTTTTGATTTTTAACGAGGTTTGATGAACGAACGATCAATTCATTATCATCATAAGGCTTAATAATAAAATCATTCGCACCATTCCTTAAAAAAGCTGTACGTTTAGTTTGATCCGTTTCTCCTGAGACAACAAGTATAGGGATATTCGCCTTGTCGGCATCATTAATAGAACGCACCAACTGTATGATGTCATCTCCGGTTTCATTGCCCTGTAAATAAAAATCAGTAATCACTAAATCATAATTTTTTTCTACAAATTTTGCCTTCGCATCAGCCATGTTGGTGACGTGTTCAACATTTGCTTCATAACTGTTTAATAGTGCAATCGTCATCTGCGCAGCAGATTTTTGGTCTTCAACATAGAGGATATTTGCACGAAGATCTAATGTACGATTATTGACGACTCCAATTAAAAAACTATGTAAAGAGTCAATATCCTTTTTATCAAAAACAAGTTTAAAGCCTGCCTTATTTGCATCTACCATGAGTTTGGAAACATCATCGGATGACATCATAATGGTTAAAGCATCACGTAATTGATATTTTTCGCGATAGCGATGTAAGAATAACTCGCCCCCCATATCCTCCAAATAACGAGATACAATAATAAAGGCATACTCTGGCTTAGTCTTAGATTCTAAAGCCTCTTTGCCAGAAGCATAGACGTCGCAATCCACACCTATATCAGATAATATCGTGCTTAATAGATCGCTATAATAGCCAGTACTTTCAACAATAAGTGCTTTTAGTTTCATTCTTTCCTTTGTATCGAACACTCTTTAAGAAACTTTAATGAACAGAAGTTTTCTATCTACCTTTTTTGCCAAAACCCTATAAAAATTAACGATTTACAACAGATTTATCCTTGTAACTCATAGGGTTATAACAAAAATCTTTTGCTACATAGGCGACAAGGCAATACAATTAATCCAATAGAATAATCCAATAATAAACAAGGCAACATGAATGACAGATAACCAGATTATTAAGCTTTCAGAATTAAAAAGTCACTGTCAAAACTGTAGCTTGTATGACCTTTGCTTACCTATGGGACTAAACTCAGGTGATTTAGACCGACTCGATGAAGTTATTAAGCGCCGCCAATCCGTTAATAAAAACAACTTCCTGTTTCGCATGGGAGAAAATTTAAAATCCGTTTATGCCATTCGCAGCGGCTCGTTTAAAACTTATTTAACCAATCCTGATGGCACTGAACAAATAGTGGGGTTTTCCTTGCCGGGTGAACTATTAGGTATGGACGCAATTAGCGGCAACGAACATCGATGTTCTGCCAAAGCACTCGAAACCTCAAGTGTTTGTGAAATCCCTTTTGAGCGCCTCGAATCTCTCGCTCGCGATATCCCCAACTTACAACATCAACTTTTTCGCCTAATGAGTAAGGAAATCCAGCAAGATCAAAATGCCATGCTTTTGCTAGCACAAATGCCAGCAGAAACACGACTCGCAAGCTTTTTACTCGGTATGTCCGAACGCTTGAACAAACGGGGTTATGCAGCAAATGAATTTAACCTCAGTATGTCCCGAGGCGATATTGCCAATTTACTCGGCATGGCTGTTGAAACCATCAGCCGTTTACTCAGTCATTTTCAAGATGATGGCTTACTCGACGTTGAGCGCAAGCACATCACTATTTTAGATGTGGCTAAGTTGCGTCAACTCGCAAATCACTCATCAACCAATTGCTCTAATTCCTCTCAAGCAAGTTAAATCCTGGCCACATCCGCTCCCTGCACTCCAGTTGATCTAGATCAACGAGTCTGGATTTAATCTAAGGCAGACTTCTTCCGTTATTAGGCTATATTTAGTTACTAATAGTTATAACGTATAACAATAAGGGAAGACTATGGAAACAGAAAATACATACAACTATACCGTTGTACGCCAGTTTACCGTGATGACGGTAATCTGGGGGATCGTCGGTATGGCCGTCGGGGTCATCATAGCAGCGCAACTGGTTTGGCCTGCGCTCAATTTTGATTTACCTTGGTTAACTTACAGTCGCTTACGACCACTACACACCAATGCAGTAATCTTTGCCTTTGGTGGCTCAGCGCTATTTGCTACCTCCTACTATGTGGTGCAACGCACCTGCCAGGCAAGGTTATTTTCCGACAAGCTGGCTGCATTCACCTTCTGGGGTTGGACGTTAGTCATTTTACTTGCAGCAATTACCCTTCCACTGGGTATGACCAGCGGTAAAGAATACGCAGAACTTGAATGGCCTATCGATCTTCTCATTACCGTAGTATGGGTCGCCTATGCCGTGGTCTTCTTTGGCACTATTATGAAACGTCAGGTACAACATATTTATGTTGCCAACTGGTTCTTCGGAGCTTTCATTCTCACCGTTGCGGTTTTACATATTGTAAATAGTATGGCATTACCGGTGAACTTAACGAAATCGTACTCTTTCTACCCTGGTGCTATCGATGCCATGGTGCAATGGTGGTACGGCCATAACGCGGTAGGCTTTTTCTTAACGGCGGGTTTCTTAGGAATCATGTACTACTTCATTCCTAAACAAGTCGG
>Ga0316207_10004622_pt1 | contig 11848 bp, 5 predicted proteins | sample 6weekpyrite_MG_FD_204943 | JGI IMG/M metagenome (GOLD analysis project Ga0316207, IMG submission 204943) | Microbial mat bacterial communities from mineral coupon in-situ incubated in ocean water Damariscotta River, Maine, United States -... | ecosystem: Environmental > Aquatic > Marine >...
AAGAGGTTGAAGGAATCAATAACCGCAGCCAGCTAGCACGCATTGAGCGTTATTATCAGCAGCGGCAGGCAGAAAAATTGATGGCGGCTGGTGTTACATTAAAAGACCCTTCGCGCTTTGACCTACGAGGCACGGTAGAGACAGGTAGCGATGTGATGATCGATATCAACGTAATTTTTGAAGGGGATGTGGTGCTCGGCAGTGAAGTTGAGATCGGCGCAAACTGCGTGATCACCAACACAAGCATTGCGGATGGCTGTGTCATCCTGCCAAACAGCGTGATTGAAAATGCAGTGCTGGGACGTGAATGTACCATCGGTCCTTTTGCCCGTATTCGCCCCGATACAAATTTAGCCGCAAAGGTTAAGGTTGGGAATTTTGTTGAGGTGAAAAAGGCTAAGGTTGGCGAAGGTTCCAAGATTAACCACCTTAGCTATGTTGGTGACAGCATCGTAGGCAAGGATGTGAACATTGGTGCCGGTACCATCACCTGTAACTATGATGGTGCCAATAAACACCTGACAGAAATTGGTGATGGTGCCTTTATTGGTTCAGATAGCCAGCTGGTCGCACCAGTTAAGATTGGTGCAGGTGCCACAATTGGTGCGGGTTCAACGATTACAAATGAAGCGCCTGCCGATACGTTAACATTAACGCGCACCAAACAACGTTCAATTGAGTCATGGGCGCGTCCGCAAAAGAAAAAGTGATTTGCAGCTGGAAGCGTTAGCGATAAACAGGTGAAGAGGTGAGCTATGTGTGGGATTGTCGGAGCGATTGCTGAGCGGGATATTGTGCCAGTTTTACTGGAGGGGCTACGCCGTCTTGAATATCGTGGTTATGACTCAGCCGGTATCGCAGTGCTTAATCAGGAAGGAAGCATCGGTAGAGTGCGCGCCCCAGGAAAGATTAGTGATCTGGAGGCAGTGATCGCGGATGATCCGCAAAAAGGGAGTATCGGCATCGGCCATACGCGCTGGGCTACACATGGTAAGCCGACAACGGCCAATGCTCACCCTCATCTCTCCAGGCAGAGTGTGGCAGTGGTTCATAACGGTATCATTGAAAACCACGAAGCGTTGCGCCGTGAGCAGAGAGAGAGAGGATACGAATTTACCTCTGAGACAGATACTGAGGTTATTGTTCATATGGTTCACCAGAGCATGGCAAGCGGCAACAATATGCTGGATGCTGTGCGTGAAGTGACAACAAAACTTGATGGCGCCTATGCCCTGGGTGTGATTAGTAATAACGATAATGGCCGTATGATTACCGCAAGACTCGGTAGTCCGCTAGTGATTGGCATTGGTATCGGCGAACACTTTATCGCCTCTGATATTGCCGCACTACTACCTGTTACGCAAAATTTTATCTTTCTAAAAGATGGTGATGTTGCGGATATCACTAAAGATAAAGTCACGATCTATGATGTGAATGGGGAGGTGATTGAGCGCCCTGTTACCATCAGCCAGCTAACCGCAGATTCGGTGGGTAAAGGCGAATACAATCACTACATGATGAAAGAGATTCATGAACAACCGAATGCGATTGCAGAAACACTGGAAGGCCGTATCAGTAAAAATCGCGTGTTGGAAGCCACCTTTGGTGTCGGTGCCAGTGAGATCTTTGATGAAGTAAAAGGTGTTCACATTATAGCATGTGGTACGAGTTATCATGCGGGGATGATTGCACGTTACTGGTTTGAATCATTGGCGGGTGTGCCGTGCAGTGTTGAGGTCGCGAGTGAATTTCGTTATCGCTATCCAGTCGTTCGCAATAACTCATTGATCATTAGCATTTCACAATCAGGTGAAACAGCCGACACATTAGCCGCCTTACAGGAAGCGAAAAAGCGCGGTTATGGTCACTCGCTTGCGATCTGTAATGTGCCTGAGAGTTCGCTGGTTAGAGAGTCAGATCTATTTTTAATGACACGCGCAGGGCCAGAAATTGGTGTTGCGTCAACCAAGGCATTTACCACTCAGTTGGTTTCACTAATGCTGCTTGTCATCGCACTTGGTCGGCGTCATGCGATGCCTGCACATGTCGAAGAGGCTCTGGTCAGTCATTTGATTTCACTGCCCGGCAAGGTTGAAGAAGTACTCGCCCTTGATGATAAAATCCAGGCGGTCGCCGAGCAGTTTGGCGATAAAAACCACGCCCTGTTTCTTGGGCGTGGTACACAGTATCCAGTCGCAATGGAAGGCGCATTAAAACTAAAAGAGATTTCTTATATTCATGCAGAGGCCTACCCGGCTGGTGAGTTGAAACATGGCCCATTGGCGCTGGTTGATGCGAACATGCCGGTGATTGCAGTAGCACCCAATAATGAATTATTAGAGAAGCTGAAATCTAATCTTCAGGAAGTGAGTGCGCGTGGTGGCCAGTTGCTGGTATTCGCTGATGAGTCCGTACATGTTGAGGCTGAAGAAGGAATAGAGGTTGTTTCAGTTGCCTCTGTTGATGATGCGATTGCACCGATTGTTTACTCGGTACCACTGCAACTCCTGTCGTATCATGTTGCGGTACTGAAAGGCACGGATATCGACCAGCCACGCAACCTTGCGAAATCAGTCACGGTTGAATAAGTTGGTGACGAGAAATCTTAGGAACAAAAGTGTGATGAAGAGAGTCCTGGCCTCGGCATTGATGGTGTTAAGCAGTAGCGTGAGTGCAGGCGCACTGGATGATCTGATTGTGGTCCCTGCGCTAGATAACGCTGTAAGGGGCGATGGGCTACATGGCGAGGCACTGGCTGCCGTGGTAGTGTTGCCTAAATACTCGGGTTCACAAACATCATCAGCAACTGCATTGCCGCTGATCAATATCAGTTATAACGATACACTCTATTTTAATGTGCACCGTCTTGGCTATTGGCTGCCGTGGAAATTTGAAAATGATACGGTGCGCTTTGGCCTGTTAGCAGAGCAGCAGCGTGGCTTTGTTGCCAGTGATGGTGCGTTGTTGGCTGGTATGTCTGATAGAGAGCCTGCCACGGAGGCAGGTATTAATGTCGCGTGGGATAGCCCGATCGGCTACCTTGATTTTGCCTACCTTAATGATGTTTCAGATACTCATGAGGGCTCGGCAGTTAAGGTGATGTTCTCAACCAGGTTATTTGAACGTGGTAAGTTATTTGTAAAAGCGAGTGGCGGTTATGAGCGTATGAGTCAGCGTGCGGTTACCTACTACTACGGCGTGTCACCTGCCGAAGCGACTGCAGCGCGCCCTGAATATGTCTCTGCGGATAGCATCATCCATACCTATCTTGGGCTGGATGCACGTTATCGCCTTAGTAAACAGTGGTCGCTAAATGTACACCTGAGTAACAACAAGCTGGGTGAGCAGATTGAAAACAGCCCAATTGTAGATAGAGCCAATGTGACCGTTGCCTATATTGCTGCGGGTTGGCACTTCTAATAATTAATTGTTAGCTGCTGATTGAGTGAATCGCATCACCAGTCAAAATAGTACGCCGCCCTCCCCTGTTATCTTTGGTGAGATGCTGTTTGACCGCTTTGCCGATGGCAGCGCGGTGCTCGGTGGTGCCGCCTTTAATGTTGCATGGCACCTGAAAGGCTTTGACCTTGAGCCGCTGTTGATTAGCGCAGTAGGCAATGACCCCGCGGGCGAGCAAGCACTCGCTGCGATGCGGCAGTGGGGCATGAATTGCCGCGGTATTCAAACAGTGACCTCTTCGCCAACTGGCAGTGTGAATGTCTCGCTCACTAACGATGAACCCCAGTTTGAGATTGTCGAAAATCAGGCCTATGACTTTATCGATGATCAGCAGGCGCAACAGGCGATCACCTCACTGCCCTGCCCTTCGTTGCTTTATCACGGTACGCTCGGTATTCGCCACGCAGTGTCATATGCAGCGCTAAATCAGTTACGCTCAAATCTTACCCTACCATTCTATTTTGATATCAATCTAAGGCCGCCGTGGTATTGCGAGGGTGTTATCGAAGAGGCCTTGCAGCAGGCTAGTTGGTTAAAGGTAAATGAGCATGAATTTCAGCAGTTACGGCACTTATTGAAATTGAGTGATGATGACGCGCAGGCTGCGTTGGCGCTACAAGCGCGTTATAAGCTGAAGTCACTACTGATCACACAGGGTGCAGCGGGTGCATCTGGAATAACAGCAGAAGGTGTAATCAAACAGGGTTCAGACCAGGTAGCAACAATAGTCGATACTGTGGGTGCGGGCGATGTCTTTAGTGCTGTCGTGATCTATGGCCTAAGCGTTGGCTGGCAATGGCCAGAGATTATTAAACGTGCCACTGCATTTGCAAGCGCTATCTGTGGTGAGCGTGGTGGAGTATTCAAATCAAAACAGGACTATGATTACTTCCTACAACAATGGCAGGCGTAAATAATAACGTCATTAAATGACGATAAATGTTGAGTGCTGATATAATAACAACACGCAAAATCATGCGCCCGTAGCTCAGTTGGATAGAGTGCCGCCCTCCGAAGGCGGAGGTCACAGGTTCGAATCCTGTCGGGCGCGCCATCTTCCTTATTGTGAACTTGGGACAACTTTGGGGTATTCAGAATCACATCTGGGATAGTTCTTATTCGGTGTGATTCCGTCACCCAACCTTCTCTCGTGTTTGTTAAAATGCCAAGATTAAAGATAAAGATCTGTGCTTCCCGGCTTTCGCCATGAGGCTATCAGCCGCCATTTTTGAAATGGGAATGGAGACCATGGAGGTTTCCGCCATTACCGGGTACCAAGATTTGGTGATGTTCAAGCGTTCTACGTACCTTAAGGCTGAGAATTTAGCGAAAAAACTGGGGTGAACATTCTTCATGTGATATAGGTAGATAATAACGAAACTATAAGATATTAGGGAGAGTGTATTGAATCTGCGTTTACATCAGAGCGATCTAAATGGCTCTGAAACAAAAAATAATTCTATTTGTATCAGCGCAGCACTAGCGCCAAAGTTCAATTTGGCCTTTTTCCAAAATTCTGTTCCCATTCTCTTGGAGTTGGCAGTAGTCAACGACAGTGAACGAGATTTAAGTAATCTGAAGTTAACGCTCAGCTCCTCGCCCTCTTTCATTAAAACCAAAACATGGCATATCGATGCGATTTCCATGGGGCAGAGATTTCATATTTCAGAACGTGACCTTCAGCTAGACAGCGCCATGTTGGCAAAATTGAATGAAGCGGAATCGGTGCAGGTCTCCTTAACCCTGACGGATAAAGACGAATCCATTGCCGATTTTGAACGAAATATCGAACTACTACCTCGTAACCAATGGGGTGGTATAGGCCACATGCCTGAGATGGTGGCTGCTTCTGTTTTGCCTAATGAGATCCTGGTCGAGCGGTTGTTGAAAAAATCGGCAGCGATTCTGCGACACTATAAAAAAGAGGCTTCGTTAGATGGCTACGCGGGTGGTCCCAAACGTGCCTGGGAATTAGCCTCAGCTATTTGGGCAGCCATCGGCTCTATGGGGCTGGATTATGCGCAGCCCCCCGCTAGCTTTGAACACACGGGCCAAAAGATTCGCACGCCAGGCCAAATTGCCGACGCAGGGCTTGCGACCTGTTTAGATACCACATTATTGATTTGCGCCGTGCTGGAACAGTGTGGTTTGAACCCGGTGATCATTTTTACCCAGGGTCATGCCTTTGCCGGTGTCTGGTTGAAGGAAGAAGAGTTTTCAACAGTCATAGTTGATGACATTACTGCGTTGAGAAAACGAGTAAAGCTCAAAGAGTTGATCGTGTTTGAAACCACCTTATTAACTCAACGGCCTACACCCTCGCTCAAGCGTGCCATCGAGCAAGGCGAAAAGCAGATCTCCGAAGAGGAAGAAACGAAGTTCGAACTGGTGGTGGACATCAAACGGGCCAGAATGCAGCGAATAAAGCCCCTGGCTACTGGAGATGTTGCGACTGCACCAGCAGACGAAACCCAGGAAGCGTTGGAGCCGGTTTTTGATGAGGCCCCGGATCTGCCCGATGAGGAAATTCGTCGCACAGAAGAACTCTCCTCCAAGCCCATTGACCGGTTAGATATGTGGCAGCGCAAGCTGTTAGATCTGTCGTTGCGTAACAACCTGCTCAATTTCAAAACCAGCAAGCGGGCGATTAAGTTGGATGCCCCTGATCCAGGCCAACTGGAAGACCGCCTGGCTGATGGCAATACACTTCGGCTAAAACCTCGGCCCGAATTAATGACGGGTACTGATGCTCGTGATCGCACTATTCACGAATCACGCACCAACGAAGATCTATACAAGCAACATGCACTGGATGCTCTACGCCGCGACGAAGTCCTCGTGCCCTTCGAGGCTAAAGAGCTGGATATCCGTTTGACCGAACTCTACCGAACGGCGCGCGCTACGCTCTCGGAGGGTGGTGCTAATACCTTGTTTCTTGCCGTGGGTTTTCTCACCTGGAACCGCGAAAACAACGACGACAAAAAATTTCGTGCCCCGCTGATTCTGATTCCGGTCGTACTCAATCGTAAAAGCATGCGCGAAGGCTTCAGCTTTACCCTGCATGACGACGAGGCTCGTTTTAATCCCACCCTGGTGCAAATGTTACGGCAGGATTTCGAGCTGGAACTGCCCGTTGCTCACGGCGAGCTACCCAAGGATGAACACGGCCTGGATATTCACGGTATCTGGCGACAGGTCTCTCAGTCCGTGAAAGAGATCAAAGGCTGGGAGGTCTCGGAAGACGTAATTCTTTCCACTTTCTCCTTCGCAAAGCATCTGATGTGGAAGGACTTGGTAGATCGTACCGACCAGTTGAAACAGAACCCCGTCGTACGTCACTTAATCGACACGCCCCGAGACCCCTATCTAAGCAGTATTGGTTTTCCAGAACCGAGAACTCTGGACGACAATCACGGCCCACAAGAGACCTTCTGCCCACTCCCCGCCGACTCCTCTCAGCTCTCCGCTATTATGGCCGCCGCCAAGGGCAAAGACTTTGTGTTGATTGGTCCACCCGGTACCGGCAAAAGCCAGACCATCTCCAACCTTATTGCCCAGTGTTTGGCGGAACAGAAAACGGTGCTGTTTGTTTCCGAAAAAATCGCCGCCCTGGATGTAGTCTACCGACGTCTACGCGATGTAGGTCTGGGTGATTTTTGTCTGGAACTGCACTCCAGCAAAGCCCGCAAACTGGACGTATTGCAACAACTGGGTCGAGCTTGGGGGGCTAAGGGCGGAGTGGATGCCAATGAGTGGCAGCGTGAAGCGCAAAAACTCAAAGCTCTTCGCGGCCAGCTTAATGGCTTCGTCAAACAACTGCACAGTAAACGCCACAACGGTCTCACCGCTTATCGAGCTATTGGTCAGATTTTGTCGGGTCAGCATTATACTGAACTGGGTCTACAGTGGCCCTCGGCCGATATGCACGATGTCGATGCACTTGACCAATTAAGAGACCTAGCCGAGCGGCTCGATGTAAACGCCCGCGAAGTGGGCAGCATCGCCAACAGTCCGCTGGCCCAAATTAGCTGCGATGAATGGTCACCCCACTGGCAACAGGAGATCATACAAACCGCGCAACAACTTATTCCCAAAGCCAAGCAACTCGAAATCGCCGCTGTTGCCTACTCTAAGGTGGTCGGCCTGACTACTGCTGGGTTGGATGAACGCACCCGCCATGGTTTATCACTACTGGCAAAAACGTTGCCACAGGCGTCCGGTTATGACTGGCGATTTGTATTGCGTCCCGACATCCGCCGCTTGATGGAAGAGCTGGGTAATGGTGTATCACTGGTGAAGCAACACCAACAAACCTTCCAACAGTTGTCTGCCCCCTATCGTGAAGAGATCGTCCAGCTGGATGTGGACGACCTGGGTACTCAGTGGCAAAAAGCCAGCGATTCCTTCTGGCCCATGAGTTGGTTGGGTCAACGTAGTGTACGCAAATTGTTGGCGGGTTATATTCAGGGCAAGCATCAAATCGATGTGGCTGCTGATCTGGAACGAATTAAACAACTTCGTGATTTGGAAGCAGAGCTTAGCAAGCTTGATGACCTTGGTGGCAAAACATCGGGTCTGTGGAACGGCTTGAAAACACGCCTGGACGAGGCCGAAATTGCACTGCAATTCCAACAAGCAATTTCTGAAGCGATAGCCGCCCTAGCGGCAGATGCCGATACCCTTAGCGCCATCAAATCAGTCATGGAAAAACTGCTGGGTGACGGCAATGCGCTGCTCGATGCGGCAGGGCCAGTGACTGGCACGGGTAATCAATACATCAACGCTCTGATGGAATTTAACTCAGCCTTGGAAAACTTCGCCGCCAAGGCTGGAGCCACAGCGGCGGACATGATGACGAATACCGGTGACAGCCCCGCAGGTATTGCCGATCTGTGCGCTGCGATTCCTCCCATGCAGCCTAAGTTGCATGCCTGGTGTGCTTGGCGCAAGGCGCGTAACGAAGCGGTGAGCGTTGGCCTGGAACCATTGGTGAAGGGGCTCGAACAAGGTCTTGTCGAATTAGGCGAGGTACGCCACTCTTTTGAGACTGACTATTGCCGCTGGTGGCTCAACACCATTGTCGATGGTGATGAGGTATTGCGCGGTTTTGTCTCTGCCGAACATGAAAAACGCATCACTGATTTCAGAGTGCTGGATGATCATTTTACCGACCTGACCTGCAGTTACATACACGCGGGTTTGTGTGCCGATCTGCCGGATCAGGATAGCGTCACGAAAAAATCAGAGTGGGGTATTCTGCGCCGTGAAATGCAGAAAAAACGTGCCCATAAGCCGTTGCGTGAACTTATTGGATTAATGCCTGGCACTATCACTAAACTGACCCCTTGCCTGTTAATGAGTCCGCTCTCTATTGCTCAATATCTATCGGCAGAAACGGCGCTGTTTGATCTGGTGGTCTTTGATGAGGCGTCGCAGATTCCTGTGTGGGATGCCATTGGTGCCATCGCTCGTGGCAAACAGGTGGTGATGGTGGGTGACCCCAAACAGCTGCCGCCCACCTCGTTTTTCAATCGCGGTGCATCCGGCGGTGACGATGATATCGATGAAGATGTGGAGGCCGATCTGGAAAGCATTCTCGATGAGTGCATCGGGGCCAATCTGCCGACAATGGAAATCAACTGGCACTACCGCAGCCGCCACGAAAGCCTGATCGCTTTTTCTAATCATCGTTACTACAAAGGTGGATTGGTCACATTTCCCTCCCCCGTTACCGATGACCGTGCCGTTAGCTTTCAACTGGTGAAAGATGGTGTGTACGAAAAAGGCGGTGCCCGTATCAACAAGCCCGAGGCCAAAGCCTTGGTCAATGAGTTGGTCGGCAGACTGCGTGATCACCAATTTCAAGCCTCTGGACTCGCTATTGGCGTAGTGACCTTTAACTCAGAACAGCAGCGCCTGATTGAAGACCTGCTCGACGAGTCCCGTCGTCAACACCCAGAGATCGAACCCTACTTCGCCGAAGATGCACTGGAGCCGGTATTCGTCAAAAACCTGGAAAGTGTGCAGGGCGATGAGCGCGACATCATGTACTTCTCCATTGGTTATGGCCCGGATCTCACTGGCAAAGTCTCCATGAACTTCGGCCCCATGAACAAAGATGGTGGCGAACGGCGTTTGAATGTGGCAATTACCCGCGCCCGTCACGAACTGCGCGTATTCTCCAGCCTTAGCCCGGAACAGCTTGATCTCTCCCGCACCCAGGCCAAAGGCGTACACGACCTCAAGCATTTCCTCGAATTTGCCGAGCGTGGTGCCCGCGCCCTGGCCGAAGCGGTTAGCGGCTCTATCGGTGAATTCGACAGTCCCTTCGAAGAGGCCGTCGCCGACGCCTTGCACCGCAAAGGTTGGCAGGTGCATCCGCAAGTCGGCGTCTCCTCCTTTCGCATCGACCTGGGGGTGGTCGACCCTGATGCACCGGGTCGTTATCTTGCTGGTGTTGAGTGCGACGGCGCGACCTATCATCGTTCCGCTACGGCTCGTGACCGAGACAAATTGCGAGAACAGGTACTGCGTGGCCTGGGTTGGGAGATCGTGCGTATTTGGTCCACGGATTGGTGGCTTGATGCGGCGGGTGCATTGGATAAAGTACATAATCAGTTGCAAACCCTACTCGACCAGCAACGCGCTAAACGGGCCGAAATGGAAAAGGCTAAAGGGGCTGAGCCAGCACCGATCGAATCAGAACGGCAATTGCCAGCTGCAATTGAAGTGGTAGTGGAACAACAGATAGAAGAACCCATGGTCGCAACCAACGTGGCCTACGCCCGCAACCAGGCTACAAGCAGTACGGATATGTTAGGCCAAAGCCTGTTCGTTGAGGCTGATCCCATCACCGTGGTTACAGACATCAATCCCGATGCCTTCTTTGATGCCGGTTACGACACTGCGTTGAAAACCATGATCGCTCACGTCATCGAAACCGAAGGCCCTGTGCGAGAAGATGTACTCGCCAAACGCATCGCCCGTGCCCATGGGTGGGCACGCACCGGCAAACGTATACGCGACCGCGTTTATCTGTTGGCAGAGCAACAATATCCCATGACAACAGAAGAGGTTGGGCAGTTCTTCTGGCCTGAGGGCAGTGATACTTGTGAATGGTCGGTGTTTCGCCACTCAGAAAATGGCAGTCGTCCAGTGGATGAAATTTCGATGCAGGAGTTACGGGCGTTGGCTAAGGATGTTAATGATGATGGTGGCGCTGAGGATGAAAGAGTGGCTGCTATTGCACGGTCGGCGGGGATTCGACGGGTGACGGGAGAGGTTAGGGAGCGGCTTGTTGCAGCGCTGAAAGAGAGCTTAGGATGCTAATGATTAGCTGTGTAATACCCGTTTTTGACCGTATAATGAACACAAGTGAAAGCTTGGGGGAGTACAAGCATGGCCAACGGTAAAGTATTGAGACAGTTGATAAAAGCGGGTGCCATGGGCGATGCTGCTGCTTTTCGTCGCGTGTCTGAAACGATTATTGAGGGTGAGCGTCAGAAACAGCACCACTTGTTGGCCAATGATCTTGAGCAAATTCTGTATGGTGAGCATCTTCAGGTCAATAATAGTAACGTGCGTCGGCTATTGCCGATGCCTCCTGTGGATAAGGAACGTGGCTTTCCACTATTGGATATTAAGCAGCCTCAGCGATCTATCGAAGAGATAATTCTTACTGAAAATAGTGTGCAAGCACTGGAAGAACTGCTGGAAGAGCATCGTCGAGGTGATGTCCTGCGTAGCTATGGTATGAAACCCTCTTCTAAAGTGATTTTCTATGGCCCGCCCGGCTGTGGTAAAACGCTGGCGGCTGAAATTATTGCATTCGAATTGGATATGCCACTGGCAGTAGTCCGGCTGGATGCGCTTGTATCGTCGTTTCTCGGTGAGACGGCGGCCAACCTTCGCAAAGTCTTTGAATTCATTTCCGAGCACCCTATGGTTGTTTTGTTCGATGAGTTCGATGCAATAGGGAAGGAGCGGACTGATACGAGTGAACATGGTGAGTTGCGCCGGGTCGTGAATGCTGTGTTGCAGATGATGGATGCTTACCAAGGTAAGAGCCTGATTATTGCAGCTACTAACCATGAGCAGATATTGGATAATGCAATCTGGCGCCGTTTTGACGAAACAATCGAATTCCCTGTTCCTGGTTCCGATCAATTGCAGCAGCTTCTAAAACTCAAATTAAGGGGGGTGCGTCGCCAGTTTGAGTTGGATGAGAACGAGTTGCTCAAACTGTTCGAGAAACGAAGTGGTGCAGATGTTGAACGTATTGTGCGTCGTGCGGTGAAGCGAATGTTGTTGCGTAGTCAGGAGTTTCTGGCACTCAAAGATCTTAGGCAGGCTGTAACGAGAGAGACCCGCAGCTAAACAAAATTACTAC
>Ga0316207_10004623_pt1 | contig 11844 bp, 12 predicted proteins | sample 6weekpyrite_MG_FD_204943 | JGI IMG/M metagenome (GOLD analysis project Ga0316207, IMG submission 204943) | Microbial mat bacterial communities from mineral coupon in-situ incubated in ocean water Damariscotta River, Maine, United States -... | ecosystem: Environmental > Aquatic > Marine >...
GTCTAATATCGTTGCCGGCATTATCAGTGCGCCGGTTGTGATGAATGGTCTTGTCGCTAACGAACCGACTGAATTTAATCTTATATTTAATGCCTCGGGTGTCGGTCTTAAACGTGCACTCGATCCCCAAGTTTTCGGTTATCAAATACCGGCTGGTGGCAGAATGGAGGTTGAATTAAGCGATGAGTTCAAGCGTAATACGCGCGTGAATGCGGAAACCGGCTTAATAGAACCAGTACCCATCAACCCTAATGCAAATTTAATTTTAACAACCGGACCACAAAACCCGATTATATTTCAGTCTGGTGATACCGTTGCACGCGGTAACTGGAGTGTATCGGATAATGGTAAAAATCTAATTACTGTGACACCGCTTGGTGGTTCAGGCGCTAATGGGTTAGAAAATGCTCGCGCGAATGAAATTGGTATGAAGGTTATTCATATTCGACCTAACCCACGAACTGTATCTGGTATGCCATTTATTAACGGTAATGCCGGTGAAGAAGGTGAGGTAGAAGTTCGCATCTTTGATAAAAACAACAAACTTATTGCAGAAGGCGAAGGTGATGTTACCTTCCGAGCTGCTGTTGGCCCACAGGTTCACAATACTAATGAAGGATTACGCACGACACCAGGTGGTTCACCTGCGGTAGAAACAATTGAGATGATAGACTTTCAACGTGTCGCACCTGGGACAGCATTAACCAATACCACAAAAACAGCTCCTTTTTCGGCTGGTTATCCGTATGCACCGCGTTTTCTCTTGTTTGCTGAGCTTAACCCTGAAGTGCGCGGTGAATTTACAAGTGATTCTTTTATTCCTCAAACAGGCATTGAAGGTGTCAGCTATGAAGTAAATGAAAGGAAACCATGGCGCGCAAAATTGATTCGTTATAATGCCGTTGGTGAAGTTGAAAAAATAGGTGTTATTGTTATGAAGGGTCCAAACAAGAAGCATCGTGGAGAAATTCTGCCACCTGTTGGCATAACAACAATTGGCGGAAATGGCAGCTTCCTGAGCGTACCAGTGAAAGTTGCGAATAAAAAAGGGCGTTACGCAGTTAAAATTAATTTATTTGCAGGTGGTAAAGCAACTACCACTATTATTGCTGAATAAGTTCTGACTATATCGTAAATCAGGGGTTAGGGGAGTAATTGGGTTTTATTAAGACAACCTAAATGCTAACTCTAACCCCTGGATTTAAATATTTATGATATTAATCTTGCTTTAAGTCGTCGGCCTTTAATCTTTTCTTCGTTTAAAATTTTGATTGCCTGCTTTGCGAGTGGTCGTTCAATTGCGACATAAGCGATAGTGTCATAAATATTTATTTTACCTATCTGCTTACCCGGTATTTGTCCTGTGGAGGTTAATCCACCTAATATATCACCTGGGCGTATTTTATTTTTTCTGCCGGCATTAATCAGCAAGGTACGCATAGGCGGTGTGAGTTTGAAATTTTTAGCTGGACTAAGGGAGGAGGGCCTGGCTACTTTAACCGCGCCGTCCTGATATTCTTCTATAGCATTAACTTTTTTTGCTTCAGATGCCATGAATAAACTTAATGCTAAACCTTCTTTACCCGCGCGACCTGTTCTACCAATGCGGTGGATATGTATTTCTGGATCATGAGCAAGCTCATAATTGATTACCAGTGGAAGTTCTTTAATATCCAGCCCTCGAGCGGCGACATCGGTTGCAATTAATATAGAACTGCTTTTATTAGCAAACTGTACAAAAACACGATCTCTATCTTTTTGCTCTAAATCTCCATGCAGAGCCTGTGCATGAAAACCCTGTTGCCATAGATCTTCTGCCAGTTCATTGCATTGTTGCTTTCTATTACAGAAAATAATACAAGATTCCGGTTTGTAATGCTTAAGTATGTCAGATAGTACTTTAGCGCGTTCGCCCTTGTTTATTTCATAAAAGAGTTGTTTGATGTTCGGCTTATTTGTTTGTGATGTCACTCGTACATCAACCGGTGATTGCTGTATAGAATGACTGATCTGTTCAATTTCTTCCGGGTAGGTTGCCGAAAACAGTAAGGTTTGTCTTGAACGAGGCGTAAAATTAATAATATTAACTATATCCTCATAAAAGCCCATATCCAGCATTCGATCTGCTTCATCAAGCACCAGAGTTTGAAGCATATCGAGCTTAAGTGAACCTTTCGATAGATGCTTTAAGATACGACCAGGCGTTCCAATAACTATATGTGGATGATGCGATAATGACACGAGTTGTGGCTGCAGCGGTTTGCCGCCACAAAGTGTAGTGATTTTTGTATTTGGAATTGCGCGAGCTAATCGGCGAGTTTCATTGCTTACCTGTTCAGCCAGCTCACGGGTCGGGCAAAGTACTAATGCCTGTGTGTTATAGCGCGTCGGTTCCAGCCTGGAAAGCAATGCGATAGCAAATGCAGCCGTCTTACCGCTACCCGTATCGGCCTGGGCTAATAAGTCTTTACCAATGAGCATTGATGGCAGACTTTTTTCCTGAATAGCTGTCATCTGTTTATAATCCAGAGAAGCAATATTACTGAGTAAAGCCTCACTTAAGTTGAGCGTATTAAAGTTTTTGGAAGTCACGGTAGAAGATCATTTGTAGGTTAAACAGAGATTATACCAGAATTTACTCTAATAGTGATGTTGTTTAAAATTCTGCCGACTTAGAAATCCACTGTTTAGAATTCTGGCGGGCATTCAAGATTAATACATTTTTTACTGCCAGGCTGTTCAAAGCTAATTTTATTGGCATGCAGCATTAGCCGTGTGTTTGCAGTAGGGTGGTTTTCACTTGTATAAAGCATATCACCGACGATGATATGGCCAATAGATAACATATGTACACGCAATTGGTGTGAGCGCCCTGTAACAGGGGTTAAACTAAGCCTCGTGCTATTATCTACAGTATTTTGGCTAATGACTTTGTAACGAGTCAGTGAGGGTTTGCCATTTTCAAAGTCAATTTTCTGTTTGGGCCTGTTCGGCCAGTCAGTTATTAATGGGGCATTAACTTCGCCTTGTTGGCTTTGCACAATACCTTCGACAATAGCTGTATAGGTTTTGCTAACCTTACGCTCCTGAAATTGAATACTCAGTTGTTTATGGCAGTTAGCCGAACGGGCAAATAAAATTATGCCGGACGTTGGCATATCAAGTCGGTGTACTGTTAATGCTTCTGGGTATTGTTGCTGTAGCCTTGTTATTAAACAGTCCTGCTTGTCAGCTCCTCGTCCAGGTACACTTAACAAACCAGCAGGTTTGTTGACAGCGATAACATCGCTATCAATATAGATTACCTCAATTTCAGTATTCGGTGGATTATAAGGCGTAACATGGGCTGGCATTCCACGTATTATATACTAAATATAGAATTCGCCTTGAAATTCGTTGTTAATATAATCAATTTTAACTTGTTTTGGATGCATTTTTTTAGCACCCACTGAATCTAACTCGCGTCTCGCCGGATAATTTTTTGCAAATTCGATCGGGTCACAGGAAGCAGCTTCAACGGTATGAAATGCAACAGATAACTTGTCGTTGACCGTTTGTGTATTAAAGTTGGCATTATCTGAAAACAAAACCCGTTTCTTTACGACACAGGAAAAGTAGAGTTGCATTTCGACAATAAGCGGATTATTTAGCAAGCTAATCTTTTTATGTGCTCGTTTAGTCCATTCAACGATTACGGGGCTGGAATTTAAACTAATGACTTGATTATAATTGTAAGGGTTAAAAAAGCGATCAAACAGGTTGAGTGGATTAAGTAACGGGCTTAAGGAAAACATACTGTGGTTTTGCATAGTTGAGGCCTCTTTTTTTGGTTATTTAGCAACATCCTTAATTATTTTTTGTAAGTCATCCATGTTTTCACAAGCATTTATTTCGTTAGCAGTGACAGCAACATCAAGTTTGCCTTCATTTTGTTTTAAAAAAATAGCGGGTAATTCTATATCTTGCAAATTATATTGCTTATAAAGTTCGTCACGATGTAAAAATTCGAGTTCGGCCTGTAAAGTTTCCAGGAACTCTGACCAGGCCGTGCGCATAGAAAAGTGAGAGTGGGTGATGGCGCATAAATTACATTCATACGTCGAAGGTGAAAAAACTTTATGGGCAATATCCGTTAAGGTATTAAATAGACCACTATCAGCATTGTAGACAAATACTAAGGATTTTTTCTTGTCGTTACCCATAAAAGTTAGTTTATTCCTGTGGTTGTTTACCGAGTAAAGTATATGTCTTTAATATCAAAAGTAACCATGGCATACCATGTAAGAACAGGTCAAAAATATCAATCGGTTTGGCTAATTCCCCGTTAAAAAGCATGGTTAATTTTTCAAGTATATGTGGTTCCGGTTTATAGGGTGCCAGACCGAGGGTAACCACCATTAGTATTACGATTGTCCAACTTAGCGAATGAATCCAACGCATGTTTTACTCCAGTTATGTGTGCCATAATTGTTTTAAGTTCAAATTTTTCATACCAATTATATATTAATAAATGCTAATATTTTGCATCAATTCCGAATAAGATGAACTATTTATTACACAATGAGTCTTATTGACTACCCTTTGACTATTAAAATAATAACTGATAAATCAAATGCTTGAAACTATAGACAAACTTCTTCCAACCGACTTTCCTGCGATTAAGCGCTCGACCCTGGAAACCCTGCAAGTCAACCTAGGCTACAAATGCAATCAACAGTGCTTGCATTGCCATGTTAATGCAAGCCCTAAACGCAAGGAAGTTATGTCTAAAGAACTTATCCAGGAATTACTGGCTAAAATTAATAAATTAAATATTAAAACACTAGACTTAACTGGCGGAGCGCCTGAACTGAATCCGGATTTCCGTTATTTTGTTGAACAAGCCAGGAAACTATCGGTACATGTAATTGACCGTTGCAATCTGACGATTTTGACTGAGCCTGGACAAGAAGATCTTGCCCAGTTTCTCGCAGACAACCAGGTAGAAGTGATAGCGTCGTTACCCTGTTACACCGAAGACAATGTCGACCAACAACGTGGTAAAGGGGTTTATAACAAAAGTATCATAGGTTTAAAGCAACTTAACAGGCTTGGTTATGGTGTAAAAGATTCCGGGCTTGAACTTAACCTTGTTTATAACCCGGGAGGCGCCTTTCTTCCACCATCTCAAGTTCAGTTAGAATCAGATTATAAAGAAAAGTTACAGTCAGAGCATGGGGTTGTCTTTAATTCACTGTTTACGATTACCAACATGCCTATTAAACGTTTTGGTAGTACCCTTTTATCTAAAGGTAATTTTAATGAATACATGAATTTATTAAAGAAAGCACATCAAAAAATAAATGTGAATACCGTTATGTGTCGTTCAATGGTCAGTGTTGATTGGCAGGGCTATATTTATGACTGTGACTTTAATCAGATGTTGGGGTTATCTATCCGTGATAGCCGGGATAGTAAAATACATATCAGCCAGCTTACACAGGCATTACTTGATACCACTCAAATAACGATTGCTGAACATTGCTATGGTTGTACTGCCGGTCAGGGCAGTAGCTGTGGCGGTGCCTTATCGAGTTAACTTAATTTTTTATTCAAGAGGTCATTAATGGACGTTAAATCATCTGTACTGGAACGTTATTCTGAAGGTGCAAAAGAACAACAGGCCGACCTTTGTTGTCCGGTTGACTATAATACCGATTTGTTAAAAATATTACCGCAAGAAATTCTTGAAAGAGACTATGGCTGTGGTGATCCATCTCGCTATGTCAGAGAAGGTGATACCGTTTTAGATCTGGGCAGTGGTGGTGGTAAAATCTGTTATATCGCCGCGCAACTGGTAGGCGATAGTGGCCGTGTTATTGGTGTAGATATGAACGCAGACATGCTTGAGCTGGCAAAAAAATATCAGCAAGAAATGGCTGATAAAATTGGTTCGGATCGTGTCACTTTTCATTTTGGACATATTCAGGATCTCGCATTAGATTTAAATGCTGCCGATGAATATCTAAAGACAAACCCGGTAAACAACAAGCAAAGTCTGGAATCATTTGAGCTTTGGCAACAACAACAAAAGCAAAGCTCACCACTCATAGCTGATAACTCAGTTGATCTAATTGTTTCAAATTGTGTGTTAAATCTGGTTGATGACACGCAAAAGGTTCAGTTGATATCCGAAATCTTTCGAGTGTTAAAACCTGGTGGTCGTATCGCGATTTCCGATATTATTAGCGATGAATTTGTACCACCAGAAATGAAAGCCGATCCTGAATTATGGAGTGGTTGTATTTCGGGTGTTTTTCAGGAAAAAGAATTTCTACAAAAGTTTCTAAACGCCGGTTTTTATTCCGTTGCTTATGATAAATGGGATCAAACACCCTGGAAAACCATTAATAATATTGAATTTCGTTCTGTTACCTTAACAGCAACAAAACCTGAATTAAATCAGGCGTACGATAAAGGCTATACTGTCATATATAAAGGACCTTATGATTCTATAACGGATGATAAAGGTTTTAGATTTACCCGTGGCGTTCGGGTTGCCGTAAGCGATGTCCACTTTAATGCAATTAAGTCTTCTGCAGCCGCTGCTGATTTTGTTTTAATTGAGCCGAAAGAGTTAGCTTGTTGTGCTGCTGTCTGGGAACAATCTATGTTTGTTGAGCGTAGCGTTAGTGAATCAAAAATAGGCTTGTCCAATATCGACACAACGACAAATTCATGTTGTGGCTAACGTAGTATAGTTATGTTGCTTTTTAGCATCATTATTCCAACATTAAATGAATCGGAATCTATTGAGCATACATTAGAGGCTTTAACATCTGTTCTTGATAAACAGCATGAGATAATTATTGTTGATGGCGGCAGCACTGATGATACTGTTATAAAAGCAAGTCGCTATACAAATAAAATATATTATTCAGGAAAGGGCAGAGCACTACAAATGAACGAAGGTGCTAGACATGCCAGTCATTCGTTTCTTGTTTTTTTGCATGCTGATACACTCGTTCCCGATAACTTTCCAAATGAGATCACAAAATCATTCAACCATCGTAGCGGTCAATGGGGGTTTTTTAAAGTAAAACTATCCAATGCAGATTTTATGTTATCCGTGATTTCATTTTTTATGAACCTGCGCTCGTGTTTAACTAAGATTGCGACAGGTGACCAGGTGTTTGTTGTCTCGAAAGATTTATATCGAAAGATTAATGGCTTTAAAACTATTCCATTAATGGAAGACATTGAGTTTTCCAAATCTTTGAAGAAGATTTGCAAGCCAATTTGTTTTAAATCGACTGTTATAACGTCAAGTCGAAAATGGAAGCAACAGGGCATTATTAAAACTGTTTTTCTGATGTGGAAGATTCGCTTACTATATTTTTTTGGTATTCCCGCAACTAAGCTCGTATCGATGTACTACAAGTAATGAATTATCTTTACCCCGAACTCACTTTATTGGTTTTTTCACGACCCGCAATTGCTGGTAAATGCAAAACAAGACTAATCCCTACATTGGGAAAACAGGGCGCAGCCGACTTACAGTATAATTTACTGGAAAATATCATTATGCAATTGCATTCGTATAAGCTTTGTCCGTTTGAAATATGGCAAAGTGAACCGTCTAATTGTTTTACTCACTTAAAAAGTAAATTTGAATTTTCAATAAAAACACAGAAGGGTAGTCATTTAGGGCAACGAATGGCGAATGCTATTGATGAGACATTAAAAAAAACAACTTATACAATTTTAATTGGTTCGGATTGCGCCGAGTTTTCACAAGACTACTTAAACAATGCAATGCAATTGTTAACAACCAAGACAGCCGAAGTCGTTATTGGCCCAGCTATTGATGGCGGCTACCTTCTAGTCGGAATGTCTAACTTTAATTCAGTCATTTTTCAAAATATTAAGTGGGGAAGTGGTGATGTTCTGGAAAATACATTAGCCAATGCGAACAATGCCGGGCTCAATGTGTCAGTACTCAACCCATTAAATGATATCGATAATGCTCAAGATTTACTCGATTTATCCGTAAAATCACCACATTTATTGCCAACACCACATAACGATAAATACATTAAAAAACAATAGCTTACAGCGTTTCCTTGCTTGTGATTAAAAAATCCTTAATTTTACTTATAAATATCAATAAGATACGGTATAATGCTAATAGTCTTTAATGAGTAAAAAGTCGTTAAAATTCATGAAAATGACACTTTTTAACCATAAATTGTAAGTGTAATTGTGTATTATAGAGATCTCTAACAGCTGAAATGTATTATTCCAAATGTATTTAGAATTTTTTAACTTAAAAGAGAGACCCTTTAAACTGAACTCGGATCATCGTTTTTTGTTTAATAGTGTCGGGCATTCAGCTGCTTTCTCCACATTCAAGAAGTTAATTCGATCTGACAATGAAACATTATGTGTGCTTACCGGTGAAATTGGCTCAGGTAAAACAACCTTAAGCCAGGCTTTCATGTCTGATCTGGGGCCTGGATACACTGTTGCTAAAATCCACCAGACTCAATTGACTCAAATTGAATTTTTGCAAATGCTTTTGCTTGAGTTTGGCATTAACTTATTTGTTAATAGTAAACTTGAGCTTATCGAAAGATTAACCGAATATTTAATCGATCAACAGCATGCTAAAAAGAAAGTTATTCTTATTGTTGACGAGTCACAAAACTTAAAAACAGATGTACTTAATCTTATTGCTCAACTATCTGATATTCATTCTGTAACTGGCACACCATTAATTAAAATCATTTTAATGGGGCAACCTGAGTTTGCAACAACACTTGATTTACCTGATCTAGCTACTCTAAAACGTAAAATAAAATCCCGCTATCATCTTGAAGCAATGCTAAAAGAAGAAATTAAAGATTATATCGCTCATCGACTGGAAATAGCTGGCCCTGAAAACTCCGTTGAACTTACATCTGATGTTGTTCCTTTAATTTATCTTTACACTGGTGGTCGAGCCCGGTTGATTAATGTTTTATTTGATCATGCATTACTGGCAGCATACGTTGAAAATCGAAAAGTAATTAACTCAGATATAATTGAAGCTGCAGTGGATGAATTACAGTGGGTACCATTTGGTATGGAACCTACAGGGAAAATCTTCAAATTTACTGAAACAAAAATAAGTAATGCGTTTGAGTTTTATATGATACTTAGTAAGGATGGAGACTTTATTGAAGAACACAAAGTCAACAAAAAGCGCTTACACATTGGCAGACATTCTGATAACGACATAAGAATTAAGAGTGACAAAGTAAGTCGTCAACATGCAATATTAATTTATCATGAAAACGAATTCTTTATTCGTGATATGAGTAGTAAGAACGGTACCTATATCGATAAAAAACGAATTGATATGCAACAATTGAATGATGGTTCAATTGTTGAGATTGGTGAATACACTTTAATCTTTAAAGCGAAAGATATTTCAACAAAAAATAATAAGAATGCGAATATCCGTACACTGGATATTCCCAGACAAGCTTAACTTAGTTTCGACTTGTTGTAACAACCAAATACTGGGTCATAAAATGATAGTTATTAAACTTGAATGTAATTTTGGTCATTCATTCGAAGGCTGGTTCAAAAGCTCCGACGAAATTTTTCGACAAAAAGAACAAGACATGATTGACTGTCCTGTATGTGGTAGTAATCAGCTGATAAATACAGTTACTAAAGAAAACATCAACACATCAAGTTCATTTGAAAATGGAGACCGTTCGGAAGTAAATTATCAGGAAATTAAAATGATCTCCGATCAATTTGGGAATAAATTCAGAGTTAGTGGTGAGGAAGATATTAACTTTAATAATTTTCAATTCTCAGAATATATTAATCAGCTCAAATCCGAACTAATACAAACTGAAGTTAAAGATTTAAATGAAGAAGGCGTCTCATCACTCCTTAGAGTTGCTAAAGAAAAGTTAAATTAATCTTACGCGGTTTTTTCTGCCGTTCTTTTATTTCTTGTAACAATCTAGTTTTTATTTTCATAATGTCATCAGTAGCTACCGGTTGAGTCGAGTAAAGCTTTAGATTACATTCATGGAAAAGTTCAGCCAGTGAATCCGATAGCTTGTATTTGTTACTGAAATGCATAAGCCAATCAGTTATTGATATATTTATGTGCCATCCTTCAGACATTGAGAAGTATTTTAATGTTTGTTTAATTTCTATTAGAGATGAACTCTTCTCTAAATTCTTTTGAAATAGTTTTAAATACCGGTGACGCCTGTATTGGTTCATTAATAAATTCAATGCCCATCTAAAAAATACAAAAAATAAGGCGATCAATATAGCTATAAAAATTAGTTGGAATATTAAATGTATCACCAATATTTTATTATGTGTAAAACGATAATTTTTAAGCTTGCCATCGCCAGGGTCAAAAAATTTGAAATTTAAGTCATTAATTGGTAACAACCCATTTGTACCTGGTGTAAAAGAAATCGTTACCTTTTTTGATCCTGTTAAACCATTACCTTGATGTATATTGTCCAATCTGGTTTGAATATGTGAAAACTGAATTTTTTTATTTTGAATGGCATTATATTTTTGAGCAATTGAAGGTAACCATTTTGCAGGTATTCCATAACCTTTTAATTGATAATCAAGAATTGATGAATTATTTGGTTGCATAAAGACTAACGAGATATCTTTATATGTTGCAGATAATTGCATTTTTCCCACTGGAGTGGTTGGGCTGACATAAACAGGAAGACTCTTAATATCATAACTTACATCTTTGAAGTTGAATTTATATCGTGGCACACCATTTTTCATGTATACCACTTCAGGTACTTCTAGAGATAGTTGCTGTTTATACAAAAAAAACAGATTCCAGCCTATAGTATGATGGTAATAGACTTTATTATTTCCTTTTTTTGTATTGGTAAACTGTCTAACAGAGTAACTTTCTAAACCCGGATTGATAATTTTCTTAGTATCCAGAATAATATCTTTGTCAGTTGTTATCACAGTGATTAGCAGGGTAGATTGTTCTCGTTCCCAGGGTGAATGATTAGAGACTGTCAGCTTAACGTTTATATCGATGCCTTCAGCTGATTTTGCCGGGTTGACCATGATAGAGAACTTATGAGTTTTATAATGCTGGTACTGTAATGTGGGAAAGATCAATTCCCCCTCTTTAATTAGTGGTTTAGACTTTATTTTATAAGTTATGAATTCACCTGAAATATTTTCATTCACTACGGAATAATCAATTACAGTATTTAGTGGTTCTAGAAATTCATCCAGCTTAAAATTCTTATCCAAAGGTACCTTAAAGGACATATTAAATACTTTGCCATAAGTTACCTCTTTTTTATTAGAAGAAAATGATATCAAGTATGAATTATCTTTAATCTCGGTTGCATGTACCCCAGAATTGAACGAATAAATAATAACTAAAATTAGTTGAAAAAACCTCACCATGGTTTAATACCTTTTATTACATGAGGCGTGTCAACAGGTGCCGGAAAGCCTTCTTCTATTTCAAATAACCGTTTCCATAATCTATAATCATTAGCTTTTTCCTGTTTAGCAAGGATCTCTATCATATCTAGGGTTGTTGCATCATACTGCCATTGTGTATCAAGTTTGGATTCTGTAATGCTTGTAGAACTAACCTTAGAATGATTGATACCTCTCTGTATAAGAGAGGTATCAATACCAGGTAATTCTTCATAATTGAATTCTGATGCATCATTATTCTCATCATCGGAAAGACTTACCCTGGACTTACCAATATCAATACCTTCTGCAATAGTGACAGATCTCGGGCCGCTGCCTGGCTTAACCTGAATTTTACCTGTTCGGCCG
>Ga0316207_10004624_pt1 | contig 11844 bp, 10 predicted proteins | sample 6weekpyrite_MG_FD_204943 | JGI IMG/M metagenome (GOLD analysis project Ga0316207, IMG submission 204943) | Microbial mat bacterial communities from mineral coupon in-situ incubated in ocean water Damariscotta River, Maine, United States -... | ecosystem: Environmental > Aquatic > Marine >...
TTCGTCAGATGGTTTTACGCTTGGCCGTTGCCTTTGGCGTTGCTGTCGGTATTGCCTTAGGGGCTTATCGTATTGTCCAGGGAGATCCTATACATTACTACATCATTGCCGGATATCTTATTGTCATTATCCTTACCTTTATGGCACCTAAATACATCATTCCTATTGCCTATGATTCAGGCGGAGTGACGACTTCGACTGTCACTGTGCCACTGGTTGCGGCCTTAGGCTTAGGTTTAGCCACGCAGATAGAAGGAAGAAGTCCTTTAATTGATGGTTTTGGGCTCATTGCCTTCGCCTCTTTATTTCCTATGATCACAGTTATGGGATATGGAGTAATCAGTCAATATCTAGCTGATAAAGATGAAAAAAAGACACAAATACAAGGAGATATAAAATGAAATTTTCAACCGTCGTTGCTATCGTAACAGAGGAGCACGAAGACCTGGCTATTGATATCGCCAAGGCCAATGGAGCAGGAGGGGTAACTGTACTCAAAGGTCGTGGACTTGGGTTGGGTGACAAGACCACTTTCTTTGGCCTGACTTATGAACGCTCTGACTCCGTGTTAATCTTTGTCATGGAAAAGCGTAGTGCGCTCAAGGTCATCAAGGCGATCACTCAAGAACTTGAGCTCGAAAAATCAGGTAATGGTCTGGTCTTTTCCCTTCCGATAGAACACCTCTCCGGTATTCCAGACAAGCAGCTGCAAAAATTTCAAGAGAATATGAAGTCGTTTTAGAAGAAAAAATATTTCACTTAAAAGATAAAAAGGATTCGATTATGAAATTGGTTACTGTAAACGAGATTATGATTCCTAAGGAGAAGGTTGCCACCATCTCTTCTTTGGAAACCGTAAGAAATTGTCTTAATATCATGCAAACAAAAAAAGTAAAGTCAATTATCGTAGAGAAAAACAATGCGCATGATGCTTACGGTATCGTCACGTATACTAATATTTTAAATGCCATCTTTTCTCAAGAAGGAGATATGGATCTGTTAAATGTGTATGACATTGCTACAAAACCCATTATTCAAGTCTCTGCTGAGCTTAATATCAGCTATGCCGCGCAGATGATGATTAACAATAATGTCAACCGTCTTCTTGTCTCTGGAAATAATGAACTCCTTGGACTTATATCTATGAACGATATCGTCGAAGTCCTCATGCAGGTCGCTCAAGAGTAAGATACTTACGTTATAATCTGAACATAAATATTATAGATTAAGGAAGGTCATGGCTGCTAAGATTGACTCATATAAGAAGATTGCTGAATTCGGAAAACAACTTCTGCAAAACACCTCTTTAGACAATGCACTCTTACTTATCGCCGATCAAGCTAGAGACTTGGCGAAGGCAGACAGGTGCTCGATCTTTATGTACGACAAAGAAGCTGATATGCTTTGGACAAAACTTGCTGATGGAATTGGAAAAATTGCGATCAGTACAACATCAGGTATTGCGGGTGACACCTATACGAAAGGTGAGGCCCAAGTTGTCAATCATCCCTATGAAGATAAACGATTTTTAGCCGGTATTGACAAAAAAAGCGGTTACGAGACTAAAAATATGATCACGATTCCTATCTTTGATTCACAACGCGTGGTTATAGGACTTTTTCAACTTCTGAACAAAGAAGAAGGGCCTTTTGAAGATGAAGATTTAAAGGTACTCACATTTTTTGCCAACTATATCTCAGGGACTTTAGAACTCTCGTTTTTGATGAAAGAAGATTAACCTATATCTCTTTGCATCTTCTCCCCTTTACAGGTTTAGGACTCCGTCAAATTCTAAACTTCAACTAATGTTCCCCTTTTTAAAATCTATACGTATATGTTACATAAGCCCCAAATCCCCAATGATGGGGAATTGTATTGTTTTGATTTGCAAAGTTCAAATCGGGTGCATAAATACTTTCATCTAAAATATTATCTACATATATAGAGAGTAATGAAGTATTAGGTTTACCAAGACCCCATAGTTTACCCGTATCAAGAATCATATTCGCAGTAAGAAGATTATAGGCATCGGCCTTTGGATTAATAGCAGGTGCGATATTAGTAGTATTAAGATCTGTTGATTCCGTAATGTAACTGTTAAAGACACTGATAGTAACACCCTTCAACCCACTATAAACCGCTCCAAGTTTAATCATCGCCTCCGGTGCAAAAGTACTTTGCTCTACCCCCGAATTTGTCTTATTTTTTTGGTAACTGGCATTTCCCATGATATTTAAATCTTCACTCACCTCATACCTAGCTTCAAGTTCAATCCCCTTAAACGTTACATAACCCTCATTAGCGTGCGTAGTCGGTGAACCCGGTATGCGAACGATCTGATTCTCAAGTTGAGAGTGATACAAGGCCAACGCAAGATAAGACCTAGATGTCTGCTTGATTAACTGTAGATCATATGTCTGTATTTTTTCAGGTTCTAATGTAGGTACCCCCTTGAGTTGAGGCGCATCCAGGCTAGTTTCTACAAAAGTTGGTGAACGATATGCCTCAGAGTATAGGAGTTTAATCCAAGTTTGTTCACCCAGCCCTTGTATAAACCCAAGCCTCGGAGAGTAGTCAGAATCCACATTTTTGGGTTTATTCCACTGAAGTCCTGCGATGATCTTCTGGTTTTCAGAGAGCATATAATCAGCTTGTGCATATAGACTTTTATAACTTGTACTAGAAAGAGGAAGTGTAGGTAAACCTGAAACTGGGTGGATAAAGGCAAACTTAGATTCAACATCCAGATAGCTTCCTCCAAAAAGAAGATTCAGGTTGTCTCCTAAACTTCCACGTAAAATTGTCTCATAAAAGTCTGAACGAGCATCTGATTTGTTATTTCCTACCGCCTCATTAATCTGCCAAATAGCCGAGTCTTTTTGAAAGGTGTAATTAAAAGAGATATCCCAATTATCTGAAATCTCGTGTAGATATCCAACATCAACAAAATAACGTTTGAGCTCAATTTCTGTTGATGGCAACTGAAAAGCAGAGTTTGAACCCCCTAGTTCATTATCCATAACCATCGCATTAAAACTAAGGTTTTTATATCCACCATTAATAACAGCATTTTTACTGTCTTGGTCCCACTCATAATCACCTGTGTTTCCATCTTGGTCCCTTATTCCATTAAATGTATCTCCATCGGCATTAATATAATTTACACCAATATTCAGATTATAATCATCATTTCCCAAAAATGTTGATAACTGGACCTGTCCTCTGCCAAAACTTCCGTATCCCAAATCAACCTGCGTTTGCTCAACTGCCGTACTGGAATCTTTTGTAATAATATTAATGACTCCCGTAACTGCATTGGTTCCATAAATCACTGATCCAGGGCCACGTACAATCTCTATATGGTCTATAATGTTAAGAGGAAATCCAAGATAAAAGTCACTATTGAGTCCGCCATCAGTCGCCTGCCGAACAGGACGTCCGTTCAAAAGGACAAGAACGTGTCCTTCATGGTGAGATGAGTTAAAAGCTCTCATTGAAGTTTTAGAATGATAATCTTGATGAGATCCAAGAATCTGTGTTCCTACAACTCTGTCTAGAACATCTCTTAGATGTCTTGCACCATATTGATCAATCTCTTGAGAGCTGATGATACTCACAACACCCGCTGCCAAGTTCTGATCTTCCGCTCTACGAGAAGTACTGGTAACTTGAACATTCATAAGTTCTTCGAGGCTTAAAAGGCGAGAGCTAGCTGCCAGTTCAGAACCGGCATACAGTTCTGTGAATAAGGCTGCCAAAGTTAATACAGATAATGTTTTCATATGTTTTTCCATGTTTCTAGAATCTACATAATAATAACTATATTAAGATTAAAAAAATTTAATGTATATGCCTTAACTGTTCTTTGTATTTAAACATTCAGCAAGCTTTCTTCTAAGCCCGATAAGTTCAAGATGAATAGCAACTCGTTGCTTAACAACATCAACCACAAAGGGCTTTGTAATAAAGTCAACTGCACCAAGTTTCAAACCATGTATTTCATCAACAGCAGAATTTTGTGCGCTCAGAAAAATAATTGATATCTCTTCTGTTTTAGCATTATCTTTTAAAATTTCACACACTTCATATCCATTTAATGTCGGCATATTGACATCAAGTAAAATAAGGTCAGGAAGCTCTTCTTTAGCAATTTCAACCGCCTCATCGCCATTTCTTGCCGCAAGTATCTCATATCCGACTTCAGTGAAAATATCCACCAATAACTTCAAGTTTTCTATCTGGTCATCTACAATTAATAATTTAACCTGCATCATACCTTTAACCTATTCCTCTTTTAATAGTTTGATCAAAGTCTCATAATCAAACTTTTCTGCTAGTTTTTTCATATACATCGCTTCTTTCGGAAACTCTTCTTGAATTTGCACGATTATATCATTAATAACCGATATCTTCATCCTTGAAGCTGCTTTTATCAATTCCTCTTTGTAGGACTTATCTATGTCCTTAAGTATTACTTTTTCCCGTGGTTTATATTTATCCTCTTTCTCATAAATGTAATCTATATTTACAGACTTCTTTATCTCATCAAAGAGTTCATAGTCTTTAAAAGGTTTACGTACTATTGCACTAAAACCGCTCTCGAATGCTTTCTTTTTATCCGTATCAAAGATATTCGCTGTCACGGCGATAATACTGGTATCATCAGTATTTTCCAATTTTCGTATGCTTTTTGCTGCTACATAACCATTCATAATCGGCATCTCAATATCCAAAAGTACAAGCTTGTAATGATTCTTTTTAAACAGTCGTAATGCTTCAAGTCCATTTTCAACTGACGATACCTTAAAACCTACCCGTGTTAGTGTATCGCTCAGGAGTTGATTGTTAATCTTGTTATCATCAGCTATCAGAACTTCTAAACCCCTGTCTTTTTCACTTAAAGAGACAACATTTGCAGATTCTTTATGCTCGATCTCATTCATATCTGCCTGTTCAAATGGAATACGAAGATAAAATATTGTTCCAAAAGCAAGTTTACTTTTGACCTCAATCTTTCCACCCATAATTTGAATATACTCTTGTACAATAGACAGTCCAAGACCAGCGCCTCCTCCACCTAATTTACCACTAATAGTCTGTTTAAACGGCTGAAAAAGTTTTGCTATCTCATCCTCTGCAATACCCTCTCCAGAATCTTCTATCTCAATTAAAAGTTCTGACTTTACAGCATCATGTCCAACACGAATAATAATCCCGCCCAAGGCCGTAAACTTAATCGAATTACCAAGTATATTAATCAAGATTTGACGTACTTTGTTAATGTCTGCACAGATAAACTGTGGTAGATCTTTATCTTTAATCAACTCTAAGTTCAGACTTTCTTCACTCATTCTTGTTGCAAACATCATATAAACATCATCTAAAAACTGAGAGAGATCAAATGAGACCGAATCAAGGTCAATATGGCCGGTTTCTATCTTTGACACTTCTAAAACATCATTAATAAGTGCAAGAAGATGTTCTCCACTTCTATTGATTATTGCGAGTGTATTTTGATTTGCATCTGACATTTTTGGATCTTTTTGTAATAGTTGACAATAGCCTAAAACTGCATTTAACGGTGTACGGAGTTCATGTGACATATGGGCTAAAAACTTTGTCTTAGATGCATTTGCCTTTACCGTCTTTTCAACCTGTTCTTTTAATGCCTCTTGTGTCTGTTTTAAAGCGGTATTAGTTTTATTTTCTCGCCTGAGCGTCTTGTAAATAATAAAAATAAGAATTAAAAAAATCAGGGCTGCTATCGTTAAGACCAGTAATATATCTTGTTGTATATCAATTTTTTCACCCTGATTCTGTATCTTGACCTTTTGTGTTGCTAAACTTTTTTGAAGGGTTTTAAATTCTACGGCTTTTTTGGCAACCTTTTGTGTCAGTATGGTTAGCTTGTCTTCCTTCTCCTTTACTTCTTTTTCTTGTTTATTTAATTTTTCTTTTTGGGATAAAAGCTTAAAGCTCATCGCATCCAGTTGTTGATTTGCCTTTGCATAATCATTGCGAATCTTTTGAGTTGAAGCTTTTTCAGATGCCAATGTCTCTTTTTCCCGCTCAAGCTGCTCTGCGATACGCAAGACATTATCTTGAAGTTTTTTCTGCTCTGTATGCAAGTTAGTAAGCTTTTTTTGTGTTACACTCAGTTCACTATTTCTATTCTTTATCTCTTTTTGTAAAAACTCATTTGTCTTTTTTGAGTTCTTTATCTCTATTCCAAGTTTTTTTGCCTTTTGTATCTGTTTTTGAAGTTCTTGCTCTTTTTGTAAAAGTGAATCCTTCGCCCCTTTATACAGTTTAGCCACATCTAATTCTGTCCCTCCAAGAAGAATGATCTTAGGGTCAAGAGAGAGACCTTGATTTAAAATGTTTGCTTTGTTGATCTCAAAATGTATACTTTTATTCTTCTCATGTAACAAGTTCATCATAACCAAACGCTTGTTATCATAAGCATTTGAGACTATTAAAACGGGTCTTCCTTCAAGTGAACTGTAGACTTTCTTGTACTCTTTTAAAAACTCGGTATCTACATAAACGACATTAGCCGTATAGGGAATAGAACTCTTTGTACCTTGGCGTATTACAATTTTTTTTCCGTGAAGTTTTTGAGATTTAATCAAATTTTTAAAAGTTGATGATAGGTTTTTATTAGAACTTAGAAGATATATTTCAAAACTATCCCCCTTGATACCCTCTGGCCATAGTGTATGCAAAGAAAAATTAAATATATAATTTGAGACAAGCTTCTCTTGTGTCATATTAACCGCAAACAATGTGCTATAAAAAAATACCAATATTATTAAACAACGTTTCATAAAATACCTTTTACAAGATATTATCATGAGGAGCTTTGTTATAAGCTTAGAAAAACTCTTTCTCATACCAGCGTGAAAAAAGATATAGGCCCCAAAGATGCTGCTTAAACCGTCCTTGCTTACCCCTGTGAATATACTCTTCTAAAACCTCCTGATGAAAAAGACCCGTCTTCTCATTAACACGAAGTATACGTTCTAATTCACCTGCTTCTATCAACCACTCTAAATAAGGGGAGGAAAAGCCTTTTTTCTTTCTGTTGATAATACTTTCAGGCAGATAGGGGTGAGCGACTTTTTTTAACAGATCCTTTGTGACACCCGATTGATAACGCAGACTTGGTTCAATGGAAAAAACCTTTTCGACAAGCTTGTGATCTAAGAAGGGAGTCCTTCCCTCAATCCCGTGTGCCATAGATACACGGTCAAGTTTGGCTAAAAAATGTTCAGCTTGAAACTGTTTGAGATCAACATATGAGTACCATTGACTCTCATCTGCATTTCCATACTCTTCATACTTGTATCTGTACCTTTGAAGGTATTTCATCGAGAAGCCGTCTTTGACATTTTGGCGCATTAATATGTTTTTTTGCATATCCGTAAACTTCTCACCGCTACTTCTAAACAAGACCTCACTGTCAAAGATACGTTTATACCACTCCCACTCTCTATTCATAGAAAAATTTGAGCGAAAATATTTTTTGAGCCAATTTTTATGATGCAAATCACCTGCTTTTTCAATATCCAGATATTCAAAATATTGTCTATAACCTAAAAACAGCTCATCTGCGCCTTCTCCTGAAAGAACGACCTTGATACCTTCTTCCTTAATTCTCTTAAACAGCATATACAAGGGAATAGCTGCCGGATCATTAATCGGTTCGTCTAAGGCGTATCCCACGGCATCAAGGTTTTCAAAAAACGCATCCTTAGAGAGTTCTATATCAATATTTTCTACGCCTATGTGCTCAGAGACTTCTTTGGCAAACCTTCGTTCATCATACTGCTTATATCCTTCGTATCCCAAGGAAAAAGTTTTGAGCTTGCTACCCATCCCTGCACTCATTGCCGCTATCAGTGAAGAGTCAACACCACCGGAGAGTAAAGAAGCGACTTCAACATCTCCCATTAGACGCTTTTCTATACTCTCTTGCAGAGACTCTTCAATTGTTTTTAAAGCCTCTTCTTCCGAAGTTATCGTGATGGGAGTCGGTAAAAGATCATAATAGGCCTTGAGCTCCAATCTGCCATGTTCATAAATCGCAAAATGACCCGATTCCAGTTTTTCTATTCCCTTGTAAAAAGTATGCGGGGGTGTCGGTGCCAAAAAACTGAGATAGGCTTGCAGAGCATCCTTGTTCATATGTTTATTTTTTAAAAAAGGAAGGATTGCCTTGATCTCGGAGGCAAAAATGAACTGTTTAGATCCTCTCATGTAATACAGAGGTTTTTTACCCAAACGATCTCGAAAAAGGTAGAGTCTTCCCTTATCGTAAATGGAAATGGCAAACATACCTTCAAGGCGGTCCACAAAACTGACTCCCCACTTCTGATACGCACGCAGGACTACTTCCGTATCGCTTGATGTCTCAAAAGGAATATCCAAAATTTTCTTCAAGGTTTGAAAGTTATAGATCTCTCCGTTAAAACTAAGGATGATCTCATCTTTTACCATCGGCTGAGCAGCTTCAATACTCAAGTCAACTATACTTAGACGATTATGGGCGATAAAAAGACCTTTATCTTCCACCATCCCGCAATAGTCCGGTCCTCTATGAGAAAGCAATGCCACTGACTTTCGTGCCAAACTACTGTCATAATCACCTATAATTCCAAATATTGCACACACGATTAAGAAGTTTCCTTTTTCATAAAAACGGTAAAGTCATGTCTTAGATAGCCTTTTTTTATCAGCACTTTCGCACCTAATTCATCAAACAGGTTTTGAAGCTCATTGGGGTAAAAATGATTATAAACTGCAGAGTCGTCATCTCCCATAAGCAGATTAAACACGAAACCTTTTTTACTGGCCAAATAACAGTTTCGTATGAAAAGATAAGTATCAAACCGGCTTAAAATATTCATAGCTCCCGAACAGATATAATAATCACCCTGAGGTAAAATATCCGTACAAATATTACACTCAACAATCTTACACCCTGTTGTCTCATATGCGATCTCAACCATACGTGGACTAAGGTCTAAACCCGTGTATGAAGTAAAAGTGACCTCATGCCTTTGAAGATAACTATACAAGTCTCCAAATCCGCACCCTGCATCTACAATAGAAAAATTCTCATCTTGAATACATGAAAGGAGTACCTCAAAACGTTTTTCTTGAGAGTGCACAGAGTTCCAATGCACACCCTGAGACGTTTTGCCATACTTTTGAATTGCACTTGTGTAAAATTTTTCATTATCAATTCTTGACATGATGTAATTATACCTTCTATTTATCCCCTATACTTTTCTAAACACTAAATAAAACTCAACTCGCATACAATACAAATATCACATCATAAACTAATCATTTATATGTTAGAATCAAACATATATTAACTAGAGGCATGTATGACCGAGGACAAGAACGAAACCGTTGAAATCAATGAAGTGAGGCTATACGTTACTGTGCCTCAAAAAGATATAGTGAACACCTACTTTAAAGATGATTTAGCTCTTGTCACAAAATTTTGCAACATGATCACAAATGACACCGATAGAGATTTCAGATATTATGTCTTCAAAGATTTTATTTTCTCTGCGGCAGGTATGATGCGTGATATCGATCAAGACCTCTACAATGAAAAACTCCTGAACCCTTTTAAAATTATTCAAAGCCTGGATAGTTCTTACACTGATTTCAAAGCAAAAAGTAAACATGTGATGACTGTTTATGTCAATGAGTTCTTACAATGGCAAGACGATTATGTCGCGCAAAAGAAAAGATATGAAGACTTACAGTCCGAACTGCAAATGCTGATTTCCGCTGAGCTCATTCTTTCTGAAAAGTTCAAGGTAGCCAAGGTACGTATTAAAGGGCTTGAGGACAAGGGTACAGCCGAGGAAATACTGGAAAAAGCCCATGATAAACTCAAGACGATTCGAAGTGAACACGTTGATACAATTCACACCTTAGGTGAACGCCGTAAAGAACTCCAAAAACTTCAAGAACTCTTATCAAACTTTGAAGAAGAGCATAAAGCTCTGTTTAATAAGTACTTTAAGGCGATGAAAGAAAAACTTGAGATTCAGTACCAAAAGGCCCTTGACTTTTTTGGCTATAGATTTAATAAAAGGCTTTTTATTGAGGCCGGACGATCTGAACAGGTTCAAAAGTTCAAACAAAAAGCTTATATAGTCGGTGACCTTGATCTATGTAAATATGTTCACTATTACCTGAAAAACGTCTCTACCGACGACCTGGTCGATCAATCGAAAAAAGAGAGCCTCATTGCAGCAAAGCAGTATTGCAAGAATCAAAGAGAAAAAGCAAACCTTTATTAAAAATCAAAATAAACACAAGTAAACTGAAAAAAGAAATTTTCAATTGTTTATTATGCTAGAATATATAATTATTATACAGAGGTCACTATGATTAATGTCACGACCCCACAAAAAGATGTGGTACTCTCCTTTTTTCAAAAGGACATACAATTAGTAAAAAAATACTTTATGATGATCTCGTTCGACTTTGATGAAAGTTTTAAATATTCCGTTTTCAAAGAGTTTATCTTTGCCGCTGCGGGAATGATGAAAGATTTGGATAATGCTATCTACAATGCCGAACTTCTTAGCTCCTTTGAAGTCATCCAATCGCTTGATAGAGCCTACTCGGACTTCTCTTCCAAAAGTAAACATGCTTTGCAGGTCTATAACAGAGAGTTTCTACATGCTCAAGAAGAGTACGTTCTTCAACTAAAAAAATATGACGACCTTAAGGCAGAACTACAACTTCTCATTACTAAAGAGCAGAGTTTGGATGTTCAGCTAAAGACAAAAAACAAACAAGTTGCTAAACTCAAGGCAGAAGGTCGACTCAGAGAACTCACAAAAGAGCAGGCTGACGCTATAAAAATCTTAAGGCGTGAACACGTCGATACCGTTCACTACCTTGGTCAAAGAAGAAATGAGCTTGATGAAGTTCAGAATATACTCAATAACTTTGAACATGAGCACAAAGCCATTTTTATGGATTTTTTCAAAACAGTTAGAGAAAAACTGGAATTTCAATATACCCAGTCTTTAAGTTATTTTGGATTTGAGTTTAATGAGAAGCTCTTTGTCGACTCAGAAAAATCTGCTTCAGTACAGAAGTTTAAAAGAGAAGCTCATATCTCCGGTGATCTAAACCTATGTAAATATGTAGAATATTATCTGAAAAATGTCAATCCCGATGCGCTTGCCGACAAAGAGAAAAAAGAGAAACTTAATCAGGCAAAGCAGTACTGTAAGAACCAACGTGAACGCGCAAACCTTTTTTAAACACGATTATGCACACTAACTTCAGGAATAAACCTCTCAATATTGCATTAAAGGCAAACACCCGATATGCCCTTTGTCTATGCGGGGATTCAAAAACCTTTCCTATGTGTAACGGAGCCCATAAGAAAACGGGTAAAAAACCGTTTAAGTTCACCTTGGAAAAAAATAAAAACATAAACCTATGTCAATGCGGAAAATCACAAGCCCTTCCTCATTGTGATGGAAGCCACCTTCATGATTAGAAAAATATCCCCTGTGCAGCTGGGCGGAAGCCTTTACATTCCTGCCATACATAAAAATGTCACCACTGTTTGTAATGAGAATAAGTATCCGCGTCTACGTTCATGTATTATCGATACGGAAGATGCCATAGGCGAAAACGATCTGGCTTTTGCCTTGGAAAACATAGCTATGATGTTAGAAGCCTATGAGCCTAAAGATCTTTGTCTCTTTATCCGTCCTAGAAATCCTGAAGTTTTACAACAGCTCTTAAAAATTAAGAACATAGAAAAAATAGATGGGTTCTCTCTGCCAAAGT
>Ga0316207_10004625_pt1 | contig 11843 bp, 10 predicted proteins | sample 6weekpyrite_MG_FD_204943 | JGI IMG/M metagenome (GOLD analysis project Ga0316207, IMG submission 204943) | Microbial mat bacterial communities from mineral coupon in-situ incubated in ocean water Damariscotta River, Maine, United States -... | ecosystem: Environmental > Aquatic > Marine >...
AATAGACTGAGTCGCCATAATGTCACCTCGTTTCAGTTTTTAAAGAATAGACTCTCACGAGTCGTCTTCAATTACGTCAAACTTACTGAAGTAAAGTCAGTACGTTTTGAGGAGCGACATTGGCTTGCGCTAACATGGCTGTACCCGCTTGCTGCAGAATTTGATTCCGTGTTAATTCTGCTGTTTCCTTAGCGAAATCAGTATCACGAATACGTGAACGTGCAGCCGTTAAGTTCTCAGAGTTAGTGGATAAATTCGCAATGGTTGAACCAAAACGACTTTGAATCGCACCAAACTTCGCCCTTTGGTTACTTACCGTATTCAATGCAGCATCTACCGTTGCCAAGGCAAGGTTTGCACCTTTTACTGAACTAACATCCATATTAGCGATAGCATTCAATCCAGAAGCTTCAGTTTCATTGACAACCGTTTCTCCCATATCACCAACCACACTAAATGATTTATCTGAATCGAATATAACCTGACCTGTTACAACAATTCCAGATAATTGAGGATCTTCACCTTCAGCTGTTTCACCAGCTGCTGCCGTATCAGCACCAGAACGAATTGTACTTTCTCCTATGGTTAAACGACCTGCGTTAGTATTACCTTCCAACTCAGCCAGTGAAATATTATTACCCGTTGAATTACGTAAAATAATACCTTTACCATCGTCACTCACTCGTGCGGTAACACCTGTTTTTGATGCCTGATCATTGAAAGCAGTGATCGCACCCGATAAACCATCACTACCTTCAGTACCGCTAATAGTAAATGCCACTTTTGTTGCTTCTGAATTATCAGATTGAAGGTTAACAACATAAGCACCGGATTGATCAAACGTAGTAAGCTGTTCAGTTAAAGCAAAGGCAGTAACACCCGTGTTATTACTCTTACCTGCAACGCTATCTGCTACATCACGTGCACTCGCACCTGCTTCAACATTAAGTGTTTCTGAACCAAGTGAACCCGTAACAACCAAAGTTTCACCATTCAATCTAGCACTGTTAGATGCTGAAGCACCTGCACCTTCAACACGATAATTACCGAAGTTATTCGTACGGAAATTAGCCGTTGTAGTTTGAATAGTTTGGTTAGCATTTGCACCCACCTGGAAAATTGCCGTACCAAATGTGCCATCAAGAAGTTTTTGTCCATTAAACTCCGTAGCTGATGCAATACGATCTAATTCTGAAACAAGTTGACTTACTTCAGATTGTAGAGCCTGGCGATCCGACGCTGAGTTAGTTGCATTGGCAGATTGTACTGACAACTCACGAATACGTTGTAAGATGTTACCTGACTCTGCTAACGCACCTTCAGCCGTTTGCGATAATGAAATACCATCATTAGCATTTCGTACCGCTTGATCCAAACCTCGAATCTGAGAAGTGAAACGCTCTGAAATAGCTAAACCCGCTGCGTCATCCTTTGCGCTATTAATACGTGTTCCTGACGATAGACGTTGTAGAGATATTTGCAAAGCTTCTTGCGATTTATTCAAGTTTCGCTGTGAATTCAGCGACATGATATTTGTGTTAATGACTTGAGGCATGACGCACTCTCCTTAACTTTTTACCCGTAATAGCAAAAACATTTACGCGCTATTAAGAGTACTGATATTCAGCGGATATACATTTAAATAATGTATTTACCGCTCCCAACAACACTAGCGTCCGGCTATTTTTTTCCTTTAGGGTGATGTTGACTAAACAGTCAGAAAAGATGTTTTGTAACCTGTTGTTTTTATTAAGAATAAAAAGAATTAAATATTTTTTAATAAAAAAATACTGGAAACCATAAACCCGGAGATTTATTAAGCTATTATTGAGGCATATAAATATAATACGTCACCAATATCTGCCTTAACTGAATAGCTAATTATAAAAAATTAAATAATGAAATATCTTGTACTCGAGTAAATGCTTTTTGTGATGCTTCAAGCCCGGTTAGTTCCAAATTTAAACGGCTAACCGCTTCAGCAAAATCTAAATCTTCAACATCAGACAGAATTTCACGTATTTGCAATCGATATGTATCGTTGATCACTTCTTGACTATCTAAGCTATTTAAGCGCGCACCAATTTTACCTCGTGCAACTAACATATTATCTAAGGTTTGACTTAAATCAGTAATAGCACGATTCATTGCATTATGAAAACCAACAACATCATTGGCTTCTGGTGTTTTTGAACGTAAGGCACGTGTTAAATTTTCAAGTGTAGTGAAAATATTTTGATTTTGACTGGGTCGAACAATAAAATGATCGCCATCTTCGGGTTTACCTTTTATAAATGTATGAACACCGTTAAAAACAATTTCTTTACCTGATACAAAAGGTATACCGGCAGAAATAACCTTACCACCTGAATCAACCACTTTATAGGTTAATGGGATTTCACCTGCATCCTCTCCTTGAGGAATGTTTTTTGATGACTGGTTAAAAACAATCGCATAAGTATCTGCGACATATTTTGCGGAGGCTTGTCCAGGATCAATGATACCTGTTCCCTTATTTTCTAAACCTTCTAGAGCATTAAAGGTTCCATTACCATTTTTAATTTCAAGAAATATTTCTGAACCGGGATCATCCACAACAATGCTTCTGCTACGGCTAATTTGTAATTCCCTATGGCTTTCATCACCACTATATTCAAATCCACCAGATTCATTACGTCCAAACGGTTTAAACCTACTCAATGAACCTGCATAAAGATATTCATTATTACTATCCGTTGTGTTGGCTAGGTTTAATATCGCTTCTTGAATTTGAACTATTTCTGCAGCGATATATGAACGTGTTTCATCATTTTGTGAATCATTATTAGCTTGTATAGAAAGCTCACTTGCCCGATGTATTAAGTCAACAACATTCGATAAAACCCCTTCTGACAAGGTTATGCGCGCTCTGGCAGCTTCAACATTAGATTGATGTTGGTTTATCGCAGATAGTGTATCCTTTAAATTTACAACACGAGAGGCAGCAACAGGATCATCTGATGGTTTAAATATTTTTTTACCACTTGCTACTTGTTGTTGGGTACGGCTTAACGTTTCATGCTGTTTAAGCATGGAATTAATCGCTTCACGTTGAAGTTGAGAAGATGAAATTCTGGTCATTATCTTCTCAAGGTATTCACTAATGTATCAAACATTTCATTGGCGGCTGCAATGACTTTAGCATTCGCTTCGTATGCTTTTTGATGTCTTAATAAATCTGCTGCTTCCTCATCTAAATTAACCCCTGAGATTGCCTGGTTAGCCGCTTTTGATTGTTCATATAAAATATTTTGTGCTTCACTATTTACACTAAGTTCATTCGTCTTGCTACCAACGCGACTGACGAGTTGACTGTATACTTCACTATAATTCGAAGTTCCTTTATCTAACGTTCTTTTGCTTTGAAGTTTTCCTAACTCTAAAATATTTTTATTATCACCAACAGCATCTTTATTATATTCAACAACAAATACATCCCCAGCTTTGGCTTCACCATTCAATTTCACGCTATAACCTGTTTCCATACCACCTTGTCTGGAAAATAAATTAATCCCTTTAGCTGGATCATAAAATATTCTATTGCCGAGCTTTTCGACGTCAAGATCCTTTTCTTTAGATTTATCGTCCTCCATATCTCCTGCATTTTTACGATTAGCTGGAATAGCGGGAGTAGCGGGTGTTGCGGGCGTACCTTTTGCACCTGGTTCAGCCGGAATTGCTGGGGTTGCAGGTATGGCTTTTCCCTGTTCATCGAGTTGCTGAGCCTTAACAACCTTTCCTTTATCATCTAATAGCTCTATATGATTTTCATCAACAAATCGTATCGTAATCGATGGTGATAGAGCTTCTTTCATAGTTGAGAAGCTTGGAGTATCAATGTCTGTAATCTCCCCAATAGAAGATTTAACATTGCCTAAATTGTGTACCGATGTTCTGACACGTACAGGAGATGCTGCGGCTATATCATTTGTGTTTTTAATATCGACTGAGAATTCACGTGCTGCTGCACGTGTTGGACGAATAAGAAAGCTATCGCCATTTTCTATCGTTGTTCCTTTATCAAAAGAAACAGTAAAACCTTCACTATCGATGTGGCGAGGAAGTTTATCAAACGTATCTACAATCTTGTTATCACTTTCTCGAATTAAAGTATATTTTCCTGAATTGTAATTAAGCTTGTAATCACTTGTTGTTAAATTATCAACATTTGTAATCGTAGTTTTAAAGCTATAATCACCTTTATTTGTTTCTCTTGCTAAAGTTAATGGGGTAGATTTATCTATGCTATTAAAAAAATTACCGCCAAGATTATTTTCTAATGTCATACCTTTTCGATGTTGATCATTAAATGTTTTGCTCACACCAATAGCGATTCTACCGAGCTCATTTTGCGCGCCACCGAGTATTTTATCTCTAAAATCAACTAGTCCGCCTATTGATCCGCCTTTCATAAACTGTGTAATAACAGAATCTGTATTTAAGTTTTTATAAACAACCTCCAACTGGGAAGGATCATGATCATTAGCCTTTAACCCCATTTGGGAGAAATTTTTACCAATAACCAATGTTTGACCATTGCCTATAAATACATTAAGAGAACCATCTTCTTGTTCTGTGGTACGAACTTCAACTCTTTCAGCTAAGCGATGTAATAATCTTTCACGTTGATCAAGTAAATCGTTAGGATCCCCTTGTGAAACTTCATTCGCTAATACAATTTTCCAATTCACATCAGCAATTGAAGACGCAATGTTGTTAACGTCTGTAATATGCGTTTTTAATGTTTCATTTGTTCCTTTTCGTAAAGTTTCAAAACGTGTATCTAAATAGCTAAAACGTTCTCCTAATGCATTAGCTTCACCTAGCAAGACCTGTCTCGCTGATTGTGAGGATGGATCATTAGAAATATTATTAATTGAAGCAAAAAATGATTGTAGTGTTGGCGATAAGCCGGCTTTTGGATCTGCTAACATGTTATCAATCTGACTAGTATAATCATAATTAATTTGTACACCACTTGTAATCGACGCATTATTTCGCATATCCGATGCAATAAAATCATTATGTACACGCGAAATTTGATTTATTTTTACACCAGTACCTAATGATCCTACACCAGTAACTTGTGCTGGCCGCGTACTAACATCAACACGTTGTCGAGAAAAACCTTCTGTATTTGCATTAGCAATATTGTGGCCTGACGTTGACATACCACGTTGAGCTGCCAACGCGCCAGAAACACCAACAGATAAGACATCAGACGTGCCCATTTAAAGCACCTATATTAAATTCATCATTAGTCGCTAAATCACGCTCATCAATACCAAACCTTGCTTGTTCTTTGATATTCTCTCTACGTAAGATATTTATTACTTTATCTGCGTAATTCGGATCGGTTGCGTACCCCGCTTTGTGAATATTTTCAATAAATAAGCTGTCATTTCCCTGCTGCTGTAATGCAAAATCATAACGACTATTCGTACGCAGAAAATCAACATAATCATCAAAGCTGTCAGCATAAGAATCATAGGCGCGAAAAAATGCTTTTTCATACTTTGCCATACCATTGTCATACTCCAGGGTTGATTTGCTGACGCGATCGCCATTCCAGCGTTTATCAGCTTTTATATTAAAAAGGTTAAAACTACTATTGCCATCATTATCACGAATAACCGCTTTACCCCAGCCTGTTTCTAACGCTGCCTGGGAGACAAGAAGCAAGGGAGAAACACCTAATTTATCTGCTGCTGCTTCTGCATAGGGTAAAATGTGTTCAACAAACTCTTCTGGAGAATCGAAAACCTTGTCTCCATTTTCAGATTTAATTGCGGCGATTTCATAATCTGAATCATACTGCTGGAGTGTGAGTTCTCTCCTTTTAGTTATTGAAAGTGGCAAAATATTTCCGCTTTCAGTCGATGAAATACGTGATTTACCGTCATATAAATACTCATCAGGTTTACTTTTAGCAGGCATATTTTTGCTGAGTTGTCGAACCAAAGCTTCAGCAATACCAATACCTTTACTGCTTGCCATATCTAATGAAACTTGTTTATCAAACATATCCCGATAAACGTTTGATTGGTCACTATCAAATATGTCATCACCAAAGCTCGCATCCCGCATACTTTTCAACATCATCTGAATAAATATACCTTCAAACTGTTTAGCAACTTGTTTTAGTGATGCCTGAGGATCAACACGTGCCTGCGCACGCATTGCATTTATGTCACTAAAATCTGTATATGTGGGCGTAAGCGTTGAACTTTGCATTTAGCTACCTTATTGGTTCAATGTCCAATAAGTACTATGCAGAAAGTGTGCCGCTTTTAAAGTAGGTGTATATTACTAAGAATGGACTGTGAATTTATATAACGATTAACTCTGCCTGCAGTGCGCCAGCTTCTTTAAGTGCTTCGAGTATTGCAACCAAATCACCTGGAGCGGCACCGACTTCGTTAACCGCTTTAACAATTTGGTCAAGTGAAATACCGGGGTCTAGTTTAAACATACGATTATTTTCTTGTCGCAATTGTATATCTGTATTAGGAACAACAACAGTTTGCCCTTCAGACAAACCCGCAGGCTGACTTACTTGAGCATTTGGAGTAATGGTGACGATTAAATTACCATGAGAAACAGCAGCGGGTAGTACTTGTACATGTTTTCCAATCACAACGGTGCCAGTACGTGAATTAATAATAATTCTAGCTGGTGCTTCTGCTGCTTTAAGGGTTAGGTTTTCAAGTAAAGAAATAAAAGCAACACGTTGTGAAGTATCTTCTGGTGAGTTAACAACAACTGACCCGGCATCCTTAGCATAGGCGGTTCCTGAACCCACGGTATTATTGATCACTTTGACTAAACGATTCGCTGTCGTAAAATCAGGTTGGTTTAAATTCAGTACAACTTCTTTGTTTAATCCAAATGGCGTAAAGATACTTCTTTCCACTGTTGCACCATTTAATATCCGTCCAACACTTGGTACATTAACTGTAATACTTGAGCCATCTCCACCTTCTGCACCAAAACCACTAACAATAACACTACCCTGTGCTATTGCATAAATTTTATTATCTGCACCACGTAAAGGAGTCATTAATAAACTCCCCCCTCTTAAACTTTTAGAATTTCCTAAAGAGGATAAAGTAATATCAAGTTTCATTCCTGCTCTAGCAAAAGCAGGAAGCTCTGTATGTAAAGCAACAACAGCAACATTTTTTGCCTGTAGAGTAACATCTGCAGGAATATTTACACCAAGCTTTGAAAGCATATTCTTCAAGCTTTGTACGGTTGCTTCACCCGAACCATCACCCGTACCATTCAAACCAACGACAAGGCCGTAACCTACCAACTGGTTACTTCTCACACCCGCTATTTTGGTTAAATCTTTAACACGCTCTGCATTCGCAGTGCTAAAACTTAAACTAAAAAATAATAACAAACCGGCTATGATAGTAAACGTTAAATCTTTTCCTGATAACATATTTTTCTCCTCGATAACGTTTAACTAATTTTAATAAGGCCAGGCCTGGCTTTGAAAGAAACGACCAAGCGCACCGAGTTTATTCGCTGAAGCCAAATCACCTTTCCCACTGTATGCCATATGCGCATTAGCAATTCTATTTGATTTAACCATATTATCCTGTGTAATATCTTGCGGCCTAACAATACCAATAAAACGAATATATTCATCAGAACGGTTTAACAGCATTAATTTTTCACCTTGAACCACCAAATTATTATTTGGCAACACCTTCGTTACAGTCACTGAGATTTTTCCATTAAAACTGCTATTCATAGCGCTTGTGCCCTGCCCATTAAACTCTCGTTCACCATTAAAATTATTTGCTAATATTTCTGTACCATTTTTTGTGACCGGTTTCCCAGCTAATGTTGGCCCGGGTAAATCAACTTTATTATCTTTAGAGCTATTGGTGTTTGATGTGGCGCTTGAATTTGTGCTTTCGACTAAATCTACTAATAAAATATCACCAACATAACGTGCGGTTGTATCAACAAATAAGCCTACTCGCATACCTTCTTGATATATCGAACCATTATCTTTAAATGAAATTTTTAACGGGACTTGCTTTATGGGTGCAAAACTATTTAAACCACCTTTAGTTTTAGGTTTCAAACAGCCCGATAAAAATACAGATATCATTAATAAGACGATAATATTTCTAAATTTCATTCGTAATGTTCCACTATTTAAAGATTGTTGTTTACGTATTGCAGCATTTGATCTGCGGTTGATATTGCTTTTGAATTCATTTCATAAGCACGCTGGGTTTCAATCATGTTCACCAGTTCCTCAACCACATTAACATTTGAGCTTTCGATTGAACCTTGTATTAAGCTACCTAAATTATTACTATCAGGATTACCTACAACGGGTGCACCACTTGCTCCTGTTTCTAAATACAAATTCCCACCGATTGACTGTAAACCTGACGGATTGACAAAGTTGGCTATTTGCAAGGTTCCTACTTGAGCAGGAGCAGGATTACCTGGCTGGGTAACAGAAACAATACCATCAGTACCAATTGTAATGCTCAAGGCATTCTCTGGAATAATAATATCTGGCTGTACTCTATAACCCGACGAGTTGACAAGTTGTCCTGCTGAGTTCACCTGAAATTCACCATTACGTGAATATCCCATATCTCCATTTGGTTTTAATATTTGAAAAAAACCTTTTCCCTGAATAGCTAAATCAAACGTGTTATTTGTTTGAACAAAATTTCCCTGCGTATGCAGTTTTTGTGTTGCAACTGTGCGCACCCCCGTACCTAATGCTAGTCCAGCAGGCAACTCAGTATCCTCACTTGTTTGACCACCCGCTTGTCGTAAATTTTGATATAACAGATCTTCAAATATTGCTCGAGATCTTTTATAACCTGTGGTATTAACATTCGCCAGGTTATTACTCACAACAGACAACCTATTCTGCTGTCCTTCTAACCCTGTTTTAGCAATCCACAATGCCTGACTCATTTATATTCTCCAAAAAACATCACTAACTCGTTACACTTACAAGACAATTAAAATTGATACTTATCCTAATCGCATCAATTGTGATGCTTGTTCATTATTTTCTTCGGCTGTCTTTAACATTTTAATTTGCATTTCAAACTGACGGGCTAATTCAATCATATTTACTAAAGTTGATGCGGCATTCACATTACTTGTTTCAAGTGTGCCTGAAACAACTGAAACAGTATTATCGAGCTCAGCATCTTCGCCATTTTTTTGCACGAACAATCCATATTCATTTCTTTTTAACTCTTTAATATCTGGATTGACTAATTTTAATTTTGCAACGGTTGTCGAACCAGCCGCTCTTCCCGGTACAACGATACTTACAGTACCGTCTTTACCAATATCAATTTTTGCAGCATCAGGTATAACAACGGGGCCACCATCACCAATAACCGCATACCCTGTTCCATTTCTTAATACACCTGCATTATCAACATGTAAGTTTCCTGCGCGTGTATATGCTTCATTTCCGTCAGGCGTTTCTACGGCTAAAAATCCTTTATCTGCAATAGCGATATCAAGATCACGCCCGGTTGTATTCATTGAACCGGAATTAAAATTAATTCCGGGTTTTTCGGTCATAGAATAAACTCGTGTAGGATGCCCTGTTCCACCAAACAAAGGCATACTTCTCGCAGCAGCATAATCCGCGCGAAAACCGTTGGTACTTATATTGGCTAAATTATTTGCATTTACTGCTTGTGCTAACATATTTTGTTTTGCACCCGACATTGCAACGTACATCATGCGGTCCATTTTCTTATCCCATTAGTAATTAAATTATGCTTAACGAATATTGATTACAGTTTGCGTCACATCGTCTGCCGTTGAAATAACTTGTGCATTCGCCTGGAAATTTCGTTGTGCAGTAATCATATTTACAAGTTGTCCGGTCAAATCAACATTGGAACCTTCTAATGCACCTGATTGAATTAAACCTAAACTACCTGAACCTGGACTCCCGACAAGTGCAGGACCGGAGTCAAAACTTTCAGCCCAGTTGGTATCACCCAATTGACGTAAACCATTTGGGTTAGAAAAATTGGCCAGAGCTACTTGACCTAATGTTCTATTTTGACCATTAGTAAAACGTGCCCTAACAATACCTGTATCATCAATGTCCACACCAGTTAAGCGGCCTGATGTAAAACCATTTTGTTTAATACCATTTACAGTGAAGCTACCTCCAAATTGCGTAATGGGAACAGCACCTTGAACGTCAATCGTTAGCGCAATAGGCTCCGCACCTGAGCCAGTGTTCATTGGAGGAAAGTTTATTTTTCCAGGAGGAACAGCAATCGTATTAATTTGAGAGAGAGCGCCTTCACCATCAAACATTAGTTTATCTGGAACCCCTACTGGATCACCTTCTGTTCCACGCACACTTTTACCATCAATATATGTATGCATCTCCCATTCATTTGGCACCGCTGTCTTCACATAATACATACTAGCTAAATGGGGTGAGCCTAATGAATCATAAACTGTTAGTGAAGTTGAATGTGTAAATGATGAAGGACGAGCTGGATCAAAAGGAAATGTTGTCGGAGGTATTTCTGAACTATCTAAGTTAACAGCAACTTCAACAAGATTTGTTGCTTGAGGTGGAATGTTAGATGAATCTAGTCTTAGTGGAGACGCCGATCCTGAAATAGCCCCATTTTCATCTGCAGTGTTAATAATGACCTTTTGATCATTACTATTAACAATGAAACCATCTCGATCAGCTTGAAATGAACCTTGGCGTGAATATACTCGTGTACCATTATCCTCCATAATAAAAAATCCTTCTCCATTAATAGCTAAATCAAGTTTACTGTCCGTAAAACCAACGTTACCCTGAGAAAACTGCTGATCAACTGAAGCTAAACGTACACCAGAGCCAATTGCATTTGACGCTGCACCTGAACTCGAAGCAGCATAAACATCAGCAAAGTTAGCACGTGACTGTTTAAAACCTGTGGTACTTGCATTGGCAACGTTATTACCAATAATACGTAACTCTTGTGCAGCAGCGTTAATACCACTAAGCGCGGAACGGAATGGCATAATAATTCTCCTCTATTACAAAATTTCTTTTACGTCAGCTAAACTTGCTGACCCTGCATTGGCCAAGGAAAGTGATACTCCTTTGCCACCTAAACCGAGTGATACACTTTGTACCTTGTCAGTAATTAATGTACTTAATGATTCTGACCGCCCCTCAACACTACCAATCGCATTAACAGAATAATTTCCTGCACTTGCTTTTTGATTATTTGCGAGCATGCCATCCCACGAGAAATGTGCAATTCCTGCAGGTTTATTACCTAAATCAATTTCTTTAATCAAGCGTCCTGCGTTATCTAGAACATTGACCTTCAAATCGGAAACATTGTCATCAAGTTCAACCGCACCTCTCATCGGAGCGCCTTCATATAAAGAACTCGTTGAGCCGGGAATTAAAACATCCCTCCCCACCATGCTTGATGCCTGTAAAGCCTGACTGGATTTCAATGAAGTTGCTAAACTATTAAATGACTCTTTTATTTCCTTTAAACCCGAAACTGTACTGAACTGCGCCATATCACTTAGAAAGTCACCATTCTCCATTGGTTTCATGGGATCTTGGTGATTCATTTGTGTTGTCATGAGTTTTATAAAATCAGACTGACCTAATTTTTGTTCTTTTAATGCTTCCTTAGGTTTTGCTAATCCTAAATTTTCTAAAACTGGCGCACTGGGTTTGTTTATACTGTCCATTTTTCAAACTCCTGGTTACTTACTTCTTTCATTATATTTAATCTATTACTGACCTA
>Ga0316207_10004626_pt1 | contig 11840 bp, 12 predicted proteins | sample 6weekpyrite_MG_FD_204943 | JGI IMG/M metagenome (GOLD analysis project Ga0316207, IMG submission 204943) | Microbial mat bacterial communities from mineral coupon in-situ incubated in ocean water Damariscotta River, Maine, United States -... | ecosystem: Environmental > Aquatic > Marine >...
TCGAAGAAATTAGTTGCACTTATGCCGAACGCGCCAAGCGCGTGAGACGAGGGCATATGGTATCGAAGAAATTAGTTGCACTTATGCCGAACGCGCCAAGCGCGTGAGACGAGGGCATATGGTATCGAAGAAATTAGTTGCACTTATGCCGAACGCGCCAAGCGCGTGAGACGAGGGCATATGATATCGAAGAAATTAGTTGCACTTATGCCAAGCTTGCGAGTCAAAGCGAGGCGTTATGAATTATCAAGAGAGAGCTTAAGGAAGCGCACCACATGCAAGGCATGTGATGCATAAGTGCCACTAATTTGTGAATTTTTAAATATTTGGCAGTTTGTTAGAGTAACTCTTGCTAAGCAAGAGTTACATAAGTAAGACTAAATTGTTCCAATTAAGTCTTACTAAAATACCTTTTGTGGTTCTATGAAGCCAAATTTATGCATAATCAGTAGGAAAATTAGTAAGGCAATAGAGCCGCTAATACGGATTGTTAAGGCTTTAACAGTGCGGTTAGTTTTACCTTTGTCTTTGGCCATAGTATAAAGTGCGAAAAACAGACTGAATACAATGAACAGGAAAACAAGTATAATTAGGCCTTTTACAAGCATTATAAATCTCCAGTAAGCCTTCTAATGGGTCGAATTTTATAGGTGTATTCTAACGTAGTAATAACCATAGGCAAAGTGTAGAAATAATGAGTTTACCATTTACCTATCAATTTAAGTTAGCTCCAACGATTGCACTCGCTATTGTCTTTCCAATTTTAATGTTGCTAGGATTTTGGCAGTTGGATCGTGCTGATATTAAACAGCAACAACTAGATATATTTAACAAACGCTCGAATCAGCCTGCTATGCTACTCACGGCTGACAAGGTTCCGGATAAAAACGACGTACTTTATCAAAAATTTACTGTACAGGGACAATATAATATCAAACAGTATTTTTTGATCGATAACCGGGTACATCAACAACAGGTTGGTTTTTACGTAATATCGTTATTTAACATTAAAAATTCAGATAAAAAAATCTTAGTAAATCGTGGTTGGGTAAAAGGTAATCGTTATCGAGCAGATTTGCCGGCTATTGATACGCCAAGCGAGGAAATTGCAATACTGGGTGAAGGCTATATTCCGACGAAAAATTTCTTCGCAATGGATAATATTGAAATTGATATACAGAAATTTCCGCATGTCATACAAAATATTGATTTTACAGCAATATCAGAGGCTTTAAAATTAGACCTCTATCCGTTCATATTGCGTCTTGATAATAAAGATGAAACGGGTTTTGTAAGAGATTGGAAGGTGGTAACGTCTTCACCTGAAAAAAGCCAAAGTTATGCTGCTCAGTGGTTTACGATGGCCTTAGTCGTTGTGCTTATATATTTAAGTGCATGTTTTAAATTGAATAGAAAGAAAACTCGATAGCAGTGGAAGTGTAATGTCAGAAAATCAACAACCAAGCGAAGCTCAAATTCGTAAAAACAAAATTACCATGTTAATTTTATTTAGTATGTTTGCTGCCCCCATTCTTGCAGCAATTTACATATTTAATACAAATCCGGCAGATTCATATAAAACAAAAAACAGAGGTAATTTAATTCGTCCCGCGATTGAATTAAAGAATATAGAACTTCAATATGTAGAGAGTAACAAACCCTATAAATTAGTAGATCAGGAACATCAATGGTTAATGGTTTTTATCGGTGCAGGTGAATGTGATAAAGATTGCAAGCGTCAACTCGTCGTAATGCGCCAAACAAGGTTAGCCCAAGGCGGGGAGTTTACGCGCATTAATAGACTGTATGTGATGATGGATAGGCAAACAGATCAGTTTATGTCTGAGGTGAAAAAGTTTCACCCTGGCCTGGCTATTGTTAATGGTTCATCAGCACAACTCAAGCATGTTACCAAACAGTTTTTACTTGATGATAAAGTGGATGTTGGCCACTCTAATCGAATATATATTGTCGACCCAATCGGAAACTTAATGATGTATTATGATCTTGATGCAAATGCATCTGATATCGCCAAGGACTTGAAGCGGTTATTACATGTTTCACAAATGGGTTAATGTATTAAGTATTAAAAGCAAGATATAGATTTAAAGGTAACTATCATGCAACACAAATATTTTCGTAGAATTGCATTAGTCGCAACAACACTGGCATTGTTTGTTGTGGTGCTGGGAGCATATGTTCGTTTATCGGATGCTGGTTTAGGTTGCCCTGACTGGCCAGGCTGTTATGGGCATTTAACGGTACCACAAGCTGACGAACATGTGTCTAAAGCAAATCAGGCCTATCCAGATCGCCCGGTTGAAGCGGCTAAAGCATGGAAAGAGATGGTGCATCGCTATTTTGCCAGTACCCTTGGTTTATTAATTGTTATTATGGCTATTATTGGCTGGCGCAATAGAAATCAACAGGGTCAACAATTTCGACTGCCGGTATTTCTTGTCGCTTTGGTCATCTTCCAGGGATTACTCGGTATGTGGACGGTGACGATAAAGCTTAACCCTACCATCGTCATGTTACATTTAATGGGTGGAATGACAACACTATCATTACTATGGTGGGTTAGCTTAAGACAGAGCAAAATGTTTTTACCTTATTCGTCTTACCCGACGCAATTGAAACCTTATACCAACCTTGCTGTTATTGGTTTAATCATCGTCATATTTCAGATAATGCTGGGTGGTTGGACCAGTTCAAACTATGCCGCTCTGGTTTGTGCCGATTTTCCGACTTGTCAGGGGGATCTTATTCCACCAACCGATTTTGGTGAAGCATTTCATTTATGGCGTGGTACAGAAACAAATTTTGAATATGGCGTGCTTGATAATACAGCAAGAGTAACCATTCATTTTGTACACCGTGTTGGTGCACTCATTACCTTCCTGTTTTTAGGTTGGTTGGCGTATAAACTGGCATTTAAAAGTGAAGTGGCCATGTTAAAAAGATTGGGCTTTATCCTTCTTTTTGTACTGTTATTACAGGTGTCTTTAGGGATTGCAAACGTATTGTTATCACTTCCAATATTCGTTGCGGTTGCTCATAATGGTGTCGGTGCATTATTATTATTAACCATGGTAACGATAAATCACACACTTAATCCCAAAAAACTAATGTAACGACACGGATGTAAAATATGACAGCTTCTACGTTTTCTGATTATTACGAATTATGCAAACCGCGGGTGGTTATGCTGATCGTATTTACAGCTGTTATAGGTATGTTTCTTGCTGTACCGACTCCGGCTGATTTACCATTAGTTGAAACTATCTTCGGAACGATTGGTATTGGTCTTGCTGCCGCTTCGGCCGCAGCAATTAACCAGATAGTGGAACAAAAACTTGATGCAAAAATGAAGCGTACCGAAGACCGTCCATTGATTACCGGTGGTATTAATCAGAAACAGGCTTTGGTATTTGCTGTTATCGTTGGTTTGCTTGCCATGTTAATGTTGGTGATATTAGTTAACCCGCTGACAGCAGGTCTAACGTTTCTATCATTGATTGGTTATGCTTTTATTTATACCTTGTATTTAAAACATGCTACACCACAAAATATTGTTATTGGTGGTGCCGCCGGTGCTGCTCCACCTGTATTGGGGTGGGCCTCGGTAACCAATGATGTCACCGTGCATGCTTTAATTTTATTCCTGATAATATTTGTCTGGACACCACCGCATTTCTGGGCATTAGCTATTGCTAAAAAAGATGACTATGCCAAAGTAGGTATTCCCATGTTACCAGTTACCCATGGCGTTAAATTTACTCGCTTACAGGTATTACTGTATACGATTCTTTTATTGATAGTAACGGCTTTACCCTTTCTGTCGCAAATGAGTGGTATTGTCTATTTAACAGCATCAGTAATACTTGGCGGAATCTTTCTTTATTACGCCATAAAGATGCAAAACCCGGAAATAAAAGGGATGCCAATGAAGACCTTTGGTTATTCCATACTATATTTAATGTTGCTATTCAGCTTTTTATTAATCGATCACTACGTAAAACATTTTTTTGTCTGATTAGTTTTTCTGCTAAATAAAACAGCAATGAATTAAAATGGTTCAAGCTTTGCAACATTTTTTTCCTGGTGACGCGTGTTTTTCTGGGGCTTTATACTTTTACATAATTGATAAATATCACCGCATGTCCAGTCACTACAGTTAGCACTATAGAGTTGATAATTTAACTGCAAGATTTTTGATTTAACCGGATCTTCCAGCTTCTCTGCAATAGCAGATAGATTGTTAATATTTTCGTCATTAAATAATTGTCGAGCCCAATTGACTAGAGCAACTTTTGTTTCCCCTGGGTTATTTTCAGAACAGGCATGTTTAAGTGCATTTAATCTAACCGTTAATGAGGTGTTTTTTTCTATTCCTGTTTCTGGTTTTTTATTATGTTTAGAGCTTACTCTATTTTTAAATAATAAATATAAGGTAATAAGCCATAGAGCTAGTAAAATTAAACTAAACCACATCCAGTGCGAATCTTTATCATCTGTTATGTCGCTTAACGGCTGAACGTTGTTTGATGTTGTACCGGTATCGAGAGTATCGGGTAGTTGATTGGCTTGCTTAGCCAGGCTAGATGGATTAGCACTAACGACAAACGTTCTCTCAGGTATTCGTGCGATATCGATGCTATTTGTGGTTGTATTCCACCAGGGAACCGAAATGGCGGGCAAAGTATAGCTGCCAGCGACAGTAGGAATAAAAGCAATTTTTGTTATTCGAATAGCCGATATGCCTGACGAACTGATTTTATTTTCAAGAATAGGTTTATCAGGATATTGGTTTAAGTCCGTTACATTAATAGCAGGTAACTCAGGTAGCTGCGCTGCTGTAGAATTTTCTACATGCAGAGTAAGAGTGCGTGTAATAGGTTCACCTGCGAGAAATTTTTTACCATGTGGCCATTGCTCAATAAGTTTTAGTGATGGTGTTGCTATCCAGTTTTTGCCAGTAAAGTTTGAAGAAACATCCTGTATATCAATCCGTAATGGTTTACTTTGAATCCGTCTGGACGTGGAAGACGTGTTAAACGGGTCAAAAAAACGATTTCGTGAATTATTGGATGGAATAGCCACTTCAACGGTAAACGGTTGTATGCTGAGTAACCCTGGTTTTTGTGGGAAGACGGCGAATTGTTTCTCGACAATAATATACGGCTTACTACCACGATAGGTTTTATATTGCTTGTCTTTACCTAATGGCTTAATAGTGGCGTTGTCATCGTTGATCGTCAATTCACTAAACTGGTAGCTACTAATACTGCGTGCCACCAGTAAGCGAGCAGTAATAATCAACTGTTGTTGTATGAAGGCTTTTTGTGGAGATGCTTCGAGCTCGACAAAAAAGTCACTCGATGGATTTGAACTATTAGATACCGGAACACTTTTAACTTCGATTTCAACTTCGGGAGCGCGATCGGTACCAAACTTTATGGCTGGAATAATAAATTGACCAGTTTTTAATGCGCGTAGCGACAAAACCCATTTTTTTGAGCGTTTAAAATTGCCATTAATCATGCTCATATTACTACTTTGCTGCGTACCTAAAAGAGTAAAGTGCTTGCGAATAGGTGAGAAATCAGGCTCGTCATCAACCGAACCGTCCGCAGTATAAGTTAAGTGGAATGAATCGCTTAGTAATACCGGATTTACATCAAGTTGAGCCGAAATAGTAGCCGCAGATAATTTGCCTGTTAAGCACAAGAAAAATATGCCAATAAAAAATTTATATCGATTAGATATTATATAAGCTGTCTTCATTCATAATTACCAGTTGTTGCTTTCATTTGATTGTCGGTCGCGTTGTTGGTATTGGTACTTAAATTTGTTTCGTAGCAAGCCGCCAGGATCGTCGGGAATACGTCTAAGCCATTGCTGGGTTGCATGTTGCTGTTTGTTTTGTCGGTCTTTTACACTATCAGTTTTTTGTGTGGTCTGATTGGCAGATTGAGAATGTTGTTGCTTGTCTTTAGATTCTTTCGCCTGTTGGTTATCTTTCTTTTCATTCTTTGGAGTATCATTTTGTGCAGGTTTTGGTTTTTCTGGATGATTTGAGTCTTTAGTATTACGACTCTCTTTCTGATCGCGTCTATCCGCCTGTTGACTGTTTTGTTTAGTACTGTCCTGTTGTGATTGGCTTTGTCCTGAGTTATTTTTAGATTGTTGCTTGCTAGCCCCATCAGATGGGGATTTATTAGACGGATCTTGCTTACCTTTCTTATTTTCTGATGATGAATTTTTCTGTTGCTTCTGCTTATCGAGTAATAGTTTTTTATTATATTTTGCATCTTCATGTTCAGGGTTAATTAATAATGCTGAGTCATACTCTTTAATAGCTTGTTCGATTTTGCCTAGCTTTGCGTAGGCATTACCGGTGTTATATCGTGCATCGGCTGTTTGAATGTTTTTAAGTGAATCAATGCTCTTCTGGTATTGCTTGTCTTTGTAATATGCAGAGGCTTTCCATTGTTTGTCAGAAAATAATTCTGCAGCCTGTTTGGCCTTTTCATCTTTTAATAATTTGGCTGCGCGTTGATCTGCATTTGACCAGAGAGCGTCCCATAAAGTACTTGCCTCAGCGGGAATTGGTTGTTGAAAAATAATAATAGCCAGAGCAAAGACTACTCCACGTCTGAAGAATATAGCTAATAGGGGAAGAACCAAAATAATTAACCAGGGGCCTTGCTCATACCAGCTATCCGTTTTTAATGATAATTTTCGGGGATCGGAATTTGCTGTAAAACGATTACTGGTAAATAGCTTAGTTAAGCGGTTAATGTCGGCATCGTCATGACTAATCGTGGATAAAATTCCATTGCTGGATGAAGTCAGTTTACGTAATGGAGCAAGTGATAGCTTGGGAACGACAATTGCGCCACTAGAATCTTTAACAAAACCACCTGTTTGCTGTTGGATAGGCGCACCCTGGGGTGTAGCAACTGCTAGTACGGAAAGTCGATGATTAGCCGAATTTTTATTGAGTAAAGTGTCCACATCAAGATCAATGCCATCAGTTACAAATAAAATATCACCTTGTTTAATACCGGCATTAGATAATAACTGGCTCGCAACTGTCATGGCATGATCTGCTCGCGACCCTTGTGATGGCATCATATTTGTTTCAAGGCTGGGTAATAGAGTCTTAATTGTATCGGTATCATCCGTCAGCGGACTGACGGAATAGGCACTTGCTGCATAAACCAGTAATGCTGTCTGGCCGAGTGTTCGTTGCGACAGGATATCGATAATCTTGTGTTTTGCTCTGGCAAGTCGGCTAGGTTTAATATCAGCCGCATCCATTGACCGCGATAAATCCAGAGCAATAACCAATGCTGACTTTTCCTTAAAAACAGGTTGGGGACGTTTTTCCCAGGCTGGCCCGGCTAAGGCTGTAATAATAAGAAAGCTGGCCAGTAATATTAATAGCGCAGGAAAAGAAGATTGTCGTACCGGTTGGCCTTGTAGTAAATGCGGTAGTAACTTTGGATCAATAATTGATTGCCAGCTTAGACTTATTGAATGACTCTTAACAAGCGCAATAAATAACAAAGCGACTGGGATCAAGGCGAAAAACCAGTAAGGTCGTAAAAAATGAAAGTGGTTGAGAAAGCTGTCCATAATTAGCCTCGTCTCATTGGTAGATTAACCAATAACCGGAAATTGTAGCTGGAGAGTTTAATAGCCGCTATCAACAGCGCAATAATAAAGGCGAAGGATAATGGCCAGTAGTATAAAGCGCTAATTGGCCGAAAATGTTGAGATTCTCTTATCGTGGCTTCTAGTTCATTTAATAACGTGTAAATATCTTTTAATTGTTTAACATCTCGTGCGCGAAAGTAACGGCCACCGGTTTTCTCTGCGATAGCGGTTAGTGTTGCTTCGTCAAGATCAGCGGAAGGATTAATACGTTGAGCGCCAAAAAAAGAACGACGGATCATCTCGTCTGCTCCAATCCCAATGGTGTATATCTTTAAGTTGTTAAGCGCGGCGAGTTCAGCGGCCTTAACAGGTTCAATTTCACCTGCTGTATTAGCACCATCGGTTAATAAAATAAGGACGCGGCTTTTATTCTTATTCTGACTATCGGATTTAATTAAGCGCTTGACGGCCAGCCCGATGGCATCACCAATAGCAGTTTCTTTGCCTGCTAGTCCTATTGCCGATTCTAGTAATAAAATTTTAACGGTTGTCCGGTCAAATGTGAGTGGCGTTTGCAGATAGGCTTGTCGTCCAAATAGAATTAAACCTAAACGATCACCCACTCGTTGTTCGATAAATTCACTGGCGACATATTTGGTTGCTTCGAGTCGATTAACAGTTTGCCCCTGTATATTAAAGTCTTTTACCTGCATGGAGCCGGATAAATCAACCGCCATCATTAAGTCGCGACCACTTACCGGTAACTCGACTGCTTCACCTAACCATTGTGGTCGCATGCTTGCCAGAATCAGCAGGCACCAGGCAATTAGCCCAAGTACAAACAACCAGGGTCTTCTGTTTTGTGTAATATTCGATTGATTATGATTATTAAAATCATTTAAAAACGGAACCAGCAGGGCGGCTTCTTCAGATTTATTTTTAGCCGGAAAAAGAAAATAAACTAACAATGGTATAGGCAGTAATACGGCTAGCCATGGCCACAAAAACTGAATCATGACAGTGACCCCGATGAACCTTTTATTGTATTCGTTGAAAATATTTTATTGAATAAGGTTTTCTGTGCTCCTATTCTTTCAGGTCTTTTCTTGGGTAAGGTATTTATCCATTGTTGGCTAGCTTGAATAAGAGCACCAGTATCAAAGTGAGTCGTTTCCTGATAAGGCGCCGTGATTAATATGTCAGTTATTTCATTATTAAAAATATCTTGATTTACTAACTTGTTTAAGTATTTAATCCATTGTTTGCCTGTTAGTGAGGCCGATGCTTCGCGGCCTGTATAGGTCATGCAAATTTGTCGCAATAATTTTGAAATATCCTGTACCAGTTTGTTGTTATTATTATGCTGTTGGTATTCATCTAAAATAGATTGCAATGATTCATTAGAGACTTGTTTAACAGGCTTATACGTTAGGTAACGGTATAGCTTGGGTAATAAATAAATACCTAACAAAAGAACAGCGGCGACCAACCACCAACCGATTGCCGGAGGCCACCACGACACGGCATCGGGTAAATGAATATCGCGTAGTTGAGTAGAGTTTTGTAAAGCAGTGTTCATATTTCAGGTTATATTTTTAGCGCGAATGTTTATTACGTAAATTCAGACTGTATTGTAAGGATTCTAATAAAGGTTGATGAGTTGAAATAGAGATAAAAAAAATGCCGTATTTCTTGCAGCATGCTTTCAGGTACTCCTGATGATCGGCAAAACGTTGTTGATATTTTTCCCGGTTATTTTTTTGAGATGTATTAATAGTCAGCTCCTGAACACCATCAGTCAGCTTGTAATACCCGGCGGGTGGTAATTGCTGTTCCAGTGGATCACTGATAAAAATCATTACGATATCGTTATGCTTTGCCATTTTAGCCAGGGTTGATTCTGTAGAGTCATCGATATTACGAAAATCAGAAATAAGAAATATTAAACTCCCCGGTTTCGATACCCGACGCAGCCGATTCAGTGCCTGGTTAGCAGACTGTGATTCAATAATTTTTTTATTGGTGTTATTTGTTTGCCAGGCAGAATGCTCACTAATGCGCTTTAATAAATGCAGAGTTGCTGCTTTACCACGTTGAGGCCTGAGTTCGGTATGCTGTTGTTCAGAAAAAACAAGCCCGCCAATACGATCACTATGTTGGCTGCTGCTCCATGCAAGTAAGGCGGCTGCCTTAGCAGCCAGGACAGACTTAAACATACCCTGGCTGGCAAAGAACATGGGTTTTCTTAAGTCTAACCAGATTAATACCGGTCGCTCGCGTTCTTCCCGATAAAGTTTGGTATGAGCCTTGCCAGTTCGCGCAGTTACTCGCCAGTCGATACTGCGAATGTCATCGCCAGGTTGGTAAGGTCGAGCCTCATCAAACTCCATACCACGACCTTTAAATGCAGAGGTGTAGTTACCACTAAGCTGTGAATAGATACTTCTCGATTTCAAGGGAAGCTGGTTAGCTTGTTGGTTGAGTTTGATTAAGCTATCCAGCTTGATGCGAATAATATCGTCGGCAATGGGTGTTTGTAATTTCTCGGCCATGCGGTTAATAACCTTTTATGTTTTGCATGACATAAACTTAAGGTACGGCTATTCGGGAAATAAGCGTATGGATAAACATGTCTTTGGTAATGCCTTCCGCTTCCGCTTCAAAACTTAAGATGATGCGGTGGCGTAACACGTCATGCGCCATTTCCTGAATATCTTCGGGTGTTACAAAATCGCGCCCGGCTAACCAGGCATGTGCGCGAGCGCAACGATCTAATGCAATACTGGCACGTGGGCTGGCACCGTATTCAATCCAGCTGGCAAGATCATCGCCGTAAGTTGCGGCTTTTCGGGTACTTATAATAATCTTTAGTAAATAGTCTTCGAGATTTTCAGCCATATGGACAGATAAAATTTGTTGTCGGGCACTAAATAAATCAGCCTGCGATACCTGGGGGCTGGTTTGGCTTATTGCCTTGTTGGCAAGGTCTGTTTGCCGGATGGCTTCATTGCGGTTAAGTTTTAAAATTGATTTTTCCGCAGCGCTATCGGGGTAATCAACAAAAACATGTAACAGGAATCTATCCAGCTGGGCTTCCGGTAAGGGGTAGGTGCCTTCCTGTTCAATAGGATTTTGCGTGGCCATCACTAAAAAGAGCTCGGGTAGCGGGTAGGTAGTTGAACCGACCGTGATTGTACGTTCGGCCATGGCCTCTAGCAGTGCAGACTGCACCTTGGCCGGTGCGCGGTTGATTTCATCTGCCAGTACCAGGTTATGAAATAATGGGCCTTGCTGAAATTTAAACGAGCCATCCTGCGGTCGATAAATATCGGTGCCGGTCAGGTCAGCCGGTAATAAGTCGGGTGTAAATTGCACACGTTGAAAATCGCCTTCAATCCCCTCACTAAGGACTTTAATTGCTCTTGTTTTAGCCAGACCTGGCGCACCTTCGACGAGTAAATGACCATCAGCTAGCAATGCGATCAGTAGCCGGTCTACCAATCGCTGCTGTCCGATAATTTGTTCATTTATATGGGTTTTTAAATTCTGGATGGTATTGTTTAACACTAAAATTTCCTTTGCCGAACTTAATTCTGGTTCTGCCATTTTATCAGGAAGTAATATTAAGGATTTAGCCTATAGAATCAAGTCGGTTAACTGCTTAGGTATCGTTTATTGAAACAAAAATGTTGCTCCAATTTGTCAGATTCTACGACATTTGAAATTAAAATAAGTTTAATTGGTCATACGGTAAAGAGGGATTGTTCTAAAACTGTGCGCGTAACGGCATTATTGGGAATAAAAACACGTTATTGAGTAAAATCTAATCGAGTTTGCTACCAGCTATCCTCTGGATCTCCCCCTGCCGCAAGAGTGAGTGCCTCCAAAATAGATTCTGGTGCACACATAATAGAAGCAAAGCTATTGTCACCCATCATAGAAAGGTCTGGAAAATTCATTGCTATCCTGAATTCAGCGAACAGCGCATTTACAGAACCATTTTTAATAATAATTTCGTAAGGCAGGTGCCCTGTTGATTTTAATTTTTTGAAGTCAATTTTCTGCATAATATATTGGTCGCTGCTACATTCATTTGAACCATTTCCTTTCATGCTCACACCGATAATAGTTTCATTTTTATTTTCCAAATCAACACGATAAATTTTTCTAACCCC
>Ga0316207_10004627_pt1 | contig 11835 bp, 9 predicted proteins | sample 6weekpyrite_MG_FD_204943 | JGI IMG/M metagenome (GOLD analysis project Ga0316207, IMG submission 204943) | Microbial mat bacterial communities from mineral coupon in-situ incubated in ocean water Damariscotta River, Maine, United States -... | ecosystem: Environmental > Aquatic > Marine >...
GAGGGTTCGAACCGAAAGAGGTTCGACAAAATTGCCGGGAGCAATTTTGAACAGTGATGCTTTTTTATCACTGGCCCGAAGGGCGAAGGGCAGGAGCCCGGAGTAATCCTCCCGGCCCAGCCATATAAAGAAACTGTAAGAAAAGACCAGGGTATAACCCCAGCGAAGTTCTTTTACAGTATCACCCGGGAGGGTCAGATCTAAAACAGGATCGACTGTTGCCGGGAGCAATTTTGAACAGTGATGCTTTTTTATCACTGGCCCGAAGGGCGAAGGGCAGGAGCCCGGAGTAATCCTCCCGGCCCAGCCATACAAAGAAACTGTAAGAAAAGACCAGGGTATAACCCCAGTGAAGTTCTTTTACAGTATCACCCGGGAGGGTCAGATCTAAACAAGATCGACTGTTGCCGGGAGCAATTTTGAACAGTGATGTTTTTTATCACTGGCCCGAAGGGCGTGCACAATAGGTCATGAAAAAGCCGCTTATACTGTGCACTCACTGAAGGTAAGGGCAGGAGCCCGAATAATCCACCGACATGAAGCACCAGATACTTCGTATAAACTCAACGAAGTCATGTTGAAAGCGGCAAAGCCGTAAAAGTATGCCAAGGCGTACTCATTCAAAAATCTCAAATGAGTTTTTGAAGATAGAGCAAATTTTTACAAACAGTCTCTATCGAACACACACCGGATTTGATATGGTCTGTTCTAACGAACAAGCCCTTTTGTTCTAACCCTGTAGCGAAACATACTGTGAACGAAACTGATTCCGAGTTGATGATTTTTTCGGGCAATGCAAACCCGGAACTAGCCCGTCGTATAGCGTCACACCTCCATATTTCCCTTGGTAAAGCCACTGTTCAAACCTTCAGCGATGGTGAAGTCAGCGTTGAAATTGAAGAAACCGTGCGCGGCCGTGAAATTTTCATTATCCAGCCCACCAGCCAGCCCACTAATGACCACATTATGGAGTTGATGGTCATGATTGATGCCCTGCGTAGAGCTTCTGCGGAGCGTGTTACTGCTGTAGTGCCTTACTTTGGTTATTCACGCCAGGATCGCCGTCCGCGTTCATCCCGTGTGCCTATTACGGCAAAAGTTGTAGCGAATATGCTGGAGAGCGCAGGCCTGGATCGAATCCTTACCGTAGATCTTCACGCTGACCAGATTCAGGGCTTCTTTAATATACCGGTTGATAATGTCTATGCATCGCCTATTTTATTAGGTGATGTATGGCGTCAGCGCCATGAAAACCTGCTGGTGGTTTCACCTGATGTCGGTGGTGTGGTGCGTGCCAGGGCGCTGGCCAAGCGCCTGGGTGATGCTGATCTGGCGATTATTGATAAACGTCGCCCCAAGGCCAATGTGGCACAGGTGATGAACATAATCGGTGATGTCGAAGGCAAAAACTGCGTGCTGGTCGATGACCTTGTAGATACCGCCGGAACCCTGTGTAAAGCCGCGGCGGCACTAAAAGAACACGGCGCGGTGAGTGTGGCGGCCTACTGTACGCACCCGGTGTTATCTGGCCCGGCCATTGAAAACCTCACCGGATCACAGCTCGATGAGCTAGTGGTCACCGATACCATCCCGCTTACCGAAAGTGCCAGGGCCTGTGGCAAGGTTCGACAGCTATCCATCGCCACCATGCTGGCGGAAACGATTCGACGCATTTACCAGGATGAATCAGTTAGCTCCATGTATATGGACTAGAGCCTGCAAAGAAGTCGTAAGCAGGAACATCGAAAAAGAACCAGCAACGCTGGTTTTTTTTCGGCCATCGGTCAATAACGAAATCATCTATTCCGTAATCCAGGTACATCATGTATAATTCGCGCTCTTTTTTCGCCCTGGCAATGGTCGCGTCGCCTGGGCATATTATCTGGAGTCTATTATGACTATTGAAATTAACGCGGAAACGCGTACAGACCTGGGGAAGGGTGCGAGCCGCCGCCTGCGTCATCAAGAAAAAATGCCAGCCATCGTTTATGGTTCTGGTGACCCTGTTAACCTGACAATTGACCTGCGTGAAGTTCGTCCACATGTTGACAATGAAGTGTTTTACTCTTCAATTGTAAGCCTGAAAATCGACGGCAAAGCTGAAAATGTTATTGTACGTGATATGCAGCATCATCCATTTAAAGTCGATATCATGCACATCGATTTCCAGCGTGTTGATGCCAAGAAGAAAATGCACATCCACGTACCATTGCACTTTATTGGTGAAGACGTAGCACCTGGCGTTAAAGCGGGTGGTCTGGTAAGTCACGTTGCAAACGAAGTTGAAATCGAATGTCTGCCAAAAGATATTCCAGAGTACATCGAAGTTGATATTTCTGCATTAGAGCTGGGTGGATCTATTCACCTGACAGAAATGACAATGCCAAAAGGCGTTACATTAACTGCGCTGAGCCACGGTGATGAAAATCACGATACAGCGATTGTTTCTATCCATGCACCTAAGGTTGTTAAGGAAGAAACAGATGAGGCACCAGTAGCTGCAGATGAAGAACCTTCTGAAGATTAATTATCTCTGAAGGAAAGGCGGCGCATGTCGGGTAAAACAGTGAATATTGAGCTGATTGCTGGTTTAGGCAATCCAGGCTCAAAATATGAGCAAACTCGACATAACGCCGGCTTCTGGTTTGTTGAAGAAATTGCGCGTCTAAAGGGCGCGCATTTTCGTCCTGAAAATAAATTTTCAGGTGAGGTTTGTAAGGTAATGTTAGAGGGCCGTGAAATCTGGCTACTTAAACCTGACACCTTTATGAATCGTAGTGGCCTGGCGGTACACAAGCTGGCTACTTTCTATAAAATTCCCGTTAGTAATATCTTAGTGGCTCACGATGAGTTAGACCTTGATCCGGGCACCGCGCGTTTAAAAACAGCCGGCGGTCATGGCGGGCATAATGGCCTGCGAGATATTATTGCGCAAATGGGCAAAGAATTTCACCGACTAAGAATCGGCATAGGCCACCCCGGTCACAGAGACCAGGTGTCGGATTTTGTGCTGCACCGGGCATCAAAAGATGAACAGATCAGCATCGATAATTCAATAGACGACGCACTAAGAGCCTTACCCCTGCTAGCAGAAGGCAGCTGGGAAAAAGCGGTGCATCGCCTGCACAGTAAGTAAGACAGTTAAATACAGTATCCCTCTGAATAAGCGGGAGACAGCCTCCTCCTCAGGAAAAGGGAAGGAGAAAAGCTCCCGAGAAAAGGGAGCGAAATATATAATCTCCCCTTAAAAAAGGGAGAAGAATGTAACGTCCCCTTAGCAAAAGGGAGAGGAATGTAACTCCCCCTTAGAAAAAGGGAGAGAAATGTACCTTCCCCTTAGAAAGAGGGAAAGGAATATAACCTCCCCCTTAGAAAAAGGGAAAGAAATGTATCTTCCCCCTTAGAAAAAAGGGAAAGGAATATAACTTCCCCCTTAGAAAAAGGGAAAGGAATATAACTTCCCCCTTAGAAAAAGGGAAAGGAATATAACTTCCCCCTTAGAAAAAGGGGGACCGAGGGGGATTTAACAACTCCCCGCTTCCTTCCCTGCATAAACGGGCAATAACAAACATCCGGAGCACACCATGGGTTTCAAATGCGGCATAGTCGGCCTACCAAATGTAGGTAAATCAACACTCTTCAATGCACTGACAAGAGCTGAAATTCAGGCAGAAAACTACCCATTCTGCACCATCGAGCCGAATGTCGGCATGGTGCCCATGCCAGACCCACGTCTGGATAAACTGGCGGAAATTGCCAAACCCGAAAAAATCATCCCAACCACCATGGAATTTGTGGATATCGCAGGCCTGGTGGCCGGCGCCTCAAAAGGTGAAGGCCTGGGGAACCAGTTTTTAGCTAATATCCGCGAAACCGATGCCATTGCACAGGTCGTTCGCTGCTTTGAAAACGACGACATTATTCACGTTGCCGGCAAGGTGAGCCCGCTGGATGATATCGAAGTCATTAACACCGAGCTGGCACTGGCGGATTTAGAATCGGTAGATAAATCAATCGCCAAAACCAGCAAAGTCGCCAAATCCGGTGATAAAGATGCAAAAGCCAAACTTGCCGTGCTGGAAAAAGTGAAAGCCCACCTGGATGAAGGCCATATGGTAAGAACCATGGGTTTAAGCGAAGATGAAGCGCTACAGGTAAGAGACCTGCACCTGCTAACCATTAAACCCACCATGTACATCGCCAATGTCAATGAAGATGGTTTTGAAAATAACCCGCATCTGGACGAAGTTACTGAATACGCCAAAAAAGAAGGCGCCTCGGTGGTGGCGGTATGCGCGGCCATCGAAGCCGAACTGGTAGAGCTGGACGATGAAGAGAAAAAGGACTTTTTAGACGAAATGGGCCAGGACGAACCCGGCCTGAACCGCGTAATTCGCGCAGGCTACAGCCTGCTAGGCCTGCAAACCTACTTCACCGCGGGCGAAAAAGAAGTAAGAGCCTGGACAGTCGCCATAGGTGCCACCGCCCCACAGGCCGCCGGTGTCATCCACACAGACTTCGAAAAAGGCTTTATCAAAGCCGAAACCATGTCCTATAAAGACTTTGTCGAATATGGCGGTGAAAGCGGCGCAAAAGAAGCGGGCAAGCTGCGTGTTGAGGGCAAAGACTATATCGTAAAAGATGGGGATGTGCTCCACTTTCGTTTTAATGTTTAAGCAAAGCGCGTAAACGCGTCTAGTCGCGACAGCCAGCCATAACCCCGGCCGACTTTACACTTGACAAAACACCCAAAAACACGCAAAATTCGCGCCCTCATTGCTAGTCATATTAGCAATTGGCAACATAGCTCAGTTGGTTAGAGCACATCACTCATAATGATGGGGTCCCAGGTTCGAATCCCGGTGTTGCCACCATATTCTTTAGCAAAAACAGCCGCTTATGTAAGTGGCTGTTTTTGTTTGTGTGGCTTAAAATTCTCTGGGCCGGTTCTGGGCCGGTCTGTAATTAAGTTAATGTATAAAAACAAAATAACTTAAAACCCCTTGCCTTCACGGGCGTGCCGGTTCTATTCCAGCCCTGTCATCATTTTTAAAATCAAAGACTTACGGGTCGTTTTTTTGTTTCTGACCTCCTCAAAAATTCAAGCTGAAAATCATCGTGTAGACGCTATGTAGACGGATGAATCAAGCTAATTCCTTTTTAATACCGTTCATCATATACACATTAATTTTTTATGGTAATCTCAGTCTCGTTATAAAGTAACTGTTTGGCGATCAGTACATTTCTATCTATTAACAGGATCATGCTTATCTGCTTAGATCACTGTATTGCTATTGCTCATAGGATAAAGGAAATATAATGTTTACTAAGCGCAGTAATGGTCGAGGGATTATTTTCACTAGTAGTCACGTTCCAGGTAAAGAATTTAAAAACACTATTGAAAATGGAGATGAAGTTGTACTACATATCAATAATGAATCTGTTTTGGTCAACAATATATGTATATTAGAAAACAACAAAATCCAAGGGACTGTTTATGGTTTTGAGCCGAGTTTTGCACTTGAATTCAGCGGTATAAAAATAGATGACGAGGTCAACTTTACTGAAGAGCATATAATTTCATGCTCTTAACGCAACAGTATTTGGGGTCAGAGTGAAAACTATTGTAACCATAAGGATGTTTTAAGTGGTTTTTACTCTACCCCTAAATATTGGTATTCTATATTCAAGTAATTTTTAAAATAACAAGCTCCATTAAATAGACTACAAGGAGTGTTTCTTGTTTATCTCAGAAGTATCAATAAATAATTTTCGTATTTTTAAAAGTTTTAAAGTTCAATTTAATGCTGGGCTTAATGTTCTAGTTGGAGAGAACAACTCGGGTAAAACGGCATTAATTGATTCTATTCGTTTAACTTTAGATACGAACTCATCTGAATGGACAAAAATTTCAGATTTTGATTTTCATGAAAATGAAGAGATATTTCATATAAAAATAAAGTTTGACGAGATTTCTTCAAAACAAGCATCGGTTTTTGTCGAACATCTTACACATGAGGAAGTAGAGGGTAATGGTCGAAAATCAGTCCTGTATGTTAATTTAAAAGCTCAAATTACAAATATTATAAAAAGAGGTAGTCGCTATATACGTTCAGAGTTACGCTCAGGAGCTAATGGCAATGGTCCAATTATTGAGCGTGAAATTCGTGAATATTTATCGGCTACGTATTTGAGGCCATTACGAGATGCTGAAACCGAATTGAATGCGGGTAGGAATTCCAGATTAGCGCAAATTGTATCTTCTTCAACGGAGTTTAAACGTGATGGAGATAATTTTAAGAAATTATTGGAAGAGTTTATAGCTGCAAGTACTGCCATATTAGAAAATGATGGTTTAACAGCCGATCAAAGAAAAATTGATAAGAATCTCGAAAACTTAATATTTAATCAGGATAAATTTAAGTTGGCTATCCAGATGTTAGGGAGTAAGGAATTCTCAGATATGTCTTCGTCTGAAAAAGAACGGGCTTTTCAGGATATTCTTAATAAATTAAGTTTAGTCCTGGATGCTAATAATCCACTACAGGGGCTTGGTTATAATAACGTATTATTCATGGCAACTGAGTTACTGTTGCTTGAACAAGAAAAAGATGAATTTCCATTGTTATTGATTGAAGAACCAGAAGCTCATTTACATCCCCAACTTCAAATGAAGTTTCTGAAATTCATTCGCGATCAGTATTCTGTACAAGAGTCTTTGAAGTTACAAACTATTATCACTAGCCATAGTCCTAATTTAGCATCAAAAGCTCCATTAGAAAGCATTATTCTAATGAATGATGCAAATGCTTTTCCTATGAGGAAAAGCGACACAGGCTTAGATCCTGATGACTACGTATATTTAGAAAAATTTCTTGATGTTACCAAGTCTAATCTCTTTTTTGCAAAAGGGGTTTTGATTGTTGAAGGGGATGCAGAAAATATTCTTTTACCTACTATTTCCAAGCTTCTAGGTTATCCATTAGAAGACTACGGGGTGAGTGTTATTAATGTGGGTAGTACAGCGTATGCACGGTTTGCAAAAATATACTTGAGAGCTTTAGAACCGGGTAATGATATTAAAGAGAATTGGATAAATATCCCTGTTGCTTGTATTCGCGATCTTGATCTGTGGCCAGAAAAAGCTGACATAGCTATTGATGAGAAAATTGGGTTTAAAGAACTAAAAGATAGGAATAAACATTTCTGGCTTCCACGAAAAGATTTGGAAAATAATGATATTGGAATAAAATCTGTAGATAAAAAAACAGAACTGAATAAGTTGTCTGGTCAGAATGTTCAAGTGTTGGTTTCAGATGAGTGGACATTTGAATATTGCCTTATCCGTGCAGGACTAGCTGATTTGATTTGTGAAGCATTAGGAGGAGTAGATAGTTTAAGAGACGATCTTGAGGAGAAGGCTATCCAGATTTATAAAGAAATTGAAACGACAAACGGTGCGAAAACTGAGGTTGCTTATAAACTATCTGAATTCTTAAAACGAGATTTTAGTGATCCTGAGAAACGCAATGATTTATTAGGTAAAATTCCTGACTATATCCAAAAGGCTCTAAAACATGTGCTTGGCCGTGATTCACTTGAGCTTGATGCTGTTGCTGCCGATTTGGTTGAAGAGAGATAAATGATAAGTGAAATACAAATATCGGAAGTAGATATTGATGTTTTTTTAGATAGCTATAATTCAGTTCTCTCTGATGAAGAAGAACCGCTTGAATTTGACGAAGTGCGTAGGAGTGTTTTAACTGGATGGAAGGACCTACAAGCTTGCCCCGGAAGTGGGAAAACAACGCTTGTTGCTGTTAAATTGATGATCCTTGCTAGAAAGTGGGTATCTAAACATAGAGGTATTTGTGTACTTACGCATACAAATGTTGCGTGTGATGAAATAAGGTCGAGACTTGAAAAAGATGCTTATGGATATAAGTTGTTATCGTATCCGCATTTCATTGGCACAATTCAGGAATTTGTGAATAAATTTATGGGGCTTCCCTATACACGTAACCAGTATGAATTTACACGTTTTGCTGAAGAAGATGTTGGTAGTGTTGAGGTAAGACGAGTCCATATAAACGGATATCAAGTACGACAAATTTGTCAAAATCTATATAGGCAGTGTAATCAAGCAGATTTTGAAGACATTAAAGATTATTTAGGTTCCTTACACTATCTAAATTCTTCTGGTGATTTGAGATTCTTCAAACAGAATAACTCTAATGAAATAAGTAGAGCTTCTAGTAATTCTGATAGAAGAAAGATGCTTTATGCGCTTAAAGAAGCGATGTGTAAAAGTGGGATTTTCAATTATCGAGACATGTATGCTTTTTCGGAGAAAGTACTAATACAGAACTCTTCACTAATATCTTCATTACAGTATCGTTTTCCTTTTGTGCTTATTGATGAAATGCAGGATACACAAAAGTTTCAGGATGAACTCATAAACAAGGTATTTGACAGTGATGATATAAGGGTTCAACGCTTTGGTGATCCAGATCAGGCTATATTTGATAATATGGGCAATGAAGAATCTAATAACACATTTAATGATAATAATGACCTTGCAATTCTGGCGCATAGCCATCGGTTCTCAGAGGATATAGCTTCTAAAGTTTCAAATCTAAGTTATAGTCGAATTGGAGATATCCAGTCTCGGGCAACACCAGACGACCCTTTCCAACATACAATTATTGTTTATGATGATGATAGTAAGAATCAAGTGCTTACTATTTTTTCTGAAATTGTTGCAGAGAATGATGAAGGTGAGAATTGGGAGACTATAAAGGCCGTAGGTGCTACCGAAGGCCAAGGAGGGCATATTAGTGCTTACTGGGACGGTTTTGATCGACGTAAATCTATAAAATCACCTAGACCAGAGAGGCTACTTGATATTGTTGGTAGAGAATGGTGGAAATATGATCAAGGTACAGAGAAACAGTATAAGTTGGTCGTACATGGTGTATTAGACTTAATGCGAATAGCTAATGTTATGGATGCTCGTCATGCTGAACCAAGATATTTTAATGTAAATACCTTGAAAAGCTGGCTAGTTGAAAATGATCATTATAAAGAATTCCGCGAGCTTATAACTGACTGGCTAGTAAATGATTTTCCATCGAATGATCGATGGATTGTACAAATAGAAAACCTGAAAGGGACTTTAGGGATTGTCGAGATGAATCATGAAATAGCAAGCTACCTTGCTTACGATGCTGTTGTAGAAGTTAATGAAGTTGAAGGCGCTATTAGTAATATATTTTGTGCTGAAAATGGCAGGCATATCGAAGTGGGAACAATTCATTCGGTCAAAGGTGAAACTCATGATGCTACATTAGTAATGGAAACACAAAATCATCAGAATGATGTCCAACTAATGTTAAATCATATAGCAGGAATTGATTCAAGAAAAGTAACAGGTATAAGAAAGATAAAATTCTCACATCAGCTTTATGTGGCCTGTAGTCGCCCTCGTCACTTATTATGTCTAGCTATGCATAGAGAGCATCTTGCAGGGGTACAAAGTGAAGCTCTAGATGCAAATGGTTGGTTCGTAAAACGAATTTATGAGGTTTGAAATCAATCTTAGTAACCTATATTTTGATATTTTGGGTTAGAGTAAAAACTCTTTTGCGTATGTATGCTCAGACCGTATAGCAGACTCTCGTAATTATCCCGTTTTAGGACTTTAAGCAGACATTAAGTTAATAATCGAGTAATCTACTATAGAAGCAAGAACATACATCTAGTTATTAAATTTTGCTGATATTGGATGTCGGATCTTATGGGGTACTTATATCAACTGTTAGGAGAAACTAATGTCCATTGGCAATCGAGTTGATGAAGCCTATATGAAATTGCTCTCAGGCGACTTAGAAAACGCTTTAATTCAATTGTCAATTGCGATTGATGCCACAGCTAAGAAAAAATTCAATAATGAAAAGAAAGTTGGAAAAAGAGTAAAAACCTTTGTTAATGAATACGAAGACCTTATTACTCACTTATCAATGGTGGGGCAGTTGAGAATATTCGCAACCGGAGGAGTATCATATGGGAATAAAGGAGATTTAGGAGAGGTCTTATATAAATCAATAAGGTGTGCTCTTCTGCATGAAGCAGACATATCAAACCAGGTTGTTTTCAAAAGCGGTACTATGACTGGTATGGAAAACGGAAAATTTATCGTAACTGAGCAACTGTTGTGGGGCTTATTATTAATATTGGTAGGCGAAGAAACAAATTCTAGCCAGAAGCTAAAACAAGATCATAGAATGATATTTAATGATCAAAATCTTGACTTGAATAATTTATGGGGCAATCTTGATGGAATTAAAAAGGTTACCGGGTACTTATCACCTCAAGAGCTTGGAGTTCCAATTTAAACTCCTAACAAGGAAATATTCACGTTTCTGTGTTTTTAAATAATCAAATATGGTTTTCTGTAGATAAAAACTTAAAATCACAAAGGTTTTAATATGCACATAAGTAGTTCAACACGACCATTTATACGCCGTTTCGCCACGCTACAGTCTATAAATAGCCGGTTAGCAAAGAATAATCGGGGTCAGAGTAAAATCTCTTAATGTCGACTGTTGTCAGATTGTCAGATGACAATAGAATTTAAGCATTATCGAGTGTCAGTTTTAGGTAAACATTGATGAAATTCAATAATCGTAACTGCTTTTGTAAGAGGAGCTTATGAAGTCTAGGTTTTTGGATACGCGGAATTGTCATGCGCTATTACCATCTGGTTATGGCCTACCAACTATTCAGCGCTTGGAAGAATGCTTGTGTCAAATTAATGATCATGGTCAACAATACCATGGATTAATAGACGGACTTATCGAGCATAACAAAAAGACATTAAACAAGTCAGTAGGTGTGCGTAGACTAAAGCCAGTTCCCATTGATATAGCGCAAGGAATTAATGTTAATGAAAGGACTATACATACTCAAGCTCTTCAGCGGCCTGAGAAGTCTCCGCTGCTGTTGAATATGATTTTCGATTATGAAGTCCATACGTCCTGGAAGATTATTCTGCCCCTACAATACTTGCTCAAGGGTTGGGGTGATGCGAATCACGGACATCAGTGCTATGTGCATACGATAGCTCGGAACATGCCTAAAGTAGGTACAGTGCAACAGCTGATACAACGAGAAGCAGATCAGAGCGACAATTACAATTATGTAGGGATCACTGGTCGTAACTGGTTGTTACGGCTGAGTGAGCACTTGCGTGAAATCCACAGTGGTAGCAGGCGTACTTTCTACCAAGCATGGCGTGATAACCTTGGGTTAAGCGATGTGCGCTATATATCCCAGCTGTCAGAGATAAATTTGGAATATGAGGACGCTATGAACTGGGAAGAAACATTCGTTGACACAATCGCAAGCGGACCTAATGGTTTGAACATGATCCCGGGTGGGTTCAAAGGGCTGCGGTACTTGCACAAGTTACGCATCACCGATCGAGTTAATATCTCTGTAAAAGAGCGAGACGTGGCAATCGAGGAATATATTCGTCAACATCCCAGGAAGGGGATTCCAAACCCATTTATATCAAAGCTCTGGGAAAGTGATGAATACTATTCGCGTATTATAGAGGCAAGACCAAAGACATTATCATCTGAGCAGGTCAGACAGATTCGCGCATTGGGGGAAATGGGAAGGCCTGTTTCACAAATTGTCAATGAGGTAAACGCGCTTAATGAAACTCAGGTGAAGAACGTTCTTTCCGGAAAAACTTATCAGCGTGTTCGTTAAATATAAAATATTATATTACTGCAAACTTGGGGTCAGAGCAAAAAACAATTCCTTAGACAC
>Ga0316207_10004628_pt1 | contig 11834 bp, 10 predicted proteins | sample 6weekpyrite_MG_FD_204943 | JGI IMG/M metagenome (GOLD analysis project Ga0316207, IMG submission 204943) | Microbial mat bacterial communities from mineral coupon in-situ incubated in ocean water Damariscotta River, Maine, United States -... | ecosystem: Environmental > Aquatic > Marine >...
CACCCGAAGATTAAGCGTTTTAAGCGCCAAACACTGTGTGCCAATAAAGTCCTTATAAAACTTTCTCCGCTGCATAAAACGCTTAATCTTCGGGTGACAATTTGGATCATCTATAGCGGTTTTATAAATTTCCCAGATGCCCGGCTCCTTGATAAAATGGAAAGATTCCGGTTCCTCCACTTTGATTTCCAGATAATTTAAACGAGAGCCAGAAACTCGATCCCAACAGTCCATATCACACTGCTTTTTGTTCTGATCAAAATACCCATCAACAGACACAACCTGCTTAACTTCCCGACCTCCTTTCTCCGCACAGAGCTGGGCCAGTTTTTCAATACCCGGCACGTTGTTAAATCTGCTTGGAATAACATATTCCACACCCGTGCGTGGGTCGGTCACCTTTAATTCACTTGCGCAACTCACAGAGATAAGCGTGAACGTCACAATGAATAGCAGCCTTAATAGAACAGCGTCAGATCTATTTTTCATACTCTTTTCTCCTTGGTTCGCCTTTTATGCTCGCTCGCCGATATTGCAACGTTTAATTTCCTTTTTTGTTTTAGTGTTGGGGTTCATTCTTCACCCCAACCTACCGCTCACTCAAACTTTCCTGTTTATACCGTAACAAGGGCGATAAGAAGTATTCAATCAACCGCCGTTTACCTGTTTTCACTTCCGCGGTGACCGACATGCCGGGCGATAGCCTGACCATGCGATCTTCGATCTGTAGTTCCTCTTTGTTGAGTTTAAAGCGTGCGCTGTAGACCAGACCGAGGTTTTCGTCTTGTATGGCATCGTCTGAAATGCTGCTGATTTCGGCATCGATCAGGCCGTATTTGGTGAAGTTGAAGGTGTCGATTTTGACTTCGGCTAACTGACCTTCCTGGACGAAACCGATATCTTTATTAAGGATCATCGCGTCGACTTCCATTTGGCTTTGTTCGGGTACGATCACCAACAATGCCTGGGCCGGGGTGACGACTCCGCCGATGGTGTGCACCGCAAGTTGCTGTACCTGGCCACTGATGGGGGCGGTGAGTTGTTGTTGCTGGTTTCGCTCTTTGGCTTTGATCAGTTCTTGCTGAAGGCCTGCCAGTTGCAATTCGGTTTCTTGTAGTTGCGTTAAATTACTCAGACGCTTCTCGGATATCAGGGTGTCGACTTGACTCTGAATCGATTGAATCGAGGCATCAAGTTGTTTTGAGCGAGCTTGTTGGATGACCAAGTCTTGCTCTTCTTCGATCAGTTCCTGTTTCAGCTCCAGGTACTGGAGTTTGGAACCGTATTCTTTTTTGTGCAGAATTTGCAGGGCATCGACCCGTTCTTTGAGCACAGGAATGATACGCTGTTTTTTGATGACTTCGCCTTGGGTCATTTCTTGTTCTGCGCGTTGTGTTTGTTGTTCGCTGTTTAGGGCCTTGAGGCGCGCGGTGAGTTCGGCGACTTGTTGGTTTAGGAGGTTTTGTTGGGGTTTGGTTAGCTCGGTAGCTTCTTTGATGGCTTCGAGGGTGTTGGGAATGAGGTTAGAAATCCAGTTCTCGAAAGTTTGTAGTCTTTGTACAGTAGCTTCGCGTTCTTTTAGTTCGTGTGATAAGCGATCAACATCTGCTTTGGTTTGGGTGTTGTCCAGGGTAATGAGCGGATCACCCTGTTTGACGTATTGCCCTTCGTGCACATGGATTTTTGCTATTTTCCCGGCTTCAAGCGGTTGAATATGCTTGATATGTTCGCTGGGAATGATTTTGCCCTGAGCGATGGCGACGATGTCAATTTTGCCGAAGTAGGCCCAGATGGCTGCGAGAGTAAATAGAATGACAATCGCCCAAATAATCATGCGCCCGGCAAGTGAAGAGGGCGTTTGCTCGACTTCAATTGCCGCCGGTAAAAATGCGTATAAGTCTTTATCATTTGCGGCTCCGACTTTACTTTGCTTTGCGGCTTGTCGTACGGTTCCGGCTTTTGCCGGGGCTTCGGTCATCCTTTATCCTCCTGCGATGGTCTTTGATTCACCGCCACTGAATACCGGGGTGAAGCAGGCTTACCTTTCACTTCTCGAATCGAAGGAATATGACTCTGGTGGCTGTGCAACTTTGCGTAGTAGCCGTTTTGTTCAATTAGCTGGTCGTGGTTGCCACTTTCGACAATGCGCCCCTGCTCAACCACGATAATGCGGTCGGCCATGCGAACCGTTGACAGCCTGTGAGCGATAATGAAGACTGTTCGGTTCTGGCAGATGTGGCGCATATTATCTTGAATCATACGTTCGGATTCATAATCGAGCGCACTGGTGGCTTCATCGAATATCAAGATTCTAGGATTGGTAATCAACGCACGTGCAATGGCGATACGCTGCCTTTGGCCGCCTGATAAAGATGCGCCCTGCTCGCCAACTGGTGTGTCGTAGCCCTCAGCCAATTCCAGAATAAAGTCGTGCGCGCCGGAGAGTTTTGCCGCCTGAATTACACGCTCCATCGGCAGACTGGGGTCTGACAGTGCAATATTGTCTTTCACAGAGCAGTTGAACAAGACGTTTTCTTGCAAGACTACGCCAATCTGGCGACGCAGCCAGGCCGGGTCAACCTGTGCGACATCGACACCATCCACTAAAACACGACCACCTTCAGGCACATACAGCCGCTGAACCAGTTTGGTGAGGGTGCTTTTACCGGAACCCGAGCGCCCGACGATGCCGATAATTTCACCAGGGCTGACATCGAGCGAAAGGTCTTTGAGGATTTCAGGGCGATCAGCTTGGTAGCGGAAGGTAATGTGCTCTAGCGTGACGCGTCCTTTTAGTTGCGGTAATGCGGTACGGTTTGGGTTATGACCCGGTTCGGTTGGGGTATTGAGAATATCACCCAGGCGCTCAATCGAAATGCCGGCCTGTTGAAAATCTTGCCAAAGCTGAACTAAACGAAGAATCGGGGCGCTCACTCTGCCTGCTAACATATTGAAAGCAATCAATTGGCCTACACTTAAAGCACCGCCAATGACCAACGTTGCCCCCACCCATAGAATCAATACGGTGACTGTTTTATTGATAAAGCCTGCGGTCTGGCTGGCGACATTGCCCAGGTTCATCGCCTTGAAAGAAGCGGACACATAGGCGGCAAGCTGTTCTTCCCAACGGCGTTGCATTTGCGGCTCAACCGCCATCGCTTTAAGCGTTTCAACACCGGAAATAGACTCTACCAAGAAGGCCTGATTTTCGGCCCCTCGTTTGAACTTTTCGTTGAGTCGGCTGCGCAGTACGGGGGTGATTGACAGCGACAGGATGACATACAGCGGAATGGAGCCAAGCACAATCCAGGTCAATGTTGGGCTATAAAAATACATCACCGCAAAAAAAATGACGGTAAATAACAAATCAATCACCAAGGTCAGTGCCGAGCCGGTGATAAACTCACGAATGGTATCCAGTTCCCGTACGCGGGCAACGGTATTACCGACCTGCCGACTGTTGAAAAATGCGATAGGTAGGCGTAATAGATGATTAAATAATTTTGAGCCAAGCGTGACATCCACCCGATTGGTGGTGTGTGAAAACACATAGGTGCGTAAACCGTTTAGCACCACATCGAACACAGAAATCACAATCAAACCAAGGCAGAGTACATCCAGGGTAGTGAGCCCTTGATGTACTAAGACCTTATCGATAATCACCTGAAAGAACAGCGGCGTCACCAGCGCAAATAGCTGAATAAAAAAGGAGGCGATTAACACTTGCGTGAGAATTTTTTTGTATTTGACGATCGCGGGAACAAACCAGCTGATATCAAATTTGCCCGTCATCCCCGGTAATATCGAACGGCGGGTAATTAGCAATAAGCGGCCGCTCCAGCGTTCTGCAAAAGCATCTTCGGTGAGCATTTCGGGTTTACCCACCACAGGGTCTTGAATCAGTACCTTGCCGTCTTCTGCACGCGCCAGCACCACGTAGTTGCCGCTGTTATCTTCTGCGATGGCGGGCAAGGCGATTTTTTCAAGCTGCTCGAAACTGACCTTGACTGACTTGGCCTTGAGGTTTAAATGGCGTGCCGCTAATACGATGTCTTGTGATGAAAATTGCCGCTCGTGAAGACCAAAATGATGCGCTAGCTGTTGCGGGTTGGCTGCGACCTGGTGAAATCGTGCGACGAGCACAAGGCTGCTTAAGCCGGAATCTATTAATGATTTTTGCTGTGGCATTTTGCAAGTCCTTTTGCAAAAAAATCTGGAGTTTCAATTCCTCAGGAACCGAACCGCTATACTATAGCGTTTGGCCCTGGCAATGCCGTGATTAAATTCGCATATTGCAAAAAGCGCCACGTCTCATTTGAGGCCTTTATCTGGCTGCTATGGTAAAGCCGTCACGGCACGCTAAAGTGGGAATTGCTGGCGTTTGGTATTCGGTAATCGATATAAGAGAACAAGGCGGCGTGATGTGAGCTTGTGTTATGGAGGCGCGGGTCGGAATCGAACCGGCGTACACGGAGTTGCAGTCCGCTGCATGACCACTCTGCCACCGCGCCATTTGAATCAAGCTTAATGTTCAACCCGACGGAAGCCGGGGATGTTGGAGCGGGAAACGAGATTCGAACTCGCGACCCCAACCTTGGCAAGGTTGTGCTCTACCAGCTGAGCTATTCCCGCATATTCAACATTCTTTTTCGGCTATCGTTTACCGATAGTTTACTTGTTACTTGATCGCTCAAGTTGCGGACTGTTTGGCAGTGCCGCTGAAGTGGCGCATATATTAACGGATTCGATTGTCGTGTCAAGAAAAGAAACAGCGATAAAATCGTTTTTTTAATTCTCCTCTACAAACAAGTGCACCCATGACGCAGTCAAATACAAATACATGGACCAAAGCGTTAACGCAGAAGCGATATAAATGAGGGTCATTCCAGAGCCAAACAGCCAGCCGCCATCTTTACCCAGAAGCAACAACAGAATGGCCCACATTTGACAGGCGGTTTTCAGCTTGCCGATAAATGAAACAGCGACATTATCACGCTTACCCTGCTCAGCCATCCATTCGCGCAAAGCTGAAACGACTATTTCACGGCCAATAATAATCATTGCTGGCACCGTCACCCAGACACTCTGATAAGACTCGATAATCACGGTCAGAGAAATTGCCACCATCAGCTTATCGGCAACCGGATCAAGGAAAGCGCCAAAGGGGGTACTCTGATCTAGCTTTCTCGCCAAATAGCCATCCAGCCAGTCTGTTCCTGCTGCAATTGTAAATATAATGGCGCTTGCCGTATAGCTCCATGAGAACGGCAAGTAATATGCGACGACAAAAACAGGAATCAAAACAATGCGTGAAACCGTCAGAATATTGGGTAAATTCATGAATCAACTTAGTTAATGGTTAACTTTATTTTCACTAATCACCGTGAAGACTCAGGTGAATGTGCTCTGCAAGCGACGCGCTAATGCCTGTCACTTTCGCGATTTCGGTAATTGAGGCCGTTTTTATATTTTGCACGCTGCCAAAATAGCGAAGCAATTCACGTCGACGTTTTGCTCCCACACCTTCAATGCCCTCAAGCGCTGATTTACGCCTTGCCTTATCCCTCCGATTTCGATGCCCGGTAATCGCAAAGCGATGCGCTTCATCTCGAATTTGCTGTATCAAATGCAAACCAGCATCATCAGACGCGCAATGAATTGTCGTTAAGGCATCATTTTGACCGGGAACCAACAATGTTTCAAACCCCGGTTTTCGTGTTACCCCTTTGGCAACTCCAATAACGCGAAGGTCACGCAAGTCTAACCCGTTAAGGACCTCAAGAGCCAGATTTAGTTGTCCCTTCCCGCCATCAATAAAAATGACGTCAGGGCATTTCTCCCTGTTGCCCTTTGCCAATTCGTCTTTTAATGAAGCATAACGTCGACCCAGGACCTGGCGCATTGCCGCATAATCATCACCCGGCTCGATGCCTTCAATATTGTAAGTGCGGTAATCAGACTTTAACGGGCCACTCTCGTTAAAAACGACACAGGAGCCAACCGTTCTTTCTCCCGAACTATGGCTGATATCAAAACACTCCATGCGCTTTGGAATTTCATCTAATGATAACAAGACCCTGAGCGCATCCACTTTGTGAAACATATTCTCCTTATTTGCAAGGAAAACACTCAAGGCATTATCAGCATTGGCCTTCGCCAGTTTCTGCCATTGCGACCGAATCATTTTCACTTTATGGGTAAATTTTATCCCCTGCTTCTGCACAGTACGAATCGCATCACATATCACTTCTTGATCGGGGAGCGACTCCGGCAACACCACTTCTTTAGGAATATCACGCGAGGCATTCTGCCCAACATAGTATTGCTCGACAAATGCTTTGAGCATATCCTGACGGGAAAGCTCCAGAGATAATTTTGGGAAGTAGTTTTTGTGCCCTAGAATGCGTCCTTGTCGGATATAGAGCATAGAAAAAGCAACCGCCCCAGGCCCAAGGCTCATAGCAATCACATCAAGGTCAACGGCACCCGACTCTGCCGATTGGCTTTCCTGAACATGTCTAAGGTGGGCGATTTGATCACGTAATTCCGCCGCTTTTTCAAATTTCAGGTCGGTGGCGGCCTGCTCCATTTGGTCTATCAGGTTACGTAACAATTCGGGATTTTTCCCTTGCAGAAACATCACGACGTGCTGTACATCTTGCTGATACTCAGCCTGATCAACCAAGCCAACGCAAGGCGCCTTGCAGCGCTTAATCTGGTATTGAAGGCAGGGTCGCGATCGGTTTTTGTAAAAGCTTTCTTCACACTGACGCACTTTAAAAATCTTTTCGAGCAAATTAAGACTTTCTCGTACCGAGCCCGCACTCGGGAAAGGTCCAAAATAGTGCCCGACCTTGCGTTTGGTACGGACGCGTTTCATCGAGATGGAGGGAAACGGCAGGTCTTTTGACAGATAAATGTATGGATAGGACTTGTCGTCGCGTAACAGAATATTGTAAGGCGGCTTCAAACGCTTGATCAGATTTTGTTCTAGAATCAAGGCTTCGGTTTCACTGTTGGTCAGCGTCACCTCGATACGGGCGATTTTGCTGACCAGGGATCGCGTTTTGGCCGACAGGCCCTGTCTCGCAAAATAACTGGAAACGCGTGCTTTCAGATTTTTCGCTTTACCGACGTAGAGAATCGCATCATCGACATCAAACATACGATAGACGCCTGACCGGGTTGCCAGCTGCTTTAAGAAAGGTTTGTAGTCAAAAGGGGTGTTAGCTGGGTCCATCGATATCCAGCAGGCCATTTCTGACTGCCAGCAACGTAAGCTCAACATCACTGGTGATGCCCAGCTTTTCAAAAATACGGTAACGGTAGCTGTTGACTGTTTTTGGACTCAAACACAGTTTGTCAGAGATACTCTGAACTTTCTGGCAATCCATAACCATCATCGCAATTTGTAATTCCCGCTCTGACAAAACCGCAAACGTAGAGTCCTTTTTTTGACCCAGGGCCATGGCCTGTGCGATATCGGGGCTGATATAACGCTCACCCGAGTTTACGAGCTTAATGGCACGAATCATTTCAGAAATATGGCTGTTTTTGGAGACATAAGCAGACGCACCGGAATCCATCACGCGTGCCGGGTACGGATCATCAGTGCAAGCAGAGACCACCACCACCTCGACACCGCCAGAAAAGCGCTTGATTCGACGAGTCGCCTCGAGACCGCCAATTCCTGGCATTTTCAAATCCATCAATACCACATCAGGATTTGTTTCCCGTACTTTTTCAACAGCTTCTTCGCCTGAACAAGCCTCGCCCGTCACGTCGATCGCACCGTCATCCATTAACATACGAGAAATTCCCGCACGAATCAGGTCGTGATCATCAACGACCAGAACTTTAATCAAACACCCATACTCCTTCAGGCCGACTGTTGTGACTGCGACAATCTGTTTTCACTAAAGCCACACTCAACCAGCCAGTGATTTGCCTCAACCTCGCTATGGCAAACGGCCGTCGCATAAGAATTTGCGCCTTTAAAAACCTCTTCTAACTGATATAGCAAATGACTACGGTTGTCAGCACTGACGATCACCGCAATCGCCTTCATACCTTTAATGAATGACCAGGTATTCAGCGCTCTCAACGTTTCTATCTGGAACGTTTCTGGCAACAACATCTCGAGGTTCTGCAAATTCAAAACACAGGCCCACTCGCGCGCAAAATAACGACTTACCTGTTTTTTGTACTCTTCGGTGTACGCGAGCGCTTGCTCTTTATTCCACGTCCCGGCCATATCGACATATAAAATGTCGTGTACTGGTTTGACTAAAAAAAACTGTTCTTCGCTAGACATGTTACCACCTCCCAACGCTCGGCTCTTGCTTACTACCCAAATAACCAAGTTTACATAAATATCACATTTAGCATTCACTTCGCTACATTGTAAAACAAGATTACACGCATTGCGCAGTCTGTCAGCCACAAAACGAAAAAAGTACGCTAAAAATACTTCACCAACTCAAGCTGAATATAATCTTCATTTTGTAAAAAAGCCGTTTTGTTATTGACAGACGGGACCGACAATACGCTCATCAAATCAGATTTCTGCGGTTCGCCACCTTCAAAAAATAGCGCTTCGATATTAATTTTCAGGTCATTTGTGAGCCGTTTGCTTGCTTCAACAGAATACAAAATCTCTTCAGACTCAGGGTCATACGCAAAGCCTGCTAGAATTTCGGAAGAATCTTCATCGTTAAAGGCATAGCGCCATCCAACAAAAATATCTTGCTCAAAATTAGTGGGCGCGGCTTCTTTTCGATCATCAAACAGGTACTCCAACAACCACCCCAAATCAGCACGACTATCAAAAATCCCTACTTGCGTATACTCAAGACCAAACACGGCCGCACTGTAACGCTCACCCTGTTTTGAACTGCCTATCACCGAGTTATCTATTCCCGAATTAGAGATGCCTTCAAAATTAAATAACCAGTCTTCATAGATATACATAAGCTCAAGCCCGGTTTGATCAATCGTCAGATAAAACGGCGTGAGTATCGGATTCAGTATATCCCCATTGAACCGAAACGACGGCTCTCGACTGGTTCCGGAAAAATGCGAAATAGCGAACTCAAACTCACCAATATAATGCGAATACCGAAATGCAAAGTCACTACGCCACTGCTTAGCACCGGAGTCGTACTCTGCCGCGTCGGTGTCGACGACCACTGGATAGCCCAAGCGCCCGTCTTTTCCGACAAAGGTCCGCTCTCGAAAATACGGCAACCAGAATAAATCAAGTGTCCCCCAGTCTTGTTCAAAAGAAACCTTGGTCATAGGTTGCCCCAGCCTGTCTTCACCATTCAGATTTTCCACTAAATCCGTTTGATTGATCACATCCACCAAATGAAGTGATTCGGTCACCCCCCAGAATTCTTTGCTAACACCCATCTTTAATTCCCAGCCATTACCAACATGCGTCCAGGCGGCTTCACGCAAATCGACACGACTTCGCTCATCGTCCTCCAGGTCATAGCGACCAAAACCACGCACCTCAAAGTCGTTGTCTCCCCAGCGCGACAAATACTCCACTTCTGCTCGAAACGAAGGCTGAAACCGCTCCTGACCAAACAAACCCGCATCACGGAAAGCGCGCACTTCAACTCCCAGCTCTGCATTCACTTCGCCAAGTGAAACAGCGGGAAATAATCCAAGACAAAACAATACTAATAACAGGCGATGCAAAATAGTTCTCCAGATAAACAAAACAAGGGGTTTTCAGGGCGATCAAGTTTAATGATGCAGTGCCTCCTGCCTCTATTCAATAAATTAATTGGAAAAGAACGTTCCATAAAGTTTACAAATTCCAAAATACTGTATACATTTACAGATACTGTATATGAAAACAGCTCTCTAAACCGGAAACCTGCATCATGATCAAACTCACGAAACGGCAAGCGGAAATACTGGAACTAATCAAACAAAATATTGAAGAAACCGGCTACCCTCCAACTCGGGTAGAGATAGCCAATTCACTGGGTTTTCGCTCTGCCAATGCAGCAGAAGATCATATCAAGGCATTGGCAAAAAAAGGTGCGATAGAGGTCGTCCCTGGTGCCAGCCGGGGTATCCGATTGCCGCAAACTGAGCCAGATGGCTTGCCAATTGTCGGCCAGGTTGCTGCTGGCAACCCCATTCTTGGCGAAGAAAATATCGAAGACTACTGTCGCCTTGCCCCCGAGTTTTTTTCGCCCTCTGCCGACTACCTGCTGCGCGTAAAAGGCATGAGCATGAAAGATATTGGCATTTTCGATGGCGACCTGCTGGCCGTTCACAAGACAGCGCAAGCTCAAAACGGGCAGATAGTCGTGGCACGTATTGGCGATGAAGTCACCGTAAAACGCTTCCAAAAAAGCAAACACATGGTTGAACTGCTGCCTGAAAACGAAGCGTTTGAGCCGATTATCGTTGACCTGCGCGAGCAGGAACTATTTATTGAAGGCTTAGGGGTCGGCGTGATCCGTAAGGAGCATATGCAATGAAACAGCTATCTATTTACGATACCTATTTTAGCGTTGAACATAGCGCATTTACGCGTGAGAAAGAAGCCGCTCAAACCACCACACTGCATCCCACACAAGCAACTGAAATAACAAAAGCAAATGTGACCGAAATTATTCTGACCAGAGAAAAAGCCGACTGCATGCAATCGCTGTTACCGATGCTGACGCATCTGAATAAAGAATCACGTTGGCTGGCCTGGATCGACCCACCGATGCAACTGCTGAAGCAATGGCAGCAACAGTATCAAGCCAAAACCAATCAGGCTCAGACAAGCTGCGATATTATGGTGCTAAGATCGTCACCGTCGGTTTCTGCCTTTGCGCTGACAGAAAAAGCACTCAGAGCCGGAACTTGCCATGCCGTTATCGCCTGGACAAACCCACTCAATCAGGAAGAATTTTCAAAACTCGAAGACGCCTCGTCCGCCGGCAATAGCCACGGTATTGTTTTGCGTTATCGATAAGACAGACTCAACCCAGGCGGAGGCTAAAGGACATAGCCACTACTAATATTGAGAGCCTCTTGCAAAAGGCTCTTGAGCGTTAGTGCAAAATTCGGTTAGCCTGCTGATCTTCTTCTGCATCCATCATCGCCTTGGAAATCGCTCCTGCTGCCTGAACACCCGCGCCAATCATCGCTTTTACCACAGCGGCTTTATTATCTTTCAGAAATTCGCTGACCTCATCTGAAAAATCAATCTGCACCAAGGGCTCACCATCACTGCCCATTCGTTGCAACGCAAAACCGCCGTCTTCCAGCTCAATAATTTCCAGAAAAGAACTACTCATTCCGTCTCCAAATGAACACAAAATTTTAGCTGCCGGATTTGGTTTTCATGCCAAAAAGCGCAACCGTGTATTGTGCTGGCGAGTATAACGGATATCACGACTGAATTCATACCTCATGATTCATAACGGCTCATTCTCAGCTCTTAACGTAAACAACAGCTCATTCTCATTTCAATGCAGGTATTTTTAGCCAAAATCACTTGCTCAATGGGCCGATATGAACTTTACTTGGGCTATAGATTTAACAATACAAAACTGCCTTACACACCTTACTGGAACGCCTCGCCTATATGACCACTCCTGTTTTAATTTGTGACGACTCCAGCGTTGCACGCAAACAACTGGCTCGTTCACTCCCCGCAGATTGGGATATCGAAATTTCGTTTGCAGGTCATGGTGAAGAAGCTCTGGAGCAAATTAAAAAGGGCGTCGGCGACATCATGTTTCTGGATCTCAACATGCCGGTAATGGATGGCTACGAGACACTGGAGCATATTCTGAAGCATGATCTGTCTACGATGG
>Ga0316207_10004629_pt1 | contig 11827 bp, 14 predicted proteins | sample 6weekpyrite_MG_FD_204943 | JGI IMG/M metagenome (GOLD analysis project Ga0316207, IMG submission 204943) | Microbial mat bacterial communities from mineral coupon in-situ incubated in ocean water Damariscotta River, Maine, United States -... | ecosystem: Environmental > Aquatic > Marine >...
TACCGCTTTAATCGCCGATTCGATTTATCCGACTTTATTCCACGCTTTATGTTCGTTGCACTTCGCACGCCACCCTTGCCTGAAAGGCTTCTGAAGATAGCTTACGTTGGGTGGTAATTAGGAAAAAGAATGAGTCGTGGAGTGGGCAATTTACGGCCCGGCGCAGCAATGGACAGGATTATGAGGAGGCGGTGACGATTGCGTCGGTGCTTGATGGCAAGGGCGAAGTGAACTGTTTTGTCGGTGTCTGTCGTGATATTTCGGAAAAGCTGTTGCGTGATCAGCGTTTGCTGCAGCTGCAAAAGTTTGAAATAGTTTCCAAAATGGCGGGTGGTTTTGCCCATGACTTAGAGAATTTCAAAAAGCGTCTGAAAGCGCTCGAACTCAAAGTGGCTAATGACGGTATTATTCTGAGTGATGCACAGGTCGCAGCACCAGAGAAAAAGAAGCATGACGATGAGGCCTGCGGTGGAGACTGTAAATTAAATTGTGTATCTGCTTATCATTAACCCGCAGAGGGAGATAAGCAAGATGAACAAAAGAGAACAAGAAACCTTTGCCCGCGAGGCAGCCAAAAGCATCAAGACTGAAAAGGATCTCAGCGACTTCAGTCGGATGCTTAAGAAAATCACCGTTGAGACAGCCCTGAATGCGGGGTTGGATGATCATCTCGGTTATGACAGGCATCATTCATCAGACAACCCCAACAGCCGCAACGGCTACTCCAGCAAGCGGCTGATCACTGATAATGGTCAGTTTGAGGTGGATATCCCCCGTGACCGGGAGGGCAGCTTTGAGCCACAATGGGTCAAAAAACACCAAACCCGCTTAACGATGATAGATGACAAGGTGATAAGCCTGTACGCCAAGGGCATGACCACCCGAGAGATCGTTGCCACATTCAAGGAGATGTACGACGCAGACCTATCCTCGACACTGATTTCCAAGGTCACCAATACCGTTATTGAGCAGGTCATAGAATGGCAGGCCAGGCCGTTGGATGCCGTTTACCCCATTGTCTATCTGGACTGCCTCGTCGTCAAAATTCGCCAAGACAAGCAGGTTATCAACAAGGCCATCTATCTGGCCCTGGGTGTGAATCTGGATGGCCACAAGGAACGGCTAGGGATGTGGCTATCAGAAATGAAGGGGCCAAGTTTTGGCTCAATGTGCTCACTGAACTGCAGAATCGTGGTGTAAAAGATATTCTCATCGCCTGTGTCGATTGCTTAAAGGGTTTTCCTGATGCCATTAATACGGCTTATCCAGGCACTCGAATTCAGCTCTGCATTGTACCCAAAGCACTTCGTGGGGCAGGCTCTCCACATGGTGCGCAATTCAATGAAATATGCTCCATGGAAGGATTACAAGGCGGTGGCGACAGACCTGAAGAAAATTTATCAGTCTGTCACCGAAGAAGAAGCCTTGCTCGTCCTTGATTAGTTTGCCGAGCAGTGGGATACCAAATATCCCCAGATCAGCCGCTCATGGCGCACGCACTGGGCTAACTTCAATACACTATTTAGCTACCCCAAAGACATCCGCAAGGCCATCTATACCACCAACGCTATTGAATCGCTGAATAGCGTCATTCGCAAGGCAAGCAAAAAACGAAAGCTGTTTCCTTCTGACGACTCAGCTAAAAAGGTGGTCTATCTAGCGATTATGGAGGCTTCAAAGAAATAGAGAGCCACTATGCCCATTAGAAATTGGAAAACGGCCTTGAATCGATTTATGATCGAGTTCGAAGACCGTTTGAAAGTTTACGTTTAACTTTGGTAGTTACACAGAATTATTTACAGGGTCGTCAGAAAGTTTGAGCTACTACACCACTTTTTTGCTGAACCTGATCTGACCTCTCGATCGCCTGTGAGCTTTTCAACAACCGCTTCAAATCACGAGCTAAAATGTATATGAAAGTATAATTGAGGCTTCGATAGTGTCACCGAATCTGTATCCTTCCGTTTCATTCTCTCTGCCTGACGGATCGATAAAGGAAAAGCTCCTCCCCGTGTTTTTTTGAATTAAAAACGACAAGTAACTTTCATATGCAAACTCATAATCGGCCCGAACGCCAAGACTTTTATATTCGTCCTCAAAATAACCGCCTTGCATGCCGGTCACTGGGCTGCTGTCAGAGAGTCTAATCGTGTTAGTACCGCCTTCACTATAAAACATAGTGTTCGAAAGCTTTTTGGTGAAGTGATAAGTTAAGCTTGTTTCTGGAAATTCACTGCTTATTTCAAATTCACCCGACCAGCCCTCTTTTTTATCATGATTCCATTCGATTTCTAAATCGACTCCAAGTTCTCCTCCTGTTGCATCCAGATATTCCAGATTAACATTTACTTGATAAACCCATGCTTTCGATGCTTCATAAATAAAATCAACACCTGCTTCATATTCATTGGATCCACTTGTCTCTTTTTCGAAAGAAGACTCAGCTTCAATATAATAATTAAACTCCCAGTTATCTTTTAATTCTTGCTCATAAGCGAAGCCAAGTTGTATCGTATTGAAAGTACTCCAGGGGGCACTGGTCGTACCGGAAACAAAAGGAAGGCTTTCCGCATTTTTCCAGTTATAATTCCAACGTTCGTAATTGAGTGAAAAGACCTTGTTATTATTTTCATACTCAGTCTGAATAAGCATGCCAGAAGTATCAACTTGTGAATTTCCGATATTCGATTTCGAGCCGCCCATATTAAAATACTCGATTTCGACGCTACTTTTAGCGTTGTGGGGAGCGTTAGTCGCATCGGTGGCGTCGGCCAAGGTAACTGATGGCAAACCAAAAATAAAAAAACTAGTTGGTAAAAAACATTTTTTATATGTCCGAGACTTCATTCTAATTTCCCTTATGGTTGATAGCTTTGGTTAAAAAACAAGAAGTACGTTCTATACACGAGCCAAACGTCTGTTTAATGAGATGCAGTAGTCCGCCCATCCGCCGGTAAAAATCACGGTTGAATACATGAGTTTTCTTTGGGAGCGTTGATTTTTTATACTCTTCATCATTTGAACAGCTTAATGAAGTCTGAATCAGTTAAAGCTCAAAAAAACATCAAAAAAATATCAAATGTTATCACTGTATGACGTTATTCAGTGGCTTAGGTGGGTGTGCGTAGGTGGGATATGGATGGCCATGCGCAAAATAATTAAACCTTGGTAAACCACCGCCTTTGGCGGTGAGACACGAATAGGCTCTGCCGAAAAGGCGTGCGGAGTGGAAAATGGCCTCCTTTGAACCGGCAAGTTCTATAAGGAGGCCAACATGAGAGAGTGGCAAAGCCAAGCTCACGTTAAACATTATTGCAAATATCACGTAGTGTTTGTTCCGAAGTATCGTAGGAAGTCTATATACGGCACGCTGAGAAAAGACATCGGGGTGATACTGCGAGAGTTGTGTCGCCAGCAAGGGGCTGAGTTAGTGGAGGGGTATGCGATGAAAGATCATATCCATATGCTATTGATGATTCCGCCAAAGTACAGTGTTGCGAATACAATTGGATACCTAAAAGGTAAATCAGCGATACGGATATTTAGAGATTATTTACAGGGAAAACGAAATTTTACGGGGCGTCATTTTTGGGCGCGAGGGTATTGCGTAAGTACAGTCGGGCTAGATGAGCAGATGATTCGAGAGTACATAAAGAACCAGGAACGGGAAGAGAAACGCCAAGAGCAGATGAAGCTGGCGGGACTCTGACAATAGCTCCCTCTGGAAGCTTTCACCATACCACCCGCTATGCGGGTGGTTATTGATTGAGGTTGATGATGCGCTAGTTGGTGGCACACACTCAGGTAAATGGGGCCGAGACGCGGCAGGTAAAACCCCGGTATTGATTGCCTGTGAAAGCAAGGAACATCAGGCGGGCTATATTGCTATGGAAGCAGTCGGCAATGTTAATCACCATACCGTCAAAACTTTGTAAACAAGAGTGTTTTTGATGGGCAAATAATCCATAGTGATGCGCTACCCGCGCTTAATGTTATTCATGAAACTCATGATCACGAGGGCGTGTTACACCCCCTGGCAAAGTCGACGAATGGCTTCCCTGGGTGCAATTGCGATAGGCAACTTAAAGACGTTTTTGCTGGGAACTTTTCACGGTGTATCTGGGAAATGTCTGCAAGAATATCTCAATGAGCTCTGTTATCGATTCAATAGGCATTTTTTGAGCGTGAAATTCCTAACCGGTTGTTAAATTTGGCTGTTATTCACGCGCCAATAAAATCATGTTGAGTCAAATGCAGAGGCATGAATTTTTTTGTTGCTATGGTTGCTGCGCTTAGTGTTTGTAACCACTGACCATGATGAATGGACTTGGCTCGGCCATTTGCTCAGACTTAATATCAACAAAACCAACTTCGCCGAGGATTGCTTCCATCTCAGCGGTTGAGTATGAAGAACCACCAACGGTATTGATGATCTGGTTAACGCCGATCAGTGCCGCCAGTTGTGGGCCTTTTTTGTCGGCGTGCAACAGTTGCTCCTGAATCATAATAACGCCGTCCTTGTTCATGGAGTCATAACATTTTTGCAGCAGTTTTTTGATGTTCTGCGGAGACTCCTGGTTAGTCATGGAGGAGAGCAGCATGGCGTCATTGCCTTCGCCCAGAGAATCTGTGTTGTAGTCACCGGGGCGAAGCTCAACCCTGTCGTGCATGCCATATTGGTCAACGATCTCTTTAGCGATCTTGAGATTCTGTTCTCTATCCATGGCAACGGCATTGAGGCCGTCATATTTTTCACAGAATTTCACTGCAAAGGTGGATGGGCCACAGCCAACATCCATCAACTGTTTTTTGCCGCTGAGATCAAACATGTCGGTGAGCACCTCAGACTGTGATAGCGCGCGGTTGTGCATGCCCATCATGTAGTCACGGGTTTCCTGGTCGGAATATTCCTGATGCATCAGCGCCGATGGCTTGCCGGTTTTGACCGTGTCATAAAGGCCGCCCCAGGCTTCATACCAGTTCTCGAACATGTAGACGATGCCACCCTGGTAGAATTTGCTGGAGTTGGTGAGAAAGGTCTGGCCGAACTGGTTGTTCATGAAGAGATCGCCATCGCGATCAAGAAAGTCCATTGATACCAGCGAACTGAGCAGGGCGCCGAGGCAGCGACGATCAGATTCAGTTTCCTTGGTCAGGGTGTCCAGGTCTTTAGCTTGGCCATCCAGTAGATTGAAAATATCGAGACGATTGGCGGCGTGTAATGCGCACGACTGCCAATAGCCAGAGGCAACCTGCATAACACGCATAGGGTCCATGCCGTCTGGCAGTCCCCAGCTGTCACCACCTTCTTTTTTATCCCATGACTCAGACATCAAAACCTCACCTATTCTATATAAAGCTAAATCAGTCCTGAAATATGCAGGATGGGGCTGGATTTGTCCAGTTGTCAGCACTGATTGCAGGGGTAAAATGGCGCGCTTGGTGAAAAAGTTTGGAGCAGGGCGATGGTTTTGAAATGTGGCGAGGTTGACGTGGGTGGTCTGACTGCTTTGCTGGCCCGTTATGGAGTGGAGCTGGAGTGGGTCGCAGGCGGTGCAGAGATCCCTGGTAGCTTCTGGGGTGACAGCGAAGCGGGTCTGATTGCCAATCGTTTGCTGGTTAGGGCTGATACGCCGCTGCATTCGGCCATGCATGAGGCCTGTCATTATATCTGTATGGATCAGCAGCGACGTGATGGCCTGCATACCGATGCTGGTGGTGGTTATGATGAGGAAAACGGGGTCAATTATATTCAGATCTTATTGTCAGATTACATTCCGGAATGTGGCCGTAGCCGCATGTTTGTCGATATGGATGAGTGGGGCTATAGCTATCGGCTGGGTTCGGCGCAGGCTTGGTTTGAGCGGGATGCCGAGGATGCCCGGCAATGGTTATTGGGTTATGGCTTGATAGATAAAGCTGACCAGCCTACCTGGGTGCTAAGGATGTAACGATCTTTGTAAAATATTGTTATTTCTATTCCCGGTTGATTGAGACTGTTTTGTTAAGGTAATAGAATTGCGCCTCGTCTGTAATCCATAATTGTGTTGGGAATTAATTGTATGAAGAAAATAAGCGCCGTATTTTTGGGTGGTGTTGTCATGGCGAGTTCTGCCATGGCTGAGTCAGGGGCTTCAGAGTGGGCTGGTGAAGCTGAGTTGGGGTTAGTGTCAACCAGTGGTAATACTGAAACCCAAACTATTAGTGCAAAGGCCAAGGCCTCCAATGAGCGTGACAAGTGGAAGCACGAAGTGGGTCTGGAAGCACTCAATACCGAAGATAATAGCGCGACGACTGCCGAGCGCTATACGCTGACAGGTAAAACCAATTACAAACTTACTGATCTTGATTACGTATTTGGCGTGGTGACCTACGACGATGACCGATTTAGTGGTTATGACTGGCGTGCCAGTGAGTTTGTTGGCTATGGTCGACATGTTATTAAAGAAGAAGACCTGACTCTGGAACTTGAGGCTGGTCTTGGTGCGCGCCAAAGTAAAGATGATGCAGGTATCAGCACTGATGAAACTGCGGCCCGTCTGGCCGGTAATCTTGGCTGGAAAATCAGTGACACTTCAAAATTTACCGAAGAGCTAAGTTCTGAAATTGGTGAAGACGTGACTATCTCTAAGTCTGTGACCGGTCTTAAATCACAGATTAATGGCAGCCTGGCAATGAAGATTACCTATACCGTCAAGCATGTTTCAGAGGTGCCTGTGAATATTGAAAAGGTTGACCGGGAAACGGCCGTGACATTGGTTTATAGCTTTTAATGACAGTTATTTAGCTATTAAGATATAAATAAGGCCGCTCAAAAAGCGGTCTTTTTTTGTATTCTATTTTGCGCTCAGGGCATCTTGTTCAAAGTGGATGCCAGCCCAGCCGTGACGCATGAATGTGCGGATATTGGCGTGATCTTCACCGCCAGGGTTATTGAGTACTTCATCGCGATAGTAATCGCCAAAGCAGTTTAGGGTTTGTTGTTCATCAAGCCCGTTTAGCTTGGCAAAGGCAAAGATTTTGCACGAGCCTTCATTGTTACCTGCTTCGTTTATTATCTGATCGCCAGTGGCGCCGTTGCAAAAGCGGCTGGCTGTGTAGTGGTAGGTGTTGGTAATAGATTCAATGACTTCCTTAAAACTTACCTCTTCAGGCCGGGTTTTGATTTTTTGAATCAGTTTTTCTGTCGACATGTGAAGGAATCCTAGCGCAAAAAATTAGAGATTATAAATGCTTGGCTAGGGTCTGTTAATACAAATTATTAAGCCGCGACGGAGGCCATGGCTAAGAGACGTTGTTATTTTCGCTTGTTTTGTTTGTTGTCGTTATCGCGAGTCTTTGCCCAGCTAACCTCATCCGGGGTGGTGGCCCATTCCCAGATGCGACGGAAGAAGCCCTTCTTTTGGGTTTGCTGCACTGCTGGTTGCGGCTCAGGCGTTTCCAGTGGTGAAAAAAGAGTCTGTTTCTGCACCTTTGGCACTTCATTTTCTTGAGGCGTAGCGGTGGACGGCGCGGTGTCCAATGTCGTAATTTCATTTTCACTCATTTCGATCATCTCGACTGCTACCGGCATGGAGGTGATGCTCTTGCCGCTATCAAGGTGGTCTAGATTGTGTTGCAGGTCATCGTTTGAAGCAATCAGAAACTCCCGCATTGAATCGGGAATGCCAGGGTTGGTAAGCATCCGTTCAGTCTCGGTCATCATGGAGACCATTTCTGTTTTGATGACTTTACGATAGGCTCTTTCTTTTTGTGAGACGAGCGTCAGTTTGGCGCGGATCTGCTTTGCAGGAACATGCAGCTCGGCAGCGTCGGTGGCTTCACCACGGGCATGCAGCAATACTCGCAGAGCGACGGCCGTTTGGGCCAGTTTACGATAGTTGTTGAGTAGCTTGTGGGTGGCGATAGGGTCGGATGCAATTAGCGCATCATCATCCATCTCGGCGATCTTGAGAATACTGTCCAGCTTGGACTTGATAGCTGCCTCAAGTGAGGCCAGGTTTTGCTTGAGTTTGTCCAGGGGCATGCCCTGGGTAGAGCTTTCCAGGCTTTCAAAGGTGGCCAGCGCTTCTTCGGGAATATCAGCGCTGGACTGCCCCATTAGCAGCGTGGCTTCAAGGCTTGTGTGCAGCTGTTCAATGTTGAGGGCGATCTTGACTGCGCGTTCGAGCGTTTCGCGTTTTTCCTCTAAGGCCTTGATTTCCTGGCTGGGGTCTCTTTGTTCTGCCACTGATTGCTCCCGCACTAGCGCGAATTATCCGTACATCTGTATTGATCTAAGCATATGCCTCATATCGTGAGGGCCTAATGCTACGTTGATTGTACTAAGTATATCGCCACCTCAAGCTCAATGTTGAGGTGGTGGAAGCTTGTTTTTGGCTAAAGTTCTGCGTGGATTATCGCCGGAATCATAAATAAACTGGCCCTGATGACCGGCTGCGGCGCTGGTGTAAAAGTGCTGCTGGGCTATCGCGCGACCAGTGAAAGGGTAATTATCTGCGTCCGCGTGATTTCTTTGGCACTTCAAAATTGACCTTTAAAGGCTTGCCATTAAAGTCTTTGCCGTCCAGGCCAGCAATCGCAGCGCGGGCTTCATGGCCTTCCATTTCGATAAAGCCAAAGCCTTTGCATTGGCTGGTAAAGACATCGGAAGCAAGTTTAAGAGAACGTACCTTGCCAAATTGAGAAAACAACTCGATAACATCCTTGTCTTTAGTACTGGCTGGTAGGTTACCAACAAACAGTTTTTTCATGGGGGTGTTCCTCGTAGCGAATTGTTTAGTATGGCGCCGCCCAAACAGGCTTAGAGCGTCGAAAAAACAACCCCGCCTCTGTTAGCGGGATTGTGGTGCAGGGTTGTCCAGCTGATTAAGCTGGAATTACCTGTGCTGCCTGCAGACCTTTAGGGCCGGTTTCGACCTGGTAGCTGACAGTTTGGCCTTCAGCGAGGGTTTTGAAGCCGTCACCACCAATGGCGCTGAAGTGAACAAAGACATCATCGCTGCCATCTTTTGGAGAAATAAAGCCAAAGCCTTTTGATTCGTTAAACCATTTAACGGTACCAGTGTTCATAATTGAATCCTAAAAAATTTATTAAAACAAAGTCTTCGCGTGCAGGTGGACGTATAAGAGGGTTCAGAGAGAAGCCGAGAAACAGGTGTTCGGGGGGTTCTAAGAAAGCCAGCTTGAGCCAGTGCAAGCCCAAAGACTATAACCCATAGAAGGGATAAAATCCCGTATTATTTGCCTTAAACCATTATGAGGGACGGTTATTCCGCCATGCTGCAGATTTCCAATCAGGTCATGATTAGCGCCGATGAGGTTGAGATTAGTTTTATTCGTGCCCAAGGAGCAGGTGGTCAGAACGTCAACAAGGTCTCATCTGCAGTGCATCTGCGCTTTGATATTAAGGCTTCATCCCTGCCGCAAACCTATAAAGAGACATTGTTATTATTCAAAGACCATCGCCTTACGGCTGATGGCGTCATTATCATCAAGGCCCAGAGTTTCCGCAGTCAGGACAAAAACCGTGAAGATGCCCTGCAAAGATTGGCGGAGATTATCCGTCAGGCCATGGTGGTGCAGAAAAAACGCAGGCCCACCAAGCCGACTCGAGGCTCGCAGCGGCGGCGCATGGATAGCAAGACCAAGCAGGGCAAACAGAAGGCTCTCAGACGTAAGGTCGATTATTAGCCGCAGGCTTGCTTGCGTTGGCGAGTGTTTTCGAGAATCCTTAGCCGTTCGTCATTGCTGGAATGATTCCAGCCAGTGATTTCATCGACTGAGCGAAAACAGCCCAGGCAGATATCATTTTCGTCCAGGCTGCAGTTGCGGACGCAGGGGGACGGCACCGCATCTGAGTCATTGACCTTATCCATGGCCTGCTTCACGAAGCTCATCCAATAATTCGTCGGCAGCAACGATGATGCTGTCATTGTCTGTTCCCGGGCACACCGCAATCAATAAACCATCTTCAATCATGCCGGGCAGCCATTTGTCGAGCCAGTCATCCAGTGTGATTGCCTTGGGTTGACAGTCAGCAAAATCCCCCATTGCCCAGGCCTGTGCCTGCTGTGCGTGAGACCAGATTGGCAGGTGCTCTTCGTCTTCATCAGGCAGGATTAACCAGCCTGTTTCGCTAGATAAGCCCCAAACCTCTTTTAACTCTGTGAGTTGCTTAATGAAGTAGTCGTAACGCTGCTCGGCAGACATCTGGTTGATGGCGTTGAGTTGTGTTTGTGTGAGTTCGCTCATGATGTCTGTTGTCCTGATTAGCGTTTCAGATTGGCAAATGCAGCCGCCATAGCGCCTTGCTGCTGTGGCTGGCATTGTTGCTGTTTTTTCTGTTGGGGCCGGTTGTTACCGCCACGGGGCATGTTGGCAGCGCGTTCTTCTTTGATGCGTTCGCCGCCGTCGGATTGTTTCTTCATGCTCAGGGCGACGCGCTGACGTTTCAGGTCAACGTCCAGCACCCGCACCTTGACCACGTCACCGGCCTTGACTACTTCGCGTGGGTCGCTGACATATTTATCTGCCAGTTCGGAGATATGCACCAGGCCGTCCTGATGCACGCCGACATCGACGAAGGCACCGAAGTTGGTGACGTTGGTGACCACGCCTTCTAACATCATATTTTCTTTCAGGTCGGCAACCTTTTCGATGCCGTCTTTGAATGTAGCGGTACTGAATTCAGGGCGTGGATCACGGCCGGGTTTGTCTAGTTCTGACAGGATATCGCGGACGGTTGGCTCACCAAACTGTTCGTCGGTGAAGTTTTTCGGTTCGAGTTTTTTCAGAAAGGCGCTGTCGCCAATCATACCGCGAACATCCTTGCTATTGGATTCAGCAATGCGTTGCACCAGCGGGTAGGCCTCGGGGTGGACGGCTGAGGCATCGAGTGGGTTGTCGCCATTCATGATGCGCAGAAAACCAGCTGCTTGTTCAAAGGCCTTGGGGCCGAGGCGAGTGACCTTTAATAGCTCCTTTCTGTCCTTGAAGGTGCCGTTGAGGTCGCGATGATCGACGATGTTCTGCGCCAGGGTGGTGTTGAGTCCGGCGATCTGGGCCAGCAGTGCCGCCGAGGCGGTGTTCACATCAACGCCAACCGCATTTACACAATCTTCGATCACCGCTTCTAGTGAGCGCGCCAGTTGGCTTTGGTTAACGTCGTGCTGATACTGACCAACGCCGATGGCCTTGGGTTCGATCTTGACCAGTTCCGCCAGCGGGTCCTGTAGGCGGCGGGCGATGGATACGGCGCCACGGATGGAGACGTCCAGGTCTGGGAATTCACGTGAGGCCAACTCAGAGGCGGAATAAACAGATGCGCCGGCCTCACTGACCATGATCTTGGTCATTTTCAGGTCTTTGTGCAGCTTAATCAGGTCAGCTGCCAACTTGTCGGTCTCACGCGAGGCGGTGCCATTGCCGATGCTGATCAGGTCAACCTTGTGTTTTTTACACAGCTGGCCCAGCACATGTAGCGACTGGTCCCATTGGTTTTTGGGTTGGTGTGGGTAGATGGTGGCGTGATCAACCAGCTTGCCGGTGTGGTCTACCACGGCGACCTTAACGCCGGTGCGCAGGCCCGGATCAAGCCCCAGGGTGGCGCGGGGTCCGGCTGGGGCGGCCAACAGCAGGTCTTTTAGGTTGCTGGCGAAGACCTTGATGGCTTCCAGTTCGGCGGCTTCGCGCAGCTGCTTTTTCAGATCCATATCAATGTGCATGGCCAGCTTAACACGCCAGGTCCAGCGCACCGTGTCTTGCAGCCACTTGTCGGCGGGACGGCCTTCATTTTTGATGCCAAAGCGGCGGGCGATCATGGTTT
>Ga0316207_10004630_pt1 | contig 11826 bp, 5 predicted proteins | sample 6weekpyrite_MG_FD_204943 | JGI IMG/M metagenome (GOLD analysis project Ga0316207, IMG submission 204943) | Microbial mat bacterial communities from mineral coupon in-situ incubated in ocean water Damariscotta River, Maine, United States -... | ecosystem: Environmental > Aquatic > Marine >...
TTCACAGAGTTTCCAGGGTATTTTTCTTCGAACAAAACAGCAATAGATCGCAGTAGTGTCTGACTATCGCCAGTGCCACTTACAACCAAAGTGTTTGCAGCAAAAGCAGAAGAAGCACTAAACATCCATAAACAAACAAGTATATATCTCATCGTTGGCAACCATTCATTCAGTATTAACTAGTCATAAATCGGCATTAAATGATAAATATTTAGTATTTGCCTTGCGAAACTCGCATGTTTAGCATGCCGATATAGCATCAAATCCAAAAGCATAAATAGGGATCACAAAATAAGCTAGCAATTAAGAAGCCGATGTTAAAATGTATTTGAAATATCATCAAACGATGTGCAAGAATATTACAAAGGCAACTTTCACCCTCATAATATCCGGTTAAATAGGTGTCTGTCTTTTAAGTTTCTCGTATTAAAAATACTGGAGACTCCTCTCCAATTTTTCGCAAACGCAACTTTAATTACCAAATTAACTATTTCGAAACAATGTTTTGGTTTTTTCCAATTTACGGCAAAGACATAAACATCTGCGAAGCTAAGATTCGACGGCTCTACCTTTTTCGTGATTTTGGTTATCTAATTTGTATGAACAATATTCCAAAAAAAATTAGACAAGCGATTTTCATTGGATCGTCAAAAGCGCTATCGTGAGTCATCATGTTATCAATCATAATAATTTCCTCACCTGGAATTGAATGACAAGACCACGGTTATATAAAATCCTAGAGTCCCTATTACATTCGTTATATAAATCTGCATTTGAGCGATGAAGTTTTATACTTAGTTCCTGACATCTTCAACTCTATCAATCCTTATATAGCAGCCTCCCACTTACAGCGATCAATGAATTAATATCAATTAGGGGTATATGCGGGAATATTTTCCCGTTTTTAATTGACAATCGAGTAAAACGGGAATATTATCCCGTTTATGGATGATTTAAAGAATAAGCTAAGCAAAGCCACAATAAAGGTTCTAAGCCCTTTAATTCGTATATTATTACGCTTCGAAGTATCCCATAGCGAATTCTCCGAACTCGCTAAACAGGCCTATGTAAAAACTGCCTATCAATATTTTTCTATTCCAAACCGGAAGAATACTTACTCACGTGTCTCAGTCTTAACCGGACTAAGTCGTAAAGAAGTGGTGCGCCTTAGTCAGATCGATGAAAAACATCTCGTAGAGACCAAAGGTCCGCTGAATCGGGCGACACGTGTAATTACAGGCTGGGTTAGAGATGAAGATTTTATTGATAAAAATAAACAACCAAAAATACTGCCTTTACGTGGCGCTGACATCAGCTTTGAAACTTTAGCCAATCGTTACAGCGGTGATATTACCAGTCGTGCAATTTTGGATGAATTAATTCGAGTCGGTGCTGTACATAAGACTGACAAGCATACCGTTCAATTACAGCAACAAGCTTACATTCCCAATAAAAGCCAAACAGAGTTGTTGGAAGTTGTGACAGATCATGCCGCTGATTTATTAAGTACAGGGGTTCACAATATTATGACTGAAAACGATGACCCTCGGTTTCAACGGCAGGTCATCTACAATGATGTTCCAGAACATATTAAAGAAGAATTTGAAAAAATGAGCCAGGAAAAATCGATGCAATTATTGATTGAACTTGATAAATGGCTGGCTCAAAAGAAAAAAACAGTAATTGCAAAACCAGATGAAAAAAGAAGTCGTGTGGGTGTGGGAATATATTATTTTAACAACGAAACAGAAAATAAAGAGGATTAGGTCATGAAATGGATTCGACAGAGTTATCCAATAATTATTACATTAGTCGTCATTCAATGGTGTGTAGCTTGCGGAGGCGGTGGTGATGGTATCGAAGGTTCTGGTTTACGAGGCACGGTTGCTATCGGTGAACCACTAACTAATACCCAAGTGACTATAAAGGGTAAAACAGGAAATAAAATCACAACAATGACTGGTAGTGACGGAAAGTATCAAGCTGACGTTAGCCAATTGGTCGCCCCCTATATACTGCAAGTTGCAAAATCATCAACAACAAATTTATACAGTATTGCCACTGAACCAGGTGTTGCCAATATTCATCCCTTTAGCGATGCCGTTAGTCGAAATTGGTTTGGCAACAAACAACGAAACATAGACTCAGAATTCAACAGTGCCAATGAACTAATTAGTCCACCAATAACGAGTGAAATAAATAGCATTATTAATTCATTAAATAATATCTTGCATATTTCCTACGAAAACTTCCAAGTTACTCAGAATTTCAATTTCATCACTCAAGTATTTGACGCTAATCATAGCGGCTTTGATCTACTACTTGATCAATCAATTATACGCATAATCGATAATATTTTGGATGTAAGACTAGTTGAACCCGAAACATTATTAGAAACTAGCATCATTAATCTGGAGCTAGACCAGCTACTGCCAACGCTAGACAACAGTGCGCCAGGGAAACCCTTAGGATTACAAAGCTTTACCAGCAATAGTGGCCTCTTATTAGTTTGGAATCCTGCCAGTGATAATGTTGGTGTATCAGGATATAACATTTATTTGAACAACGAATTTCTAGCACAATCCGCGTTTCCTTTATTGAGTTCGACAAATCTGACCACTGGTGAAACCTTGTGTTACCAAGTTGAAGCCATTGATGGTGCGAATAACAAATCTGAATTATCAGATGAGCTTTGTGTTCTATATGATGATCCCGGTCAAATTAACAATCCACTATCACCGCAAAACCTCAGTGTTAGCAGCAATGGAAATTCCAGTGTCATACTTAGCTGGACACCGTCACAAAGTGACAACGTGCTCGGATACAATATTTATCGATCGGATACTACAGGTAATGAAGTTAAGATTGCCACCCAAGTATCCAGTCAATATCAGGATGTTAATCTTACAAACGATACCGCTTATTGCTATCGTATAACGGCGTTTAATATATTGGCTAATGAGTCAGAATTTAGTGATTCACAATGCGCAACTACCGATAAAGATAAACCGACTAATACTGCTCTACCTAACACCAGTGTATCTCCAGTAGGGAAAACCTACGACACAGCTCAAACGGTATCACTAGGTTGTGTAGATAATAATGGTAACCCTTGCGCAAGTATCTATTACAGTATAAATGAGGCAGATGTAACAAGTAATTCAACGTTGTATACCTCGCCCATCATTATTGATGAAAATAGTACCTTACGCTTTTTCGGTATTGATGCAAACAATAATCAAGAGCCTCCCCAACAAGAAGTTTATACCTTTACGGGTGATACGATAGACAGTTTCGTTCAATTTTCATCAAGTGACTATCAAATTGACGAATCCATTGGCGCAGCTGAAATTACTGTTAGCCGAGTGGGAGATATGTCTCAAGCAATAAGCATTAACTTCGCTGCGAGCGAAGATGTTAGCAACAATTCGGCAACCCAACTAGCCGATTTCACGCCTGTTACAGGAACGTTAAATTGGCAAGCTAATGAAAGTGCCAATAAGGTCTTTTATGTTCCTATAAAGGGTGATGCGTTGACAGAGCAAACTGAATCAATTCATTTGAGTTTAACTTCAAATTCCGACAACCTGCCCTTTGGCGAATTGGCAACGGCTTCCATAAACATTGCTGATCGAAATTGCAGTGGCATCTTAACTCAAAATATTGAGGTAGATACCATTATTACTGAATCTTGTACACTAGTGGATAAAATGATACACATTCGCGATGCCAATCTTACGCTTTCCCCTGGAATCACCTTGGTTTTTGATGATAATGCAGGGCTTTCTATCGAATCAGATGCCTCATTAACTGCTACCGGAAGTGAAGAAAAACCAATTTTATTGACTTCTATTGATAGAGCACGTGGATATTGGCAAGGTGTGAGGTTAGTAAGGTCCAACAGCAGCAGAAACAATTTGAATCATGTCACTATTGAATTTGGGACAGGAGGTATTACTTCCCCAAAAGCTAATTTGACCCTCTATGGTGACAGCAGTTCGCAAGAAAGAATTAATATCACAAATTCAACTTTTAGCGACGGCAGCGAATTTGGCATTGTCTTTAGCCCCAACAGCATCGTTGAAAGTTTCTCCAATAATAACATAACCCGCAACAAACTCGGTCCAGTGAGTAGCGTAGCAAATGTGACTCACTACCTTGATTCTACAAGTGATTACAGTGGCAATGACGTAGATCAAATCGTTGTTGATCGCAACAACAATATCAATAGCTCGCAAACATGGGAAACACTGAATGTTCCCTATTTTGTTAACGGTCTGACGGCAAATACTGATCTTAAAATTAATCCTGGAGCAACACTCATTTTTGACGACAATTCCGAATTGCGGGTTAATCGAGACGGTTCCTTAAATGCCGTCGGAACGGAAAGTTTACCCATACTTTTTACTTCCATCAGTGAAACACCTGGTGCCTGGCAAGGTGTCCGATTTATTCGCAGCAATGACAATAAAAACGTATTTGATTATGTGACGGTCGAGTATGGTGGTGATAGCAGCGTATTAGGAACAGGTAACGTTATTTTGTATGGTGACTCATCAAGCACTCAACGCTTGAGAATGACAAATTCCACACTACGTCTGAGCAGTAATAATGGTTTCGAATTTAGAGTAAATTCCGATATATCAGGTTTTGCCAACAATATCATTTCTCAGAATAATGGCTTATCTGGAAAAATTACCATCGAATCGGTTTCAAAGCTAGATGCTGATAGCACGTATACTGGAAACGGTACGGACTATATCGAGATTATTGATAGTAATTTAAATAATGATCAAAGCTGGAAAAAGCTCGATGCAAATTATCTATCAAACGGTATTTCCGTTAATGATAATCTTTCCCTTGAGGCTGGTATAACAATTGTTTTTGAACAAAACGAAGAACTTAGAATAAATTCCAGCGGTTCTTTAACAGCAATAGGTAGCGTTGAAGAACCTATTATTTTTACTGGTGATGATCAATCAGATGGAAGCTGGTATGGTATTCGATTTGTTCGTTCAAATAGTATTAACAACCAATTGACTAACATAGAAGTGCACTATGCAGGTAAATCAAATATTCTTGGTGATGGGGCAATCACATTGTATGGTGACACATCAACACATTCCCAAATAGAGATCCGAGATTCACTCATTTCGCATAGTGCAAATTATCCCATATGGCTGCATTCAACTGCGGTTATTAATGATGATGTCACAACTTCTAATACATTCTTAGATAATATCTTCGATACAGTATTTAGAAAATAATTAAGCAATGTTCGACAACCAGGAACTTCATATGATGTTCCTGGTTTTAAAGCACTTTTTCTTATTTAACTTTGAAATAACTAATCCTCAATTCAATATTTAGTCGAATATGAAAAAGTATTATTGGTATGACTTCGTTGCTCAATTATGCTGATAATTCAGCCTTTTCAATGCACCTAATTCATGGACTAAAGAGGAAATAAATTTCTGCCGAAATTTTTTTACTCCTTAATTACATAATTTCGTCAAGAGAAAACTCGGATTTACATTTTTAGTTATTTTCGACAGAACCCAAAAGTATCGGAAATAGCCATCCAGGCATTATAGCGTTAATAATTATAATCTCGGACGACTACATCATCCAATAATTTTTAATAAGTACTAGAGAAGTTGCAAAATTATCTAATTAAATTCTCATTAACTACGAAAAATATTACAAATATAATCACCCATACACAAATGTATGAGTCGCATTTCATCTTTGATAAAAATAGCACCTTGACTTTTAGTGATAAACCTCATTAAATGTTAGGCTCAAATTCAAACGCCCCAATATCAAAATCGTTTCCAGTACCAACACCTTGCATATCACCATCTAGACCACGCTTAGTTCCGTTAAAATCATCATCCTGCCATTGTCCATAACTTTCAGACGTATCGGCTCCCGCATCTATAGCAGGTGAACCACTTTGTAATCTAAAATCTCCATTCGTTGCATCAACAAACATAGGACTAAAGCTTATAACATTATCACAATAATTACAGTAGCCAATACCTCCTTCAACAATAGAATCACGTATGCCATTAGTTGCTGAGGTTCCTGCATTTCCCCATATGATAGAATTTTGTGAGGATGTACCAAATATAGCAGAATACTTGGTAACACCAGCACTATTTCCATAAACAACTGATCCTAATAAACCTCCACGATATACACCAGCACCATATCGATCCGCAGTATTACTTGTAATTATACTATTACGAACATAATTATCGTAAGTATAACTATTAACATATATACCACCGCCATCACGTATCGCATGGTTTCCATTTACATAGTTCGCATTAAAGAAGACATTTACATAGGATCCAATAAATACACCGGCTCCATATAGGGCTTCGTTGTTTGAAAATTTGTTGTGCTCGATAGTCGCGCCACCATATGCCCAGCTTACGTAACCACCACCATATGTTGCTTTATTTTGACTTACAATACTATTTTTTAAGTTAAACGAGCCGTACATCAGAGCATGAATTCCGCCACCATCACGACTTGCAGAGTTGCCTTGCACAACGACACTATCAATAATATTATTGAAGCCTGATATTTGAATACCTCCACCATCCAATGCGTTTCCGCCAGTCATAATTATATTGCGTAGCTCGGTTGCTCCCTTTAAATTCATTGGCCGTTTATTCAATCCATTAGCATTGATTATTGTATACTCTCGAATTATACCAATGAGTTTTCGATTCATTAACGATACAGATTCTTGATATTCTCCAGGTAACACAACGATCAAGGATTCATTATCTGTCTTTACAATTGCTTCTGAAATGCTTGAATATAATGGTGATAATGAGACGTAACTCTCACATAGCGTATTACAAACATAGGCATCAGCAATTGGGATCGAAGAAATAGGCAATACCGGCAAGGGGCCGTGTGGCATTTTATAAACTGAGTTTGCCACTGGAATTGGTGGATAAATAATATCACAATTATCCTGTCCCCACTGACACGAAGCATTTAAAGCAAGCATAGAAGGTCCTGCATCATTACTAAAGCCTTTTGGTGATAATACCCAATAGGCGTTTTCTTCTGCTGATAAGCCCTTATTCTTTTGAGCTCTCACGAGAATTTGTCCATGTTCATTCACGGAGTACGCGTCCACTATATACCACGCCTCATCAACATTAACATAGTCATTTAAATCATAGATGATTCCATTTTGATACAAAAAAGCATGTGTATTACCACTAGTATCATCAGCATAACCGACGACTTGGTTTGCGTTGTTAATAGATCGAGCCACGCTTCCCTCACCCCCAAGTGTACCCAGATCAAAAATTACATCATCGATCCACATTGCAGCATGGCTAACACCCTCTGTAATATTGGTGGCACCAACAATAATCTCGTTATCATTAATATCATATGCTACCGATGTTTGTCCTGCATAGGATGGTAATATAGCAGGCATCTCAGGCTTCATTGTGGGATTCCATCGAAAAGCCTGTTCCTTGTTGGCTATTACGATAGAGCCAACAACGGAATTACTCTTATTTATAGCAAGCCCCAAACTTTGTTGATTATTTTTACCTATTGTATAAAGCTTGTTATCAATATTAACTTGGGCATGGCGATTATAATCGGCGCTAATAATCGCAGACCCGACCGTATTTCCCTGATCATTAATATCTTCAACATAACTTTGAACCGTATTGTCATTAGGACCATAATCGACTGACCAACTTTGATGAATAGCGTTCCACTTTATAGAACGTTCGAAATAGGACGTCGTACCAGCTACTAAACCATGCGATGATCCTATTAATGTATCGCGCGTATTATTTATTTTAAGTACTCGGCTTTGGCAATTCGAAGTACTACAACCAAGCACACCAAAGCGTTGAATTTTTCCACCGATCCAAACTGCGGCTTCCCATTGTGTTTTTTCTTTACCTGAATGTGGATCAATATAAGTAAATGGCGCTCGACCAGCGATATCACCATTATCATTCATTGAAGGAAAGCCAGAAATATAGGTCCCATAAGGATCATAGCCATAGCTAACATTGTTTGTACCTTCGTTTTTGTTTAACCCCGCGTAGACTTTCGCTTCGTTTGCTGCATTCATATCGATTTGATACATCTCCAGCTCAGCAAAACCTTCTACTGAAAACAAGCTAATTACTGTCATACAAAGGAGACCACGTATCAATCGAGTATTCATTTACATTTACCTCTCTAATAAAATTTACTACGCCATATCTTTGAACCGTATTGAGGTATCGTTTTTAATACTGTTAAACTTTATAGTGAAATAAAAAAAATACTCATTACAAAGTGAGATTTTTTTACTAGAAATAAATTTATTATCGCTATTATTAAGAATGGGATAAATTTTTTTGAAGAAATATTTATTTTACAACATCTTATAATTGATGCTTCTAGAATACATGTAGATGGAGTCAATAAGATTCGACTAAATCTTTATAAATTATTTTTTTAAAATATTTTAGATACATGTTACTAGGAACATTTTACAAAGTTGAATTACATATCATTGGAGTTCTGTCTTAAATATTTTAGGCTGGCTAACTTAAAATAAATTAGAGTGAGGTATGGGAGTACCAGAAACATCCCGCTAATAATTAAGCTTTACTTGTGCGCCACTGATTTTAGTTTTTTAATTGATGAATATACATAAGATCTAGGGACGGCAATAGGACACAAAGCTCAGAACTCTATATCATATATCTTTGATCTTCTTCATTTTCCCAGAGGTATGTCGTTCGCGATTATCACTTTCAATATATCGACCCGTTGTTTTCATACCCGCATGACCGGCATCATCTCTCACATGTTCACGTGGGCAATATTTTTCATCTTCCAATATTTCTGTATGCACATACCAATACACAATAGCGGCACGTAATTCTAATGCATCGTCTTTTAAGCCATTCGTTTTCATGTGCTGGTAGGCGGTATCAAAAAAAATTTGCACAACTTCTCGAATGTTGATAAATCCTAAACAAAACTCTATATTTATCCATAGGAATATCGTCAATCTACATTAATTCATAAAGTAATGGCGTTTTTTCTTTCCCATTTTAAGATGGTTTTTGCTTGAAAGATTGGAAGAAGAAAACTACGCTAAGAGATTGGATTAATTGAAACTACTTAGTCGAATATGAAAAGGTATAATTGGTATGACTTCATCGCCAGCTGTTTACGAAATATAGCCCATTTATTTCGAAGCCAATAAAATATTAATGAACTTCGAACACATCGTCGAAAATTCCAAATACTGGCAGCCATATGTAAGTTAATGAAATCACCCATCACACCTTTGAGCCCGTTGCGCGATAATCGGTGATCTGATTTTAGAAGGCCAATACAAGGTTTTATGGCTGCGCGGCGTCTGCATTGTATTCGTTTTTTTAGCCATTAGTAGGCACTATTTCTTTTTAAAGGTTTACCGGGTAATCGGATTTCCGTTTCACTAATTTTCCTGTTTCCACTATAGCCCCTGTCACATATTGCACAGGTAATCGCTTTATCTCAATTTCTTCGAAATGGAAACTTTACTCCCATATTCATAAGCCTTGTGACCTTTTCTTTTAGCAATGCAACAGACATCTGGTTCGTGAAAATTGTAAATTTGTTCTTATCGTTCTTTTGTTGAGACAGTACCTGACGATAAAAGGATAAACAGTCTGCATATGCCATTAATTGCGTTTCTGGTAGCTTACGTTCAAGTTCACGAATAATGCATTAGCAAGAGTGCATAGCCGTTTCACAGCTTTCTTTGCTTTAGCCCGTTTTTTACGTGTTAGAAATGACGTAAATATTGGCGCAAGCATTTCACTTCTTTGGTGAATATTCGTCGCTACTGTATACCTTCTTTTTAGCCAATTTACTCAGGCGATTGATAATATTAATCGCAAGTTTGCCACGGCGTTTAACGGAAACTGAAAATATTTTTCCATACCTTCAATTCCGATACGATGTCGAAAATGAACCAGTTCAAATGCGTCACAATGTTGTTTTTATTGAAACTCGGTAAACTCACAAAAAGCTTTGTAGTAAGGGCTACGCATGAGATGCAATATCACTGTCTCGTCACTCAAATCTTCAAGATATTTGAGAATAAGCAAGCCAGCCATAACACGTATTGGTTTAGCTGAGCGGCCTTGGGTAGGATGAAAATATTGACTAAAGGCGTTTTCGAATGCTTGCCAAGGTATTCGATTACCCAATTGTCATAGGGGATCTTGATAATCCAATTGCATCATGAAGTCTATACAAAACAGGTTTTATTGATGTGAATAAGGTGAATTAATCAACATGGAAGATCGCTCCATCGACCGGAAATGTTCAATATTTTATTCCTTTTTGGTCGACGGAGAAGCCAATTTTAGGATGTTTATTCTTACTTTCAGTGAGTGAATTGTTTTTCAGCGTCGACTATTTGGGCAAACGGAATTAACACACTACTTTACATTACTATTTGCCATTCTAAGCATTGAGATAGTTTCACCAATTCCTCTTCTAAGATCGCCACTAAACGTAAAACCTTCGGCTTTAATTTTTTCGCAAGAGACTTCATAAGAAAGTTGATTCATTATTTTATTATCAACAAACTCAACCTGTAGCTGTGGGATGTATTCACGTATGACATCAACAATCTGACGCACAGTTGCGTTCTTGGTTAATACGTTATAAAGCCCATTATCAAACAGCTCTTCACGGATGATATAAGAAATTGCACGAGACGCGTCTAATAAATCAAGATAAGGTCGTTTTTGATCGTAAGCCGTACTCCAAACCGTTATTGGCTGTTCCATCACAGCTTGCCAACAAAACTTATTCACCGCTGTATGAAAACGCATACCCGGAGAGGCACCAAAAATGGTTCCGAAACGACAGGAAACCGCTCTTAATCCCTTATCTTTAACCATGGAACTGATAAATTGCTCTTCTGAAATTTTAGCTTTAGCATAAGGACTCTGAGGCTGTAGCTCTTCCGGAGAACAATCTTCAGCAACAATTTCATTTTGAGTCCCATAGACGCTAGTAGATGACAATGCAATCAAAGCGGCGCCCGATACCTGACAAGCCTCTGCCACTTTTACTGTCGCTTGATAGTTATTCGCCTCAACTTCTTCGGCCCTACCAAAACTACCGGCTGCGTCTGTGATAGCAGCTAAATGTACAACGACATTAGCGTCTTTGAATACGGGCATTAAGTCCATCGTGGTTACATCATCTTCAATAAAACGATAAAATCCTAATGAAGGTAAATTAAACAGTGAAGGGAAACGTTGGGTCATCATATTATCAATCATAATAATCTCTGCCCCTGGGAATTGAATAACAAGATCACGGACTACATAAGATCCGATATGCCCTATTGCACCTGTTACAATTATTTTCATAAAAAAACTAACCTTCTCTTCATCAATCCTTATCTCTTTGTTGCCGTCAGTCCTAGCATATAATCTCTATCATCCTTCCACTGAAAATGATCTATGGATACAACATCAAGATTCATGCGATCACATATCGCACGTAATTTTGGTTCAGTGTAACAATTAGTATGAAACTGACCTGCACCGTTTTGGCTGCCAAATAGTGTTGCAGTAATATAACCCCAACGATTTACAGGCTCATAGGTGTAAGTACCAAACCAATGTTGATCATGGATCGCTTCATCATCATCTCGATAAAAATCTTTCCAATCATCTTTCGCATCTAACCATAATTTAACTGTTTTTTCGAAATCGACAGTGGAGAGATACATTTTCCCGCCAGGTTTCAACACTCTAACGA
>Ga0316207_10004631_pt1 | contig 11824 bp, 5 predicted proteins | sample 6weekpyrite_MG_FD_204943 | JGI IMG/M metagenome (GOLD analysis project Ga0316207, IMG submission 204943) | Microbial mat bacterial communities from mineral coupon in-situ incubated in ocean water Damariscotta River, Maine, United States -... | ecosystem: Environmental > Aquatic > Marine >...
AAAAAATGCTGATATGCGAATCGTATTTGGTCACTGGTCAACGCTAGGTGCTATTGATAGCGATACGATCTACCCCGTTGATACCGGTTGCCTATGGGGTGAATCATTAACCGCGTTAAGATTAGAAGACTGCAAAACCTTCAGTATTAATTGCCCGCAAATGAAGAAATTTTAATCGATCCCTTAACGTAACCGCTCTTTAATCTTCGGATAGGTAGGGTATCGAAGGTAGGCATTAACTGCAGCCACTCGGTTTCCAGCTCGTTCATAGGCAAGACCAAGCCTATATGCCAGCATCATGGCAATATCTGTATCACGCTGTTTTTTTAGCAATGTTGTAATAACCGGGTACGTATTAGGTTCTAATACACCGGAAAACCATGCAGCAGTCAGTGATAAACAGCTCTTACAATCTTTAAAATCACCTCGATTAAATGCGGCTATCAATGATGATGAAAGTTCTTTAGTCGAAATGCGGTGAACCTTACGTTGGTTACCTGACCATTTAATTGGATCGTTAATATTTGATGAAAATTCTTGATACAGGCCAATACCCTCCTTATCAATCGCTATAATCGCTTTTACAAAATCAATATAAGTCGATTTATCTTCATGGCTCGGCAACGTCACACTATAGGCCATATGATTTTCAAGCTCTGCTTTCAATTCCGGTTTTAGTTCAATCGCCTTTTTATAATATTTCAGTGCTTTTTCTGTTTGATTAAGTGCTAACGAAGCATTACCCAATGATGCGTAGGCCTCAGCATGCTCAGGTGCATAGCTAATAATAGTCTCGTAATGTTTAATAGACTTTCTATATTCACCTTTTTGGTATTCTCTATTTCCTTCATCATGTAAATATTTTATTTCTGCGCGATAAAACTCATAGCGAACCGCTGAATGAGAGCAAGCAGTTAAAAGCAGTGAACTCAGTACAAGTAGTGTCCAGAATAAGCGCGTCATCAGAAGCTCACCCCTATCCCAAATTCAATCCGCCCTGCTATTTGCGTTGCAGAACGATCACCAAATGAAACATAAGCTAAAGCACGATACCGATGTAGATAAAGCTTCTCATACCCAAATAATGCAAATACATTTACATCATCGTCATTATTATTGATGGTCTGTCGTACAAGCCCCTCATAAACAAACTGGTTTAAACGTCCATTAGCTAATAAGCCGACTTCATCAACAGCGCCATCAGCTAAACTTGTCCCTGTTCTTCGTCCTATCTCAAGACCTAATCGATGGGAACGACTCGACGTACCAGTACTTCCGCTAACTAGCATACGTTGCGTACTGGTTCCTGATGTTTTAATACGCGAGTACTGCACACCACCACGCCAATCTTTAGTCCACTTGTGCTGTTCTGAAAGTAATAGCGTTGTGGTCACATTATCTGATTCATCACGTCGACGATAATTACCCGACAAACGAACATCTTTAACTGACACTTGTGTGATTACATCAACCTGTTTTGTATCTGATTCGTTATTATCACGGCTATAAGAAAATGCGCGTAAACCTACAGCAATATCTTTAAGCCAATCCGTGTCTGTTTGTGGTTTAAAATAGTTAAGTGTTAATTCAGGCCCTTCTGCATTAGTTCTAATTTGATCGCCCGGATCAGATAGCACTGCATTATAATTTGAAGATAAGTTCAAATACCCTAATGATGCACGCAAACCTGTTTCACCCGTGTAATGCCAAGTGATACGACTTCCCTGACCATTTCCATCGATCGCTGTTGATACTGTATTGTCGTCATCAGTAGAAGTAATCACATACTGTGCCGCTACACGATGTTTTTTCGATGGTTGCCAATCTAAATCAAACCCTGAAACATTATTCGACGTACTCTGGTTTTGGGCACTGTCATTATTACGGTACGTTACACCAACCCCATATTTTAATGTATCTGTTAAATTACCTTGCCAACGTAGCGCACTACCTGTTTCTTCTCCTAAGCCTTGTCCTTCATAACCCAACAAGGTTAATTGCCCTACTGAAAATTGTTGCTGTATCCGCGCACCCAATTTATCATTCTGAGAACGAAAATCAGAAAATAACCGTAATGGATCATTAAAAGAACCAAGACTCTGCCTGTACACGAGATCAGCGCTGCCTTTGTTCCAAAAACGCTGGTAAAGCGCATAACTGCTATCTCCGTTCTCTATACCATTTGAACGACGGAAATAACCTATATTAGTTCTTAAATTATAATCCTTGCCTTTATCGGCGTATCGCACATTCAAGCGTGTTTCCGAAATAACATCATCACGCTCCGAATCAAAACGCCTTAAAAACGAAAAGTCACCATTTAATTGGTAACTTGGCTCTACTGGCTTAATAACAGGTGGGGCAAAGGCATCTCCTCTCCCATTAGTATCCTGCTGAGGCTTCGTTATTCTTAGCTGTACTACTTCCTGTTCAGTGATGCCATCAATAAATCGAAGTTGAAACACAATACGATATAACCCCGGCTCAATAGTATCCGCATTATCGACTTTTCCAGACCACCGCCAAACTGTCGTCCCTGCACGCAGATTAAAAAGCTGTTCATTATGAAGTGTGCCGCCTTCAATATTAATAACTCGAATATCAACAGAGGCTGCATCACGCCGCAATTGCATCGCAACCTGAATATCGCTTTTTTCGCTATTCCAAACGATGGAAGTAGGATCTGTATTAAAATCAGGTGCTGCAAATACAGTAATGGGATTAAACAAAATCACACAAAAGAATAATTGGATGCGTATTTTTATAAACATTCTAATCATATCGATAACCATTAAATTAGAATGTAAAATTATCCGTCACAATAACCACATCACCATCTGCCGTACGCAACGTAACCACAACCACGTGATTACCAAAATTTAATATTTCACTAAATGAATAAGTATTTCCAGTCACACTGCCGCTACCACCAAATCTTAAAACAGGAAGGCCTAACCCGCCACCACCTATAGCACCCACACCAGCAATCTCAGTTGCGGCACCACCGTTAAATGAGAATGTTACCGACTCAATTGTTGAGTCCGCAGGATCTAATGTACCTGTGTAAGCTACGTTCCTACCCCCCACATCAAAAACTGGAAGAGTAATATTAGGGGGCGTATTCAATGAAATACTCGGCAATATATTTGAGGCTGACAACACAGCCGTAGAGTTATTCGTTGATTGCTCCACAACTTGGTAGCTTTCACGCGGCTCACGAATTAATACATCCGAGACAAAACGCCAGCTACCTGATACTCCATCTGTTACTAAAAATTCAATCGATACAACCTTTTCCTGCAACCCTTCCCTACGTAGAAAATCGGTGTCAACACGCAAATCTATTCCATCTAGCAAACTTGCTGTTTGTCCCGCCGCAATAGAATCGATACTGCCACTGGGTGTTTCAACATTAAGACCAAGCTCGTTTACATTCGCTGTTACTCTCAAATTTACCAGTGGTAAAGCGCCGACATTAATAAAGCTTGGAAACAGTCTCACCAATTCACCAGGATTAATTAACCCATCGCCATTGGCATTTTGTAACTCCCAAACACTAACCCGATCTAATTGTAAATCTCCCTCTCCCGCGTCATTAACAACTAAGTTATTAATCCGGCCAAAAGGGAGTGATTTCGTATCTGTGTTGCCTCTCGAATCACTGACGCGTAATTGTGCTGTATGAAGACCTTCACTAATAATGATTGGCCCTAGTGCATTAAACTGGCCGGAAACAGAATCAAATAAATATTGACTACGCGGAACCAACTGCCCATCAATACTTAACTCAAGTCCACCGAGAACGACATCTTTACCCAAATCTTCTATCTGTGCGGAAAACACGTTGACACCGACTTCTTCTGGATTCACATCATTAAGCGCAAAATTTATGATGACCGGCTTATAATTAATATCAAATGGATATTGTGCTTGTGCTAACAGGCCAACACCATCAACGCCTTTTGCAGAAAAAATATGCATGCCTTCCTTTAGCTCAGCTCTGCACACCCACTTCAATGTACCTTGGTGCACCGCGCTATTAACTTGGCCTGCTGATAATAATTTTGATACACAAGGTACACCATCAATCGATAATTCAGTTAATGGAACATCAATACCACTTCTGTCTTGAAATTCAGCAAAAAGTAACGTACTTCCAATCGCATCATTAATCGCAACATGACTGAAATTAATATTCGGTGGTGATTTCGGCGTAATAACTTTTTTTGTTGCTGATGTATAATTATTACTACTATCTCGTGCAGTTAAAAAAACCTCGACAATTTCACGCTCTGCATCAGCAGGATAATTCTCTTCAACACGACCTTGTTTATCGTAAGTACCTTTTGAACCTGCATCATCAACATTCAGTACTCCAGCTCTGCGTGCATTTTCTTGAACCGAATACGATACTTTAAGGCTATCTAATGGTCCACCACTGTCAGTAATATCTGCTGAGAAAATTGACGAGTCAGCATCAACAACAAAATTACTAATAACCGGTGCAAAACGGTCTAATAATCTTGGCGGCAAGCATCCACCACTACTTGAACCACTTGTGCCACTAATAGGGCGACCGCCAGAGCCGCGTGCATTCGCTTTACGTGAAGATGCTGAACAATATCCAGAATTACTACAGTCCAGATATTGGATTGGCGATAAAGGCCCTCTAAATACAGCTGAGTAACCTGTAGGTATGGATGTATTATTTCTAGAAGATGTTCTTGTGCGGCTTTTTCTTGCACTAGAACAATAAAGAAAACTTTGGCGACCATTGACGATGGGGCCCTGCCCCACATAGCCTTGTGAGTTAGCAGGTAATCCGCCCACAACATTATACGTTTCCGCACCGGCCTCTTCAGAATCAAATTCTTTCGCACCTAATACGCCAAGAATCTTCTGGTTCTTTTGCTGAGATAAATCAGACACTAATAACAATATATTTTCAGATTCTAAAGGCTGGGGGTATCTAAATGTAGCTGCTCCATCCTTGTCAAAAATAACCTCATAAGATTTGCCCTCGATAATCAACGTCCCCGATAATTGATCGCGAGGTGTTCCCGTATCATCGACTTGAATTGTTAACAGAGAGTTTGAATAATTATACGTAAAATTCGTTATTTGGGGTGGAGCCCCTTTCACTTCGTAACTGTCTTCTAGTTGATAATATGGATTCTTTGTGTTGCTGTTATCATCAAAAAAACCAAAGCCAAACAACGTAACACGGAGGTTATAGTTACCTTCTTCAATATTTGAAAATACAAATTTATAACCGCCTCCCTGTTTAACCATACGTTTATTCGCTGTGTAACCAATGTTAGAGACAATCTCTGAACTTGAGCGGCCTAAATCAAAGTCAATATCACGCGTAGTTTCAATTGAATAGGTAAGTTCTTTTTTATCCTGATCGTATTCAAAAGAACCTGTGGGAACGGGAAGTGATTCTAATATACTAAATACATAACTTCTTGATGCGGTTTTATCCGTGAGTATGGAAGGCGAACCCTTAAACTGTTCCGTTTTGATAGACTCGCCATTTTTATCATATAAAGGAAGACCAAACCTAAATGAGCAGAAACTTTCCAGCCCAAATAAACCATCTCCTCCTTTGCAGCGGAGCGTATCTTTACTTCTAATTCTATTAAAACAAGAATCTACTCCACCAAGGCTATTATATTCATTCAGATAATCATCCTCAGTCCCACCATTAACAAGCCCTGCCTCATCTCCTATTCTAAATGAAGAGGCATAATCACCTTCAGCTTCGCTTGGGTATGTCACTGATAGTTTTACTTGCTCGCCATTTTTAGCCCCGTTAGTTGCTATTAAAAGGATAACCTTAACATCTTCAGAAGATTCTTCGGATATCTCGTATGTTGCTGGCCCTTCAATATCAAATTTCAGTTCACTTAATATGTCTTTTGCTGGAGAAGAAGCTGTAAAGATAATCTTTACACTGTCTTTATTATCTTCTCCCGTGACAATTGCGCCATCACCCTTAACCGCTAATATCTTTGCTCTAATATCCGTTGGATATTTATAACGACAATAAACCCCGTTCGATGGATCTGTTTCAAAACCGGGATTGCTTTTTATACTATCAATTAACTGATATGACTCCTTAAGCTCTTCTCCATCAAAAGACTCTGATTTTGTTGCTACGTTTCCAACTCTGTCTGTTGCTGTGATTTCTACTTTATATGATTCATCCTTTAGCAAATAGCTATCGACAGAAATGACCACACGCATTTTTGTAATGCCATTTTCCTCAAAAAATAATTTCTTTTTTCCATGCGGTGTCGGGCTATTTACATCTACGGTGACACTTTCTGTTTTTCCTCCAAATAAGGACAGCCCACTACCATTTTTACCATCGTCTATTTCATAGATAATTTGTGGGTTACTTGGATCAATCTTGTTGCCATCGGGAAATATTTTTTTGATCGTCGGTTTTTTAGAGTCAATAAAGTAGTCAGCTTCATCGGAGGGGGAAATATTTGCACCGGTGGCTTTTGTTATCTCTGCAACGCCAGAATCAGTGACCGGTGATAATTTTGAGGAATAGCTATGCCACTTCCCTTCGGAGCCATCTAAATCATCGACAGCCCACTCGCCACCAGTGGCGTTCGGTGTCAATTCAGCGCCATAAGTAAACGATGCGGAAAAACCAAACAACAAAATTCCCACAACACTCGCGCGTACGACTGCATCCCTACCCATTATATTACTATTCCCTTATATTCCCTGTGTACGCCTTTAAGATTGCGTATATTCAGGATAATGTCATAATCCATTAACCTTAACAATAATAACGTTAATGCTGTAACCAAGGAAGATGGAATGACACGCAGAACATGGATGGTTTATGCCGCTTTAGGCATATTTGTGGCTAACACAACCTTTATCCCAGAACTATACGCAGAAACCATCACCACCCATAAGCTGACCGGCCAACAAAAGGGTGGTGCTGAGGTTGAATTAGGCCAAGTTGAATACGAACTAACCGACATCAGCACGTCTCTCGGTATGCCGTTAGGTGATTTAAAAGCCCTTGCAAAAGAATATTACGGCCTATCTCTACCTAAATTAAAGCTGGCACTAGAAGGCACCGGCGATGACGAGAAACGCTATTTCAAATCAAAACCCACCGCTAAAATAAAAGTCACTTTTGGTGAGTTAAATCTAGACAAAGAGGGTATTGCCACCACTATAGGTTCACAAGTAACAAACCTATCGCTCGGTAGCGTAAGTGCATGCGATTTAATTCAAAAAGGTAACCCGATCCACATTGGCACAGGCAATAAGTTTCAGCGTGAACCACAATTTCAATACCAAAGTCCCGGTAAAAGTTTCAGTTTTGATTTAATTTACAACTCTCAGTTAAAAAAGGCGATGCCCTTTGGTCAAAATTGGTCACATAGTTTTAATATCACTGGCGAATTTAATTTCCCCGCAGGCTGGGCTGGCATTCGCCGTGCCGATGGCAAGTGGATGGAGTTCGTCACAGATGAGCAAGGTATTTGGCAAAATATTGATGATTCAAACAACCGCCTAGAATGGACAAATGAAACGGTTACATGGCTATCCGGCAATACCCGTTATCAATTTAATAATTTGGGCCAGCTAGTACGCATTGAAAATCAGCGCGGCCTAGGGCAACGACTAAGCTACTCAGCAGCAACCAAAGATAAGCCTGGCAAATTAATTAAAGTAGCCGATGATTTTGGTGGTGAAATTCTTTTTAATTACGATAAAGAAGAACGTATCACTCACATAACCGATGTCGCTGGTAATACTCATCGCTATGACTACGATAAAAATAACAACCTTGTTAGTGTTACACGCCCTGATAACACCACTCGCCGTTATGCATTTGAGGATAAACGTTTTCCTAATCACCTAACGGGTATCATCGACGGTGAAGCCCGTCGCTATGCCACCTTTGCTTATGATGACAAGGGTCGCGCCATTCTTTCTCAACACGGCGTTAAGCCCAATGTCACCGATAAAACCGAAGTCTCCTATACCAATTCAGCTAAACGCCTAATTAATGGTCATGAATACACACTTGGATTTAAAAATTATCAATGGACAGTCACTAACGTAAAAATGGAAGCCGACAAAGGCAAGGCGGGTACATGCGGTATTACAAAACGGAGTTTCTACCCCGATGGTAAACTCGCTGCAACCATCGATGAGAATGGTATTGAAACAAGTTATACTAATTATGACCGCTGGGGACGTGCCGGTGCCGTTATCCGCAACCCTAAAACCAAAGATCAACGCTATACAAAATACACTTACCACCCTGTACTAGATCGCCCTACACGCATTATTCGCTCAGCACCCAATGGGCAGCAAACCACTGACATGCGTTATGATAGCCAAGGTAATTTATTAGAGCTCAGTCAACACGGACTAACGCCTAACAGAGAACCTGTGCTACGCAAGCTCAGTTTTAGTTATGACAAAATAGGTCGACCTGTGCAACTCGATGGGCCTCGCGATGATGTGCAAGACATATCAGTACTTCGTTATTACCCTAACACTTCTGAACATGGCTTAAATCGTGGACGTCTTAAAAGTATCACTGATGCAACAGGACTTACCACCACCGTACAAAGCTACAACGGTTACGGCCAAACCCTACGTACACAACTACCTAACAACCTACTCCAAATTAATGAATACAACCGCCGTGCTCAAATGACCTCGCGTAAGCTACAAGCACAAAGCTTGTCGCCACGCACAACAAAATATGACTATGACAAATCTGGCCTACCGATACGCCTCACTCAAGCCGATGGCAAAACCATGCACATGGTCTATAACGCATCACGCAAAATCACTCGGCTCACTGATCATCGTAATACCACCCTGTCACTTACTTACGACAGCCACGGAAACGTCACTAGCCAAACCTTAACTGATGCATCAGGTAAACAATTACAACGCACCAAAACAAACTACGATTTACGTGATTTACCTTTATCTGTATCCGATGCCCTCGGTAATACTATTAAATACGATTACGATTTAGGGCAACGTCTCACCGCAATTACAGATGCACATGGCAACAAAACACAGATGCAGTACAACCCACTGGGAAAAATTCAAACAATTAAAGCCCCGCTTTCACAAACAACCCAATTTAACTACGACAAAATAGATAATCTGAATAAGGTTATTGATCCCATTGGTGTTTCCACTATATTTGCACACGATGATTTAGGCCGTACCTTGCAAGAAAATTCGTTTGACCGAGGGCAACTCACTTATCAACAAAACCCAGCCAGCCAATTAACTAGCCAAACCGATGCAGAAAAGCGCAGTACACAATACCAATATGATGGAGCTGGCCGTCTACAGACTATTCATTATTCAGACATTGATAAAGTTGCGCTCAACTATGATAACGATGGTCAGCTAATCAACATCAGTGAATCGTGGGGTAGTCTCAGTACTGACTACACCACCTTTAATCAACCTAAGACGCTCACTCAGAAATTTAGTAATAATACTGTTTTTAAACAGGCATATAGCTACGACACCTATGGACGATTAAAAGCCCACACCCTACCCTCAGGAAAAACGATACGCTATACCTATCAAAATGGCGATCTCGTCTCATTACACCTTAATAAAACCGCTATACTGACTAAGATGACTATGCATGGAACAGGGCGTTTGCAATCGGCTAGCTACGGCAATGGCCTTCCATACCTCTCGCGTTTTGATAAAGCAGGCCGTATTAAACACCAACAGCGTGGCATACAGACGGTTGCTTATCAGTACGATAAAAATGGCAACATCACAAAGCAAGGTAACACCGCTTACCAATATGATGCTTTAAACAGACTCACTGCCGCCAATGATCTGCAATTTAAAGAAATAAATTACAGCTACGATGCAAATGGTAATCGACAAACACTCACTACTAATAAAAAACAAATAACATACAAATATAAAAAAGGTGCCAATCAACTTATTGGTATAGCTGATGAAGCAATCATTTATGATGCAACTGGACGGCGTATTGAAGACAAATCCTTTATTTACACCTACAATGCTCGTGGCAGAATAGGCACCATTACCAATAAACAATCCAATCAAATAACAACATACCAATACCGACTTGATGGATTGCGTGTTAGTAAAACCACCAATGATAAAACCAATTTCTATATTTACAACGCCAATCAACAACTCGTTGCTGAAACCGATGAAAAAGGCACAATACAAAAAGAATATATTTGGTTAGGTTTAAGACCTATTGCTGTAATTGAGAACGATAACATTTATTTCATTCATACTGACCATTTAGCGACACCACGAATGGCAACCGACAAAAACAAACAGCTTGTGTGGCAATGGCACAGTACTCCGTTTGGGAAAAGAAAACCTGAAGAAAATGGGCTGGTACTTAATTTGCGGTTTCCGGGACAATATTTTGATGAAGAATCCGGTCTTCATTACAACTGGTGGCGGTATTATGAGCCTGAAACAGGGAGGTATGTGACTGGGGATCCGATTGGGTTGGAGGGAGGAGCCAATACTTATTCTTATTCTAAGTATAACCCGCTATCTTTTTTAGATATTAAAGGAACCATCACATGGAAAGGTGAATATCTGGGACTTCAAGCTGCCTATTTTGTTGGGGGATCAATATATAGGTTTGAATTAACCTCAGAATGCTTAATGGGGATGAGAGCAATTGTTAAGGTAGATGCATTTGGTCCAAGTGTTGGGGTCGGGATAAACGCTGCAGGACTTATTGATGAAATACTAGGCGCAATAGCAATATCTTCTAATCCAATCACATTAGTCGACAATTTCAACACCATTAATCCCAACGTATTTAATGGTTACTTTGCCGCAGCAGATGCTTCTGCAGCAGTGCCCGGCGCAAGTGCAGGCGGGTTAGTTATAAAACTAGGCGATGCAAAAGTTCCGCAAGATGAAGTTTTTGGTACTGGTGATGGATTTTCCCTATCATTAGGAATCTTTAACACTATTGGTGCGTCGCTTGTAGATGAAGTAAAATTTGAAGAGTGCTGTGAATAATTATGAAGTATGGAGTGATTATGAAATATGAAGATAAAAAACTTGGAATCTTATCTAAACTCTTCGCAACATTTGGAGCGTCAGTTGGCTTACTTATTTTATTTAAAATATTATTTAAAATATTTGCGCCAAGTAATATATATATAATTTTCTCCAACAATACTGCCATTGCTTTTATCCTTATAATGCTTTTAACATACCCTTATGTATCTAAAAATTTAAAAAAATAATCAGTAAAGAAAATTAGACAATTAGGTACCAGAGACGTAATTAAGGAATTAGATACCAGAGACGAGAAAATCAGGTACAGAAAATCAGGTACCAGAGACGTAATTAAACTAACAAAGGCTATTTCACAAGGAGGTGAATTATGCCGCGGAAACCACGATTTCAATTAGCAGGCATGCCCCAACACATTATTCAACGTGGCAATAATCGTGAGCCGTGTTTCTATACAGAAGCAGATTATCAACAATATCTTGATGACTGTCTTGAAGCATCAACAAAACACGAGTGTTACGTACATGCCTATGTGTTGATGACCAATCATGTTCACCTACTTGTAACACCGATGATTGAAAACGGCATATCAAAGATGATGCAGATGTTAGGTAGGCGGTATGTGTATTACATCAATAAAACTTACAAGCGTACGGGGACATTGTGGGAAGGACGTTACAAATCTAGCTTAGTTGATAGCGATAGGTATTTATTAACTTGTATGCGTTATATTGAATTAAACCCAGTGCGTGCAGAAATG
>Ga0316207_10004632_pt1 | contig 11824 bp, 12 predicted proteins | sample 6weekpyrite_MG_FD_204943 | JGI IMG/M metagenome (GOLD analysis project Ga0316207, IMG submission 204943) | Microbial mat bacterial communities from mineral coupon in-situ incubated in ocean water Damariscotta River, Maine, United States -... | ecosystem: Environmental > Aquatic > Marine >...
CATCACATTATGATTTAGTTTATGCACTGGCTTGCGAAGTGGCGGCGTCTGATAGCAGCCTAAGCCAGGAAGAGCTGCGTTTTCTTGAAATGATCCGGCATCACTTTAATATTGATCGCCTTACGGCTGCGGCTATTGAGCGCGGTATTGCTAGCCGTCAAAAGAGCTTTGCTGCGGCATAGTGAACTCTAGCCGCGTCTATTTTAGGCGCGGTTAAACTCTGCTTCTATGATCAGGCTGACTTCATCCCCTACCATTGGTAGCCAATTTTTTAAATTAAAGTCAGACCGATTGAATGTTGCTTTCCCAGAAAAGCCAATAGTTTCCTTGTTTGTTAGAGGGTTTTTGCCGCTGCCAATAAATGTAGCGTCTATATTGATGTTTTTTCGAATGCCTTTAATTGTAAGATACCCACTGACTATAGCAGATTTAGGGCCTGTGACTTTTATGGAGCTGCTTTCAAAAGTAGCTGCAGGGAACTTAGCTGTATTGAACATGCTTTTGGCACGAAGCATTTCGTCTAATGTCAGATTATTTGTATCAACACTATCCATGTTTACAGTGATGAAAACTTGTGATGCCTCAGGCTTGTTAATATCTAGCGATAAAGATCCTTCGACGGCATTGAAGCGGCCATGATGCAGGGAAAAGCCGAGATGGTTAACTGCAAAAATTATATTGGCGTGTTCTGGATCGAGAGCATAAGCTCCTGCTTTGCTTTTTAAGGGGTCTGTTTGTATGGGATACAAAACTTTGACGACCGATGCACATGCCCCCAAAGTGATGAAAAGCATCAAGGTAAAGGAAAAACGAGTTTTGATATTATTCATGGAGAGACACTAACATGCGCTGTTTCAGATGAAATTAGTCTGATGCCAAGGGTACCAGTTGTTCAAGAGGAAAGCGCGCAATGTCTCTTTCTGGTATCAGATCATTAAAAGCCATGCTTTCTCGAAGCGCTAATTTTAAGGCATGTTTTTTATTTATTTCCAGCGCGCGAACAAGGTTTGCACAGTGAGATTTTAGGATTTTATCAAGGGCCAATTCGATAGGCTCTGCTATTAGTTTTTTACCTTCTATGATTGCTTTTTGGCGGTCACTTTTATTGCCGCGGGCTAAAAACTTTACATATTCAAACTTTAGTGGAAAATCGACCGCGCCCATACGAAGGGCTTTTTGAAAATATGCTTTTGCATGTTTCCGCCGGGCACCAAGTGCTATTCTGGCAAAAAAGCCTGCCGCACTAACTTCTGAATGCCAAGCAGCCAAGGCACCGTACCCTAAAGGGTTGTTTGGTTGTTGTATGATGAGTTCATCAATATATAATTTCGCACGTTTTGGGTATGCTGGTCGTTTAAGCCGTTTGCCCTCAAAACTTAGGGCAATAGCCAAGCTCATTTTGGCAAAATAATGTTTTGGATCAAGCTTAAGCGCCTCGTTGCAGTCATGGATTGCACCGTGCAGTGAGTGTATTGCTGCAGGGCCTTTATCAATAAATCCACCGAGCACCAGTCCGGCACGACAAGCGTGTGCACTGCCTTCTGCACTTTGTGCGTTACGGCCTTCTAATTTGGCAGTATTATAATCTCCAGCTACAAATGCGGCCCAGCCGGGAGGTTCACCCTCTATCATGGTAGAGTTGAAGCTGATAAAAATAGCGATCAAAGATATTTTCATTCAGTTAGTATAATGCGCTTTTCTGAACACAGATATAACGACTAATTGTTTTTGAGATCATGGCTTTAACCACGCCAAAATGCTGGAGAAAATAAAACAAGAACCGAGAATATCTCAAGCCGTCCAACGAGCATGCCGAGAGACATAAACCACTTTGCTGTATCAGTGAGGCCGCCAAAGTTGCCTGCAGGCCCCACCTTTTCACCGAGCCCAGGCCCTACGTTAGCCAGAGCTGTCCCCGCACTGGAAAAAGACGTTATCCAGTCTTCGCCGGTACTACTTATTGCAATGGCAAGTAAAACAAAAATACCTAGAAACAATGTCATGAATGCTAATACGCTGCTTTTTACGTCTTCTGCGATGGGGCGCTTATTATAGCGGGGTACAAAAATGCCATTTGGCTGGATAATATGATTAACCCAACTTCGCATAGATTTCAGCAATACCTGAAACCGGAAAATTTTAATGCCGCAACTAGTAGAACCCGCACAGCCACCAATAAACATGACCAGAAAAAACAGTGTGGCCGAAAAGCTGCCCCACTGTGCATAATTTGTCGTGGCATAGCCTGTACCAGTAAGTACGGAAACTATATTGAAGCTGCCATAGCGGAAGGCTTCAAAAATATTAAAGTCTTTCCAAATCACTAACCAGATAGTGACGCCAAGGCAAAGAAGGCCTGTGAGTTTTAAAAAGCCCTGCACTTGTTCATCTCGCCAAAATAATAGGGGCCTGCCCCGAATAAGCTGTAGAAGAAGAACAAAAGGAATTGATCCGATAATCATGAATAACAGCGTAATCATATCAATGAGGTAACTGTCAAAATGGCCAATAGACCCATCGGATGTTGAAAAGCCACCTGTTGCAATTACAGTCATGGCGTGTGCCATAGCATCAAAAACACTCATGCCTGCTACCATATAAAGGATCATGGCAACTGCAGTTAACGAGATATAAATACCACTGATCATCCCGGATATTTGGCTAGCTTTAGGGAGGATTTTTTCAACCGTATCAAAGCTTTCGGCCTTAAAAACCTGCATGCCACCAACTTGGAGCATTGGCAATACAGCGACAGCCATTACAATAATTCCAATACCGCCAAACCATTGTAATAATGCGCGCCAAATCAAAATACCGGGCGGGGCATCATCCAGTCCAGAAATAACCGTTGATCCGGTGGTTGTTATGCCACTCATCGCCTCAAAATAGGCGTCAGTATAGGATAAACTTAGTTCAGAAAAGGCAATAGGAAGTGCGGCAAAAGCAGGAAGAACAGCCCAAGCAAGGGTGGTAAGCAAAAATGCTTGCCGTAAGTTCAACGCGTCGCCAGTGCCTCTGTTGGCCAATACAAACATGCCGCCGACAGCAAGAGACATAAACATGGTTAGAACAAATATCTGCCAATCAGGGTTGCCAGCGACAAGGTCAACAACCACAGGCACCAACATGCCTAACGAAAGCATGCAGATTAAAGAACCAAGAGTATATAAAACCGGTCGTAAATCGAGCACTCGGGAGTTCCCTAACAGTTAACCCAAGGAGTATTAAATCAATTTATATTCTGCGAGCAATAGGGACTGTCGAGCGAAAAGGCAGGAATAGCAACGTTAAAAGTACGATTTTCGCTATCAATCATTTGATAACTGCCGCGCATAAAGCCAGACGGCGTGGTAAGGGGGCTACCACTAGTATAAATAAAATGTTGGCTCGGTAATATCAATGGCTGTTCCCCAATAACGCCAGACCCACGTACTTCCTCAGTTTTCCCGCGTCCGTCCGTGATGATCCAGTGGCGGTTTAGAAGTTTTACAGGGAGGTCACTTTCATTACTAATCTTGATACGGTAGGCCCAGATATACTGGCCCTCTTCAGGGTCAGATTGGCCTTCAAGAAAATAAGATTGCACTTCAATGCGTACACCCTCAGTTACTTCTTCGAAGGTTAGAATATCAGCGAGAAGCTCTTCGTCCATTGCCTAAATACCTGCCGTATCAAGAGCACGGATAACATCCTTGATGAGATCACTTGCATCCTCTAATCCAACAGACAACCGGATAAGGCCAGGTGTTATACCAAGCTCAAGCCGGGTGTCTTCTGATAAGGCTTTGTGCGTGGTGCTCCATGGGTGTGTTGCAATTGAGCGCGAATCCCCCAAATTATTTGAAATATCAACCAGCTCTAGAGCATTGAGAAAACGGAATGCCTGCTCACGCCCCCCGGGTAATTCGAAAACAACCATAGTGCCACCACGGTCCATTTGCGAGAAAGCCAGCTCTTTCTGGGCAAAGCTATCCAGAATGGGGTGGCGTACATCACCCAGTTTTTCGGCAATTGCATGAGCCATTTTTTCAGCGCTGTCACACATAGCATGAACTCTTAGGCCCATTGTCTCTAAACCTTTAAGCATAACCCATGCATTGAAAGGTGACATTGCGCAGCCAGTGTGCCGGTAGAAGGGGTATAAAAACTCTTCATCCCATCCTTTGTCGCATAAAATTACGCCGCCGAGGCAACGTCCTTGCCCATCAATATGCTTAGTGGTGGAGTAACAAACAATATCTGCTCCAAACTCCATAGGGCGCTGCAATACAGGGGTTGCAAACACATTATCAACAACCATTTTAGCGTTATTTTCATGTGCTAGGTCAGTCACCGCTTTTAAGTCAACCATTTCAAGTGTTGGGTTTGCCGGTGTTTCGGTGAAAAAGACTTTGGTGTTAGGCTGGATGTTTGCTTTCCAAGCGTTCATGTCGGTGCCATCAACAACGGTTGTTTCAATACCGTAGCGGGGTAGAAGTTCATCCATGAGCCAACGGCAGGACCCAAAAAGCGCTCGCGCACCTAGGACATGGTCCCCTGCTTTTAAGCCTGCTAGCAAAGAGGCTGTCATAGCCGCCATACCAGTGCCAGTTGCCCGGCCAACTTCCGCCCCTTCTAAAAGAGCCATACGTTCTTCGAACATGGAGACAGTGGGGTTGGTTTGTCGGGAGTAAGTAAAACCTTCTGCTCGACCATCAAACCGTGCTTCAGCTTCTTCGGCGGTTTCATAAGCAAAACCAGAGGTCAAAAATAGTGCCTCAGACATTTCACCAAGTTCAGAGCGCATGCTGCCAGCCCGAACCATTTGGGTTTGGCGTGCCCAGGCTGATGTCTGTTTTCTATCTTTGCCTGTACCTGGTTTCATGACGTACCTCCTTCAGGTATTCCTTGCACAAACGTGACGCTACCTCACACGAAGCGTCACGGGTTTCTTTCTTGCACCTAGCACATAAAGCGGTGGTACGGCGTCAAAATTTCTTATGTTAGTTGATTTTAAAACTTGTCCCCGATAGGGTCGCGGAAAGAATAGGCCGAAAGGCACAGGCGGGCGTAGCTCAATGGTAGAGCAGCAGCTTCCCAAGCTGACGACGAGGGTTCGATTCCCTTCGCCCGCTCCATAAACTAAACGTCTGGGACGACTTTAAAGAAAAGGATCAACTATGAGCCTCACGATCTGGCATAATCCACGTTGTAGCAAATCCCGCCAGACATTGGCTGTGCTCGAGGAGCGAGGTTTGTCACCTCAAATTCGATTGTACCTTGAAGATGCCCCAAGCGAGGCAGAAATCAGAGATACTCTTGAAATGTTGGCTATAACCCCTCGTGCGTTGATGCGAAAGGGTGAGGCTGAGTATAAAGAGCAAAGCCTGGCAGATATTGACGATGATGCCGCACTTGTATTAGCAATGCACAGAACACCTAAGTTGATCGAGCGCCCGATAGTCTTTAAAGACGGTAAAGCAAAAATCGGTCGTCCACCTGAAGGTGTGATAGAAATTCTTTAGGCGGCAGCCTCTTGCTTTTTTGACAGGCCTTTTTCGAGCCAAGGGTAATATATCAATTGCCCGAGGCCGCGGGCTGTCATGAAAATTAATACAGCGAGCCATAGGCCAGAGAGCCCGTAATTACCAACCAAGATAGGTATAACGGTTAGATACACAGCAAATGCTGCGATCATGGTAATAACCATGCCGCCACCAGCGGTGGCACCAATAAAAACCCCATCAAACTGGTAGCACCATACTGCAAATATGGGCATCAATATCATAACAGGCAGTGCTGTTTTTGCTGCTGCGCGCACGGGCTCAATGTTTGTTAATGAATTAATTAACCCTTCACCAACCACATAAAAGAGCATGCTGTAGATAATGGCTATAAAGCCAGCCCACAGGGATGTGCGGATAACCCAGAATCGCATTTCACTTTGGTTTCCTTTGCCATAAGCGGCCCCAACATATGCCTCTGCGGCATGCGCAAAGGCATCTAAGCCAAGACTAATTAACAAAAGAAATGTCATTAATACCTGATTTGCTGCTAAGGCATCTTCGCCGAGACTGGCTGCATTTCGGGTGATGAGCGACAAAGCTGTTATTAAAATAAGCGTGCGTATGAATATCAGACTGTTGGTTGAAAGTAGTTTATTAAGTTGTTTTAATTGCCAGGTGGTTTGGTCCTGTATGGCTGTCCATAAGGCTGACCGATTGAAACCTGTAACAAGTAAATACAAACCAAAAGCTGCTGCAAGCCATTCAGCTAATAAAGAACCGAGGGCAATACCGGCAACACCCATCCCAAAACCCAGGACAAAAACCAAATTTAACAGGCCATTACTGATATTTAGAATAAGTTGAAGCCATAGTGCTGCCTTGGCTTGGGCTGTTCCCAGCAAATACCCGGTGAGGGTATAAACAAAGAGCACTGCAGGTGCAGACCAAATGCGGATAAAGAAGTAATCAGAGACATATGATTGCGTGCTGTTTGGCGGTGCGAGAGCAATTGTCCCTGCCCAAAAGATGCCTTGCTGAAATAGAAGTAAAAGTCCGGCAATTAAAAGACCAAGAAATGCAGATTGCACAATCGTGCGGGCCATCAGGAGTGTATCGTTTTTTCCGTGGGCTTGTGCAATTAGCCCTGTCGTACTCATGCGCAGGAAGCCAAATCCCCAAAACATGAAGCTAAAAATAGCGGCACCAACACCAACTGCGGCCAAATGTACTGCACCGGGAAGGTGGCCCACAACCCAAGTGTCAACCAACCCCACCAACGGTGCTGATGAGTTTGCGACAATTGCAGGGCCAGCAATTGCCCATATACGTTGATCTGGTTTGTCTGTTACTGCTTTTACGCTTTGGTTCAACGGCCAATTCCTGAATAGTCAAACCCAAGCTCAGCCATGTTTACAGCCGCATAAATATTCCGCAGATCAACAAGAACCGGCTTTGCCATTAACTTAAGGACAAGGTCAAAGTCGAGCGCCCTGAACTGGTTCCATTCCGTGACGATGACCAGTGCGTCTGCATTCTCCATTGCAGAGTAAGGCGTATCGTGGAAAGTGACATTTTCCAACATTTCTTTAGCTTCATCGATTCCTTTAGGGTCATGGGCATGAATGTTTGCCCCGGCCCTCTGAAGTGCCGGAATAATATCTAAACTAGGGCTTTCGCGCATATCATCGGTATTAGGTTTAAAGGTAAGGCCCAAGATGGCAATGCGTTTTCCGCTGATATCACCGCCACATGCCGTAATAACCTTTTCAGCCATTGCTAGTTTTCTGGCCTCGTTTACTTCAACAACGGAACGTACGATCTGCATTGGTACACCGTATGTGTCGGCAGAGTGAACAAGTGCGCGTGTGTCTTTGGGGAAGCAACTACCACCAAAACCTGGACCAGCATGTAGAAACTTGCCACCAATCCGATTATCAAGCCCGATGCCTTTTGAAACCATTTGGACATCAGCACCAACCTTTTCACACAGATCGGCCACTTCATTGATGAAGCTAATCTTGGTGGCCAAAAAGGCATTGGCGGCATATTTGATGACTTCTGCAGTTTCCCTGTTTGTAAAAACAATAGGAGTTTCATTTAGGAAAAGGGGTCGATACAGCTCTTGCATCACGGCTTTCGCTTTGTCGCAGTCCACGCCTACCACTACGCGGTCAGGGCGCATGAAATCTTCAATTGCTGCGCCTTCCCTGAGGAATTCAGGATTTGAGGCAACACTATAAAGTTCGTCAGCTAGTTTGTTTTTCAGGCGCTTTTCAATCTCAGCACCAGTCCCCACTGGCACCGTAGATTTGGTAACAATTACGGTGTAGCTGTTTATGTATGCAGCCAATTCTTCCACTGCAGCAAACACATATTGTAGGTCTGCGTGGCCATCACCACGGCGACTAGGGGTGCCAACCGCAATGAAAACGGCGTCAGCGTCTTGCATGGCTTCACTAAGGTCAGTGGTAAAAAACAAACGCCCAGCATCGCAGTTGCGTGCCACTAAACTATCCAGCCCTGGCTCATAAATTGGCATAATGCCGTCATGGAGCCGGTCTATTTTAGCTGCATCTTTGTCAACGCAAGTAACGGTATGGCCAAATTCAGAAAAACAGGCACCAGAGACAAGCCCAACATATCCTGTGCCAACAACTGCAATTTTCATTCAATTTCTCCAGCCACAACGTATATAATTCTGTTTGCGACAAAAGCAGTTTCCGGCCTTTTGCGCAAGATTAAGAGCTTCCTGTATCAGAAAGTAACCACAGGGCTAAGCCCTTGAAGTAAAAAAAAGCAAAGGTTTTTCTTCTTGTCTGCGTATTATAATCAGATTGTTACAATTTGGTTGTGTTTATTGTGGTTCAGCCTGAACTAAGCAGCTCTGGTGATGAAGACCTTGTTGGTCGGATACGGTCCGGCGATAAACGAGCATTTGCGACCCTGGTTGAGCGATATGGTGGCAGGTTTCGTGCGCTGGCCTATCGGTTTACAGGTGACATGGCGTTAGCGGAAGATTTGGTCCAGGAAGCTTTTGTAAAGCTGTGGACCCATGCTGACAGATTTGACGCACAAAAAGCCAAGTTCACAACGTGGTTTCACCGTATTGTTGTGAACCGGTGTTTGGATGAAAAAAGAAAACGCCGCTTGAGTCCTCTTCCTGAGGGATACGATACCCCAGATACAAGTATTCAAGTCGATGTAAAACTGGAAAATGATGCCTCAAATGTGCGCTTGCAGGCTGTTCTTTTAGGATTGTCTGAGCGACAGCGCACAGCTGTAACGCTTAGTTATTTTGATTGTTTATCAAACCAGGACGCGGCTGATGTGATGGATTTGAATATTAAGGCGTATGAATCGCTTTTGGCCCGGTCTCGGGCCAAAATGAGAAAAATGCTAATGGCAGAAAAAACTGATCTGTTGTCAGCGTTTGGATAGGATTATCTGATGATTGATAAAATGACGCTAGATGAATTTGAAGCTCTGTTGGATGACTTTGGGAGTGATATTTCTCTATGGCCCAAGTCTAGCCAAGCCGCTGCCCGAAGGTTTGCTGTTACGAGCAACGGTCAGTTCTTATTGGCGGCAGACCAAGCTTTGGATGGCCTTTTTGTATCAGCACGAGCCGTTGGCCCTGAAACAGCCAATGATAGTAATTGTGATGTCTTTATTGAAAAGCTTAAAGATATCCCTGTGTATCATCAGCAAATTATATCTGATGTACCTATTCGGTCAGCAAAAAAGTCGTTTGGCATAATAGGGCGGCTTAAGTCTATGGTTGAAAATAGCTTTTATGAAATAACACCAACCGCTTTAGTGTCACAGTTTGCAATGTTTGTTATTGTCCTCAGTGTTGGTGTGATGGTGGGGCTTAATAGCCCACAGGATACGTCAGATTATGACGAGATTGATATTATTGAAACTTTGTTTGTTGCCGACTTGGTTTATGAATTGGATGAACAATGACATTGAGAAAAGGATCATAAATGATGGCCACCAAGATTAAATGGCTCATGGTTTTTTTGGCGTTGTCGTTGGCGGTGAATATTTTTATTGGCGGGGTTATGTTGGGTAAGGAGTTTCGACCAACGCCTTCCCGAGATCATGGTCGCGCTGCAATAGGTTTTAATATCAAGCGCTTTCAAGCCTACCTTACTAAAGCTGAAAAGCGTAAAATACGTGAAATTTTAGCGGACCAACGCCAGGATCTTGCTGACCATTATCATGCGATAAGGGAAGGAGAAACCCTTATTAAAAGCCTGATTTCAGCCAAAGAGGTTGATCGTGCAGCACTATTAGAGGCTCTTGAAAATCACGCAGCTTTGATGCGGCAAATACATGCACCCTTGCAGCGCGTGATAATGGAAGTAATGGCCGAATTAGATCAGGAAACTCGGCAAAAAATAGCAAAAGACATGTTTCGACGCGATCACCGGCGTTCTGTTCGTTTTAAAGAAGCTCGGCACAGAAAAAAAGACGGCTGAAGCAGCTATAATTAAGAGATACACCCTCTTTTCTTAGTAAAGATGATGATCTTTCTTTATGGGAATGGAAGAGTAATTTAGCTGCCCGGAATAACCACTTTTGGGGCCTAGATATTTAGAGGGCGATCTTTTTAGGGGCCTGTGCTATAATTTACCTATGACGAGCGGTTCAATATTGCCATCAATTGGCCCCCCGCCGCCAGAGTTTCGGCGCCCACAAGTGCCGGAAAACCTACGGCCTAAACTGGCTAGTGGGGCTATTGATCAGCCTCTTCGCCAAAACCCTTCTGCTCAGCCTCGAAATACAGACGGCGCTATAGCGCAAAAAACACCTCCAACAGAGGCATTGTTAAGACTAGCCGGACAGGCGGAACAGCAGGCGGCAGGTGAAGCAGGTAGTCTCGACCAGAAAGCGCCACAGCGAGTTGCTCCTGCTTCTCTCCAAGTACCTCCAAGTGCCAATTTAGGCGGAGTATCTGCGGTAGCAATTCAGGTTCAGGAAAGTGAACCTGTTGCCGTTGATGCTTCTGAGCAAAAGCTCCAAGGGGAACTGTCTGAGGAGGAAAAGGCTGCAGTTCAACGCTTAAGAGACCGAGACAGAGAAGTTCGTGCACATGAAAATGCGCATGCTGCTATTGGTCGTGGTTATACTGGTTCCCCCAGTTTTGAATTTGCACGTGGGCCGGACGGCGTTCAATATGCAGTTGGCGGTCATGTTGATATTGATGCGGGTGTAATCCCTAATGATCCTCGTGCGACAATCGCTAAAATGGATGTTGTGCGTAGTGCAGCTCTTGCACCAGCGCGTCCTTCTGGACAGGATAGAGCCGTTGCAGCGGCTGCTGCGGCGGCGGCTCAGGAAGCTCAGGCACAGTTAAGAGCACAGGAAAAGGAAGAATTGCAAGCTGCAATAGCGGGTGATGAAAGTGCGAAACAAACAGAGACAGCCTCAAGCGTTTCTCAGGCAGGTGGCGTTGTTTCCGGTATTTCATCAAATGAAGAAGATGCTTTGGGAGAGGGTGGCTCAAACTCGTTACCAGCCTCAGCTACTATTGAGCCTGGATTAGTAGGTGCTGTAGTATCTCAGCAGGCAGCCGGTATAAACTTGCTGGTTTAGATTTCTATTTATTTATGATCTGCACCCACTGCATCTGAAACGGATACAAACCCATCCTTTGTTAACAGTTTGGATAACTCTTTCTTTATCCGGTCAACAAGGCCTGGTCCTTCGTAAACAAGTGCCGAATAAAGCTGGACAAGTGATGCTCCTGCTCGGATTTTTGCATAGGCGTCAGCACCGGACGTTATGCCTCCAACGCCTATTAAGGGAACCTTCCCCTTGGTTTCTTTATAAACTTCTGCCAAGATTTTCGTGGCTGGCTTCATCAATGGTGCACCAGATAAGCCCCCCATTTCTTCTTTATGCCTGCTTTTTAAATCGGCAGGACGCATGATGGTAGTGTTGCTCACAATTAGTCCATCAATGGCAGTATTCAAGGCTATATGAGATATGTCTGTGATGTCGTCATGGGTGAGGTCTGGGGCGATTTTAACAAGAATGGGGATGTAGTTTTTGCCCTTCTCGATTTCATTCGTTCGTGCCTCAAGTACCCGATTGATTAGGTCGGTTAGGGCTTTCTGAGATTGAAGTGCGCGCAAACCTGGTGTGTTAGGGCTGGAAATATTCACTGTAAAATAGTCAGATAGACCATATAGTGCATGAATGCCGGCTACATAGTCTTCCGTTTTGTCCTCAGTGTTTTTGTTAGCACCAACATTGGCACCGAAAGGTTTTTCTTTTCCAGGAACACATTTCTTCAGCCCTTTAGCAAAATGTTCCAGTCCTTTGTTGTT
>Ga0316207_10004633_pt1 | contig 11823 bp, 12 predicted proteins | sample 6weekpyrite_MG_FD_204943 | JGI IMG/M metagenome (GOLD analysis project Ga0316207, IMG submission 204943) | Microbial mat bacterial communities from mineral coupon in-situ incubated in ocean water Damariscotta River, Maine, United States -... | ecosystem: Environmental > Aquatic > Marine >...
TCAGAAAAGCGGGGGTGTTCCAGTAGTTGTTTGACTAAATGGCTACCTTCACGCAGGCGATGAAAGACTGAGTCCGGCAGGTTAATAAAAACATAGCTGGCGACTAATTGGGCTTCGACTATTTCAAGATAGTGGCCCTCATGTTCGTGGAGGGTGCGTAAGGCTCGGTCGATGATATGCAACCCTTCTTCTGTTTCACGCATTCGATCTAGTGGGCGTTTGCCAATCTCTTTTCCGCGTAATGCTAGCGCGCCCCCTTTATAGGCAAGTACCAGAGGATGGGCGGGATATCGACTTTCTAATTGGCGAATTTTTTTAGTGGCTCTGCGGATGTCACGCTCATTGCCATCTGTGGCGATTAAATAAACCTCTCGCACAGCCTCTATCTCTTCTTTAAATTGCGTACTGGCGAACGAGGGTGTCAGGCAGGTCAACGCTGAAAGCAATATAAATATATGCCAGAAAGGTTTCATTGAAGTGTTACCACATTAGATCATCCGGGATTTGATAGTCAGCGTAAGGGTCTTCTTCGTTCGATGGCGGGGTGCTGCTGTGATCATTAGTGATAATGCATTGCTTGTCGCGTTGCTTGATTTTGTCTGCGACTGGTGTGGGTACTAGCGCGTAATCATCGCCCAGCTTGGCAATGGCAAGGCAACCAGTCGCAAGGTGCCTGCGAATCTTTTCTGACACATAGATACGTTTAATGATGCTTCCGTCGGTAAAATTATAAGCGATATCACCGTCATACTCTTTAACACTATTGGTTTCGATCAGTTGTTTAATCTGCGCGGTAATAGCGTTGCGCTCACTCTCTTCTTTCAGTTGCTGGTTAAGTTGACGATCACGCGCGACTTTTTCAGCGTGATTTTTGTTGGCCAATATCGTTGCTTCATCTAATGAAACAGCAGCACCTTTTTTACTTTTCTTTTTCTGGCTTTTATATTGGCTATGCTTGCTTTTTTGAGCTTTGGATTTATCCACCAGTCCACTTTTCTTTAACTGGTCGAGAAGTGAGTTACCCATGTCTACTCCAAACTAATACGGCTATTTATTACTAGGAGTTTATAGGGTACTGATTTTTACATCAATGTCACGCACCTGCTGCGTTATCCATGAAAATAATTGCTTTTGATAGCTCTGGTTGTGAGGCTATCTGCATTGAGGTGTTTACCATTGAATGCCGCGTGTCTTACTGTTAAGTTTCTTTGGTATCCTTTGGGTTAACAACTCGGTATTGGCATGATCCTGTGGAACGGATCCGCTATCTTTATAAGCTTCAGCGAGTTTTTGTTTTCCTTCCTCGCTCCCCTGATCAGCAGCGCGTTTGAACCATTCGGCTGATTGAGCGCGGTCTTTTTCAACGCCTTTCCCATGCCAGTAAAGATTTCCTAATGCGATCTGTGCATCTGCTGAACCCAATACTGCCCCTTTCTTGAACCACGCGGTAGCAGTTGCACTGTTTTTTCGCACACCAGCCCCCAGGTTGTAATGATTGCCTATTTCATAGTGCGCGTCGGGAACGCCTAATTTAGCTGCCTTGTGGTAGAGCTCTAAAGCTAATGACTCGTTAAGCTCAACGCGCTTACCCTGAGCGAAGAGTTTAGCTAAATGATGTGTGGCTAATGGGTGGTTGGCATCAGCGGCTTTCATATACCACTGAATGGTCTGTGTGGAATCATCATTTTCACTGAGCTGTTGTGCGTAGAGATGACCGAGGTTAAACATGGCGTCTGGTGAGTTTTGTTTAATTGCCGCTTCAAACCACTCAATGGCTTTGTCCTGGTTTTTGGCTACGCCAATACCATTAGCATAGATCAGGCCTAGTTTATTTTGTGCGGTTATAGAGCCTTGCTTGGCCGCTCTATGGTACCACCTGGCCGCTGCCCGCTTATTCGCGGGGATATTGAGTTCGTAGGCTGATGCTAGATTGAGTTGAGCAGCGATATCACCGAACTCAGCGAGAGAATTCAACAGGTCAATCGCTTTATTGTAGTTTTTAGTCTCCATCTCCATCAGTGCCATTTCTAGTACTTCATCATGAAAGGGGGTGTTATGAGAGGCTAAGCCTGCGTGCTTTTTATTTAGCAGCTGTGATGTGGTTGGGTTGGTGCTGCAACCTGCAATGTAGAGGGCGCAGGATGCGACGAGAATATAGCGGCTGATTATTGCAAGTTTTGTAAACATAACGTTTCGAGTGCTCATCTGTTTGTTTGTGCGATATCTTATTCCGCGCGGGCACAAATTAATGTGAATTAACGCTAGATTAAGTTCGAATAACGACCGAATGAAGCAGTCACTCTCAAAACTGCTTTCATGCAATAGATTATAGCGGCAGCTGGGTTTAATGTCAGAGATAAAGATGTGACAAAAATCTTTCTTATGTGAGGTTATTCACTATTTTTTTGGGACTAGACCATCAGAGCTGGTTTCAGCGTCGTTTGGCGTTGAAACGGCAGATAAAGCAATGTATTAACAGTGTTGTTATTTGGAGTGGGAAGTGAGAATGAGTTTCAATTTGGGTTTGTTGGTGGATATTTAAATTGTAATGGGCCATTGTGAATATTGGCTGATCACTGTTTTCCCTGCCTTTGGTTTTATACTTCGATAGTCGCTTCCATGTATTTTACTGCCTTACCGGCGATCACAACTCGGTTGCCTTCAACTGAGCAGGCGACTTCCCCACCACGCTGTGAAACCTGTTTGGCGTGTAACTGCTGCTTGCCGAGTACGTCAGCCCAATAGGGGGCGAGTTGGGTATAAGCTGACCCGGTGACGGGGTCTTCATTGATGCCGTATTTCGGTGCGAAAAATCGTACTATAAAATCATATTGTGTGGCGGGTGCTGTAATGGCAACGCCGCGCAGATCGAGTTGTGAAAGTTGGGCCATGTCTGGTGCGGCGTTGATCACATCAGCTTCGTTATCAAAGATCAAAATATAGTCTTCTCGACGTGCGCATTGGCCTGGTTTTACTGCGAATGCTTCGCTGATGGCCGTTGGTGTTTCACAAAACACTATGGGTTGCGCAGGAAAATTCATCACCAGCAGATCATTATCCTTCTTGACGCTGAGTGCGCCGCTCTTTGAGTCGAAGTAAATCTCATTGCGTTGCTCATTTAAAATATTAAAGATCACAAAGGTGCTCGCCAGCGTCGCGTGGCCACAAAGATCGACTTCAGTTGTCGGTGTAAACCAGCGGATCTCATAACCCGTTTTGTTTTTAACAAAGAACGCGGTTTCAGAAAGATTATTTTCCATTGCAATTGCCTGCATCAAATCGTCTGGCAGCCATTCATCGAGTGGGCAAATTGCCGCGGGATTGCCTTCAAAGACATTGCTGGCAAAGGCGTCGATTTGATAGAGGCTTAGTTTCATAATACGAGCTTGACTGCTTAGTTAGTGTTGGCAGTTTTTATTGAGAGGGTAAATGTTGATAGTTGCTTAATGATTAGTAGTCCATAAAACCAGATTGCAGTTAGCAGTGCTGTAATAACCCTCGCCGGTAATGACATGATTAACGGCCCAATGCACTGGTCATAGAATCTTAACGAATGTTGATCGCCATCACCCGGCATTATTCCCGCTTCTTGATTACGCCGACAATCTTTCTGAAACGCGAGTTGCCATGCATTCTCTGCTACGTAGCTGCCGGTATCTAGCCAGTAACGGAACCCTTGCCTAAGTCCTTCGGAAAAACTGAGTCGGTGGATGATGATCAGGAATGGTGCGAGGTTTAATGTCTCCGCCTGGCCCTGTTGGCGATAGGCTGTTTTAGCGGCATCAAAAAAACTATGCAGGCCGATGCGTTCAAAATTACATAATAATGCATTGAGTGTCTGGCGTTGTTTCAGCCCTTCGCTTTCGAATCGTCGTGCAGAGGTGCCGAGTTTACCGGGTAGTGTGACCCAGCGACCATTATCAAATATTTTATTCGCTAAGCGCGCATCTTCCATATAGTCGAGTGATTCATCAAAGCCACCTAGTTGTTGTAAATAAGTCTTTGATAACCAGAATCCCTGATCGCCGTTGATACAATCACGGCGGTTAAGTGTTGTCTTTGCTTCGTAGAAATAGTAACCGCCATCGTGGTCATTACTGCTGCGGACAAAGCGGAGTGGGAAGTGGCCTGCGACTTGGTCATCGTTAGTTGTGCGACGAATCTGTTGAATGCTATCTCGAGCATTAGCGAGTAGCTGGGGGTCATCGACGGTGGTATCCGCATGTAAAAAAAGAAGGTCAGTCGCATGCGCATGGCGACTGCCTTCGTTCATCTGTTTGGCGCGGCCAGATGGCGCATTGATTTCCTGTAACGGAATCTTTACTGCCTCGGCTGCTGCTTGACAAAGCGTGAGTGTATTGTCGCTGCTGCCACCATCCGCGATGATGACTTCAAAACGAATCTCCTGCTGTTTTCCTAGTGTGGTGATCAGCTTCGGCAGGCCTTCGGCTTCGTTGATGGCGGGGATGATGATGGAAAGTTCAATGTTAGGTGGACTACTCATGAGGCACTAGTATCGTAACAGGGTCGAGTAATCTTTCGGCTTCATGGAGATCTTCCGGCCGATCGATATCCTGGAATGTTTTAAGTTCGGCCAGTGACCATTGTAGTGTGGTAATTCTTTCGCGTGTGGTGGTGAGTACTTCGCCTGTTCCCCACTGGATATCTGAAAACAGTTTTTCTGAGAAGCGTGTTAGTCCTAGTAATACATAGCCACCATCGTGGGCTGGTGCCAGCACGATGTCGTTGTCATTCTGTAGATATGTGAAGGCCTTTTTAAAGTCTGCCGCACTAAGGGCGGGGCAGTCGGTACCGATGATGACGCTGTGAAACCCTTGTTGAAGATTATGGTTCATGGCGTGTGCCATGCGTTCACCGAGGTCACTGCCTTGCTGTTGATGTAGTGTTACAGGGAATTTCTTTTTACAGTCATCGAAATATGGATGCGTGGTATCTGGTGCGCACCACAGTTGTACCGGGCAGAGAGCAGCATTGGTGACAGTGGTTAAGGTATGTGTGACAAGCCTTGAATGCAGCGCTGCGGCACCAGCTGCACCCAGTGCCGGGATCAGACGGGTCTTTGCCTTGCCTGCTTCAGGTGCCCTGGCAAAGACGATGAGGCGCGCATCGGGGAATTTCATTTCACTCACTTTTCTTTTTGTCATTCCGACCTGCACCCCAAGGGCACTTCCTATGGGCGCGCCGGAATGGCGTGATATGTTTATGTCGTTTGATTAATCTAGCGCACCACCACAGCTACTGCCTTGTCCGGCGGTGCAGCCGTAGCAGTGGTTTTTGACGATAATGGCTTCCCCTTCGACATCAATCGCACTGAGTTCGCTGATGTGCGCGCGCTGTTTTTTATCGAGTGGTGCAGGCAGGTCCAACATTTGATTGAAGTCACAATCATAGAGATAGCCTTGCCAGTCAACGCTGAGGGTGGAGCGGCACATCACATCGCCAAGGGTATCGCGGTTGTATGAGTCGCGCAGTAGCGTCATGTACGATTCAAATTGTCCTTTTGATATCAACATGCTGCCAAAGCGTTTGATCGGCATGTTGGTGATGGTAAAGAGCTGATTGAATTCTATTTCATAGTGCTCTTTGAGATGCGCCTTGTAAGAGGTCTGAAGAGACTCCTGCGGTGGTGGTAACGCCGCCCCCTGTGGGTTGAAGACAAGGTTTAGTGTGAGTCCGCTATCAGCTTTACCATAACCGAGCTGGTTGAGCATTTTTAACCCTTCGATGCTGTCGTGGAAGACGCCTTTGCCGCGCTGGGCGTTGACGTTATCTTCCAGGTAGCAGGGTAGTGATGCGACGACTTCTACCTGCTGTTCGGCTAGAAATTCGGCCAGACCTTCATAGCCCTCCTCACTGAGAATGGTGAGGTTACAGCGATCGATTACTTTGATTCCAAGCGTGCGTGCGCCGCGAACCAGGTCATAAAAGTGCGGGTTCATCTCTGGTGCACCACCAGTCAGATCGAGCGCCTTGACGTTACTTTGCGCGAGGTAACTTAGAATGTCATTGATGGTTGCGCGTGTCATGATCTCTTTACGTGTCGGTCCGGCATTCACATGACAGTGCAGGCAGCTCTGATTACAGAGATAGCCGAGGTTAACCTGTAACGTCTCTAACGACGCGCGGCGCAGTGCTGGAAAATCAGTGGCTTCAAGTAGCGGAAGCGTGGCGTGCATGGTGATTCCTTTTTCTATACGTTAGGTTAATAAAAGCATTAATGTTTGTTGTAATGCAAGTGGTGCTCAGTGTTGGCGCTTTTAGGGTTCGAACACTTCTGTCTTCGGGTGGAAAGCATACCATGCAAACCAGAAGGCCGTGATGGTGCTGAGTTCTTTGCCATTGGCATCGTAAATGGCCCCGCTTTGATGTTCATCACTATAGTGGATATTGATGCTGTGCTTGCCAATCTTGTCATTGACATGACCGTTGGTTTTGGCCAGTGCTGAAAAGGGGTAGGCCTTGCTATGACCGTCGAGTTCGATACCGATGACGCGCGCTTTGGGATGGAAGCGTGGGTCGCGATGTTTAACTGGAAAATAGATGCCTTCGCTATCAATGTAGCCGCTATAAGGGTCACGCTGGTAGTCTCGTTTGAAACCGGTATCTTCACCCAATACGAGCGTTGCGGGGTGTTGTTGACGCCAGTTATTCCAGCTGGTGTGTTTGATTGGTATGCGGATGAGCCGTTGGCCCACGAGTGGCCCGCTAATGGCCTGAGCGCGTATCTGTGACCATAACGACTCTGTCTTGCGGTCATACAGGAGGACGTCGCTATTATAAAGCAGACCGGAAACACCGAAGCCGCCACTGTTGGTCGGGGTGATATAGGCGATGCCAGTGCCACAGAGAGGGCAAAAGGTGACACTCACCGCCTCTTTGGCAAAGTGGTCATTGACGATTTCATGCCAGTTCATGATGCTGATTGGATAGGCCTTACTAATGCCGTTATGATGAATGCCGAGAATGCGGCTGTCAGCAGATAGATGGCTCGCGCCGTTGGCAGGGACGAATTTAGGGGTGTCGATTGCCGGAATGCCGTCTTTAGCGGGGCCGCCGCCGAAAATCTCCGTAGTCGGAATCAGGCTATCACTTAGTGAAAACCCGTTCTTTGTCGCATCGCTTGCCCATGATGTAAGGGGCATCAGAATGGCGAGCAGCGATAGATAGTGGTGAAAATTTCTAAGCATTTGATTTGAATTCTGTGTTGATTGCGCTGTTAAGTGTAGTCGTATGAGCGGGTTGAACCTTTCAGTGGCGGTTAAAATTTGCTTCTGATTGTAATTTAATCGGCGTGTATGGTGAGTTAAGCTTTTGTATGAAATGGCGATACAGGAGCACATGGGGTTGAGATTATGCGCCTGCCGATTGGTTGGCGGGTCTGACCAGGATGCGGAGGAGAGCGAGTGATGAGCCAGGGAATGGAAGGGTTTGAGGCGGAACTACAGGCCTTAAAAGATTCGTATGCGGATCAGGTGCCCCATAAACTCGCGGAAATTGAAGAGTTATGGGCGACGTTGATTGATGATGGCCGGGACGAAGAGGCCTTTAAAACGCTTCATCGCATGGCGCATAGCATGGCCGGTTCTGCACAGATATTTGGCTTTACCGCCATGGGTAAAAGTGCGCGTGAGCTTGAGATTTTGTTAAAGGCGATCTCTAGTAGTGGCGAGCCGTTAAGTGAGGCGCGATATGCAGAGTTGGCAGTGCTGGTTAAAGCGGTGCGCGCATCTGCCCAGTTTCCAGATGGCTGATTAGCGTTCGCTATTCTTTTTTATTTTCTTCTTTATCCAGCTGCTGTTTGATGGTATCGCTGATGCGTGTGCTGGCATCATCCGAAAGTGGTGGTATTCCCTGATTGTCTTTGTCTGGTTGCATCAAGCGGCGTGCAGAGCGCGCGACAAACTGTAGTTGTTTGTCATAGCAGTTGCATGTTTTGCAGATCACAAGGTGGAATTTAAGTTTGATGCGCTCGCTGAGTGACAGTTTCCGGTCTAGTCCTTGCGAGAGCAGTTCACCTATTTGTTTGCAGGACAGCATCAGCGTTCTCCCTGGTTCTGTTGGCCACTATCGCGATTAAACCAGCGTGTATCCAGGCAGCCGCGAAGGCGCATCCGTGAACGTGATAGCATCACCCACATGTTATTGGTCGTGGAGATGTCCAGTAGCTTACAGATATCTTCGCTCGACAGTCCTTTGACCTCGCGCAGGATGAAGAGATCAGCGAGGTGGTCTGGCAGGTGAGCGATGCAGGCAGAAAAAACCTTCCAGAACTCTTTGTCTTCGTGTGCCTGCTCCGGTTCCTGCCAGGCGCGCATCGGAATGGACCAGTGGCCAGTGTGATCGAACTGCTGGCTGAGCTGTTCGCTGAGTGACTCGATATCGTCGCTACTCTGTTCACGTTTGTGTTTGCGAAAGTGGTCGATGATTTTGTGTTTGAGGATGCCGATTAGCCAGGTCTTTTCCGATGAATTACCAGAAAAATTTTCACGCGCCTTGAGTGCGGCGAGAAAGGTTTCCTGTACCATGTCTTCGGCCTGTGATTCGTCTCGCATTTTCATCAGCGCATAACGAAACAGCGCATCGCCGTGCTGCGCTACCCAGGTGGATGGATCAGAAACCGCACTCATACTAGAAGCCTGTTTTGAAAGGTTAGCTCGCTTGCGGGAATATCGCTTCAGCAGGGAATACCGGGCCGTCGACGCAGACCCGCTTCATTGCGGTGGTGCCATCGTCGTTATGTACCTTGACCACGCAACCAGCACAGCCGCCAATCGCACAGGCCATGAACTCTTCCAGTGAGACCTGGCAAGGCAGGTCGAATTCCTGCGCAACCTTGGCCACTGCTTCTAGCATCGGGTGTGGGCCGCAGGCAAACAGTTCAACTTCATCGCGCTGTGCTGCATCAAGCGACTTGAGCCATGCGCGTGCGAGATCGGTGATGTAGCCCTGATAGACTCCGGGAAAGTTCTGCAGGCTGGCAAGGCGACTCGGGATACCCCAGTCTTCCATTAACGGCATTGCCGCGATGGTGGCATCCGGCAGGCCGGGTACCATGATCTGCGATGGGCGTGTCTTGAATGGGAAGGGTGTTTCAGAGCCCATGAATATCATCGGGCTGTAGCTCTCTTTTAGCTTGCGAGCCTCATCGGCGATGAAGACCATCGGCGGGATACCAACGCCGCCGCCGAGCAGCAGAGGGCGTGGACGATCCGGGTTGAGTACAAATGGCTTACCGATCGGCCCCATCAAATTAACGTGGCCGCCAACTGCATTTTTCGACAGTAGTTCTGTGCCTTCACCAAAGACGCGATAGAGGATTTCAACCCAGCCTTTCTGTCTGTCGACGCGCATGATCGAGAGCGGACGACGCATTGGGCGTTGCTCATTGCAGCGAATGTGAATGAAGCTACCAGGTAGTGCATGTTTGGCGGTCCTGGGTGCCTGTACTTTCATGATGAACTGGCGGCCGTCATAACCTTTGTGTTCCAGCACCTCCGCCTCTTCGACAAAAACTGTATCGCGGTGTGGTCTGTTATTCGCATTCATAAACGGTTTTGCCTCCCAGTAATGTACGTGTCACCTCGCCCTTCATCTCCCAGTTGAGAAAGGGGGTGTTGTGGCCGTGGCTTAATATCGAGTAGCTGTCGAGTGTCCAGTAACGCTCGGGGTCGAAGATGCAGATGTCGGCGTGTTGTCCAATAGTGAGTGTGCCTGCTTCGATGCCGAGGATTGCGGCCGGCTGGTATGTCAGGCTGCGGATCATTTGTGGCATTGTCAGTACGCCATCATCAACGACACGCAGTGCCAGTGGTAGCAGTGTTTCGAGTGCCGAGATGCCGGGTTCGGTGGCACCAAAGGGGGCTAGCTTGGCATCGGCTTCGTGAGGTTGGTGATCGGAGCAGATCGCTGCAACGACACCATCGGTGATCCCCTTGCGCAACCCTTCCATGTCGCGTTGCGTGCGTAGCGGTGGGCGTACGTGGCACTGGCTATTAAAGCCCAGCAGGTCGATTTCGGTGAGATGCAGGTGGTGTGCACTTACATCGCAGCTGATCGGCAGTCCATCGAACTTGGCGCGCGCGATTTTTTGTAGTGCGCGTTTGCTCGAGATCATTGAAAAGTGTACCCGTGCACCGGTCTCTTCGACCAGTGCGAGTGTTGCGGCAACAGCTACTGTTTCGGCTGCGGTCGGAATGCCGGGCAGGCCAAGGCGCGAACCGACTGCCCCTTCATGGACGCAGCCCTTGTCGCTCAGCGCGCTATCTTCCGCGTGGATGAAAACGCTCAGGTCGTGTGTCGCGGCGTACTCCATTGCGCGGCGTAGAATCAGCGTGTCGCCAATCGGCTTCATTGCATTACTAACGCCCACGCAACCGGCCTTTTTAAGTGCGTGCATCTCGGTGATAGCATCGCCTTCGAGTTTTTGCGTCAGCGCGCCGAGTGGTACTACGCGCGCAAAGCCAGCGGTCTCGGCGTGGCGTTGAATCAGCTCCGCCACCGCTGGCGTATCAATAATAGGGTGAGTATTGGGTGGGCAGCAGAGGGTGGTGATGCCGCCGCGCGCTGCGGCGCGGGTCTCACTGGCGATCGTCCCTTTGTGTTCCTCGCCGGGTTCGCGCAGGTGGGCACGGAGATCAACCAGTCCGGGGCAGACGATTTGACCGTTAGCGTCAATTGTCTCATCAGCACTAAAATCGGCAGGTGCCGTACCGATGGCGGTGATTTTACCATCGGTAATAAATAGACTCTGACTAATGTCGATTTCGTTGGCGGGATCGATGATGCGCCCGTTTATGATTTCAATCCGCATCAGCGAGCCACCCCTGTTGCGTCAGGCAGATGGCTCTGCATCGCCATCGACATCACCGCCATGCGTACTGCGATGCCATGACTGACCTGCTGCAAGATGACTGAGCGCGGGCCGTCGGCTACTTCGGAGTCGATTTCGACACCGCGGTTGATCGGGCCGGGGTGCATTACCGTGACATCGGGTTTGGCCAGTGCCAGTTTCTCTTCGGTGAGTCCAAAGAGTTGGAAGTATTCATGTTCGCTTGGCAGCGAGCCACCGCTCATGCGTTCTTTTTGCAGGCGTAGCATGATCACCACATCAACATCGCGCAGCCCTTCGCGCAGGTCGTGGTAGACGTGTACGCCAAAGGCATCCGGTTCGGTCGGGATCAATGTCTTGGGCGCAATGATGCGGATATCTTCGACCCCGAGCGTGCTGAGCGCATGGATCTGCGAGCGCGCCACGCGAGAGTGGCGAATATCGCCGACGATTGCGACGTTGAGTTTGTGGAATTCGCCTTTTTCGCGGCGGATGGTGAACATATCGAGCATCGCCTGTGTGGGGTGGGCGTGCTGGCCGTCACCGGCGTTGATCACGCTGATATGCGGTGCCGCATGTTGTGCGATGAAATGCGCTGCACCGCTATCGGCGTGGCGTACCACAAACATGTCGCAATGCATCGCTTCAAGGTTGCGCAGTGTGTCGAGCAGCGTTTCGCCCTTGGCGGTCGCTGAGGCCTGAATGTTGATGTTGAGCACGTCGGCTGAAAGGCGTTTGGCCGCCAGTTCAAAAGTGGTGCGGGTGCGGGTGCTCGTCTCGAAAAAGAGATTCACAATGGTTTTGCCGCGCAGCAGCGGTACCTTTTTGATGTTCTGTTCGGTGACGCTGGTAAATGACTCAGCAGTGTCGAGGATGTCGATCAGCATCTGGCGATTGAGACCTTCAATCGTCAGGAAATGTTTGAGCTTGCCGTTGTCGTCGAGTTGCAGGCGGTTTTTCTTTTTCATACGCGG
>Ga0316207_10004635_pt1 | contig 11822 bp, 11 predicted proteins | sample 6weekpyrite_MG_FD_204943 | JGI IMG/M metagenome (GOLD analysis project Ga0316207, IMG submission 204943) | Microbial mat bacterial communities from mineral coupon in-situ incubated in ocean water Damariscotta River, Maine, United States -... | ecosystem: Environmental > Aquatic > Marine >...
ATTCATCTAGGACGCACATCACTATGCGCCTCAAGCAACCTACCCAGAAGCAGCGCGGGCCACGCCTCAGCTTCTCTATTTGGTCTTGCTCCAGGTGGGGTTTACCTTGCCGCAACTGTTACCAGTTTACGCGGTGCGCTCTTACCGCACCATTTCACCCTTACCCCAGCCCACTAAAATAGTAGACGGAGGCGGTATCTTTCTGCTGCACTAGCCGTGGGCATTACACCCCCCAGGCGTTACCTGGCACCCTGCCCTTTGGAGCCCGGACTTTCCTCTCTATGAAAAATCATACAGCGATTGTCCAGCCAACTTCGATGATGACTATAGCATAAATCAAGACACCCCCTGAAACAGATTTTTTCAGTTTAATTTACTAGTAAAAATGCACGCTGCTGCGAAACATCTCCATCAGGGACAGTCCGCTGCTTTTTAGCGCCCTGTCCCATGTGGTAATTCCGATCAGATGGGCAGTGCGATGTACGACTCCGCTCAGCTCTTGGTAGTCTCACAACAGGGCAATTCCAATCTGATGGGCAGTGCGATGAACTACCCCGCACAACTCTTGGTGGTATCAATAAGGGGACAGAGCGCTAAAAAGCAGCGGTCTTTCCCCGATGGATATGTGCCATAACAGGACACAAACATCGAGTAAATAAAATTGTTAACTTCCGCTTTTGACTAACAGCAAATATTACCGAAGCTTTCGCATACGTTTACCCAATGCGACACTAATTGGATTATTTCTAGAGAGAAAAGGCAAAGGCTTACGTTTACGAACACCGAGTTTAATTTTTAGCTGATGCAAGCCCGCATGCTCATTCGAAAAACGCAAACCTGTTTTAATTACATCAAGCGCACAATTACGGTTACCCAAAAACATTTCAGCCCTTGCCAGATTCATACAAATATCACCATCAAATGGATATGATTTAACAGCCTGACGACAAAAATTTATAGCTTCGTGCTCACCATTTAATAAACATGAGAAACCATAGTAAGAATAATACTTTGAGAAAAGACTGTGACTCTCTGAAACAGACTCACATGCACGCTGAAAACACACGGCCGCATCATTAACGAGGCATTGCTCTAATAATTCAGCGCCTTTTATAAAATCATCACAACACTGGCTTAAATCCAGATACACCGCTTTAATATATGACACAACAACCTCCCTGCTCTTGTTAAATTCAAAACCCTCTTACAAATCACCCACTAATAACACTAAAGCCAGTCAACACATAAGGCAAGCCCCTGCATTTCTTTTATCACTCAGATCAGCATAAATTATTTACCTGTATAAAATTTAATATATGAGTTCTTTCACTGCTGTCCCGTTAACCACTAGAGACATGAGTTGGGGATACCTGTCTAAGACCGTCACCCGCATGGACGCGGGTGCCGAGCCACCAGGGATGGTTTTACGGCGTGTCTTAGACAGGTATCGCCAATTCATGTCTCGATCAGAGTGAAACAATCTTTAAACACGCTACAGTGTGGTTTAAACATAAACTAATTTCTTTTAACGGGACAGCAGTGGAGTTCTTTATTAAATCATGCACCCTGAAATTTGTATTGGCCATATCAAAAATTAATTTTTATCAAAAAAAAAGCCACAGATGAAACACCTGCGGCCAACCACGCTAATACTTATTACTTTCCACAAGTATATTTTTTTCTATACTCGTACATGAACCAGGACAAATTTATTTTGCAGTAGAATGCCTCATTAATTTACCCAGTGCATGATTCAAAGGATGCGTACGGGGCAAAAAGGGCAATGGACTACGTTGTCTAATTCCCAGCTGCTCGCGCATCTGACGCAAGCCAGGGTGACGATTATCTATTTGAAGACCTTTTTTCAGTGCAATAATCGCACCCTTACGATTTTCATAAAACCACTCAGCTCGAGCAAGATTCAAATAAACATCACCATCGTGTAGCTCACTTCTTGATGCATGCCGACACATTTCTAATCCAGTTGCATCACCGGACAGAACACGCGCCAGGCCACAATATGAGGCATATTTATTGTGGTAAACGTCAGCTCGATCAACTGACTCATAGGCCTGTTGAAAACGGTTAACAGCCTTAGGCATTGCACGATCTTTGAGGTAGGAAACACCCTCAACAAATTCATCACAACATGCACTGAAATCTTCATATACTGCTTTTAGTGGTGCCATCTCGAACCCTATCTAAATAATTTATATGTACCCGACTGGATAATATATAGCTCAAATTCGCGTCAAATTCACTTTTGTCATTTAGATGTATAAATCAACATACTGAACTTTAATTTTGTCTTACGCCCTGAATAAAGTCCTTTCAGGAAATTATTGCATACCCTGTACCCATTTGAATATTTTCTTAATAAACAACAATTTATAAAAACAAATCGGTTCCATATCAATTACAAACAACAAAATGTGTAAACTTAACCGACAAAATCACTTAAATTACGGTGACTGTTCACATTATACACTTAAATATCAACTAGTTATACTTAAATAATTGTGTAAATATTTTCGACCCTTTTGTCATGACATATGCATTTATTCTGTTTTAGTATGACATTCAGTTACTTACCTGACAATTCAAGCGCCAGTTTATATATCTGGTTTTTCTTCACACCGGTGATCTTTGCCGCAATCTGGCTTGCCTGCTTAACTGGAAGCTCTTCTAGCAATATTTTCAGCAGCTGCTCCAATTCAGCAAACTGTGGATTCATTTGCTCCTCCGCCCCTTCCAGCACAAGAACAAACTCCCCTTTTTGCTGATTAGCATCCGCCTGCAACCAGTCAAGCAAATCACCTATAGTAGAACTATAGACTGTTTCAAAGAGTTTGCTTATTTCCCTGGCCAAAACCACTCGACGTTTTTCACCAAATATCAATAACATATCTTTTAACGATGCCACAATTCGATGACTAGACTCATAAAATACCAGAGTAGCGACCTGGTGCTCAAATTCCCGGTAGAAATTCTGCCGCGCCCCCTGCTTATGAGGCGCAAAGCCTGCGAACATAAAACGATCTGTTGCCAGGCCCGACACAGAAAGAGCCGCTATGGCGGCACATGCCCCAGGAACAGGGCTGACTTTAATAGAAGAGGCATGCGCCGCCTTTACCAGATGATAGCCCGGGTCACTTAATAATGGCGTACCCGCATCTGATATTATGGCAATATTATCTCCCTCCAGTAAGCGCTGAATAAGCTTTGGGGTAGCCTGCTCTTCATTATGATCATGATATGCCTGCATTGGCGTAGTTATATTATAATGTTGCAACAGACCTTTACTATGCCGGGTATCTTCCGCAGCGATTAAATCGACCTGCTTTAATATGGAAATTGCTCGCTCACCCATATCAGCACGATTGCCTATTGGGGTGGCGATTACATAAAGTGTGCCCTGATTCATTGACAGTTGGGACTCCAAAACAGATACTCTCGTTTGCCATAATAACATCAGCTGACACACATTAGATAATGACATTATTTCTACGCACTACTGCACTCTTACTCATCGCTCTCAGTTTTTACGGATGTGCTCCAAAAGACCGTATCATCAGTGACACACCCCCAACTCAAGCCGATTCTGAAATCACGGGTGACATTGATATGCAGGTACCCTCAGAATCTGCAGGTCAGTATATGGAACTAGCCGCATTATCAACCGGTGAAGAGCGAAACAGGCATTTACTAAAAGCCGCACAGATTCTGGTTCAACAAAAACAGCTCGACCTGGCAGAAAAACAAATATCCATTATGAATCATGAACTGATAAGTAGTGAAGAGTCAGTAGAAATAGACCTGCTCGTAGCTGAAATAGAGCTGAATCGTGGCAATGCGCGAGAAGCGCTTAAGCAATTAAACATTGCCCGTATTTTACCCACAGCACAACAAATTCGATTAATGCGATTACGTGCAAGAGCCTTTCTTGATGCAAGTTACCCACTAGAGTCTGCCAAAACCCGTGCTCAAATGGATAAACTATTAACTGATTCATTTGATCAGGAATTAAACCATCAGGCGATATGGGAAGCGCTTTCATTACTACCGACTACCAGCCTGCAACAAATCAGCAAAGCTCCTCTTAACGCTGATTTTCTTGGCTGGGTAGAATTAGCTAAAATTGCCAAACGTGGCCAGGTTGACTGGCAATATCTGCAGGATGGCATATCACTATGGCGCCAGGAATATCCAGACCATCCAGCAGCAAAGGTTTTTATAAATGAACTGGGTAACAAACAGATTGAGTTAATTGATCAACCAAAGCATATTGCAATACTGCTACCCCTGGACGGTAAATACGCACAGGTAGCCGGGGCCATTCGAGATGGCATAATGTCGTCCTATTACCTGCATCCGGACAAAAAATTTCAACCAAAAATCAGCTTTATTGATACCAGTGATAACCAGGCAGCCATCTGGAACCACTATAAAATAGCTGCAGATCGTGGTGCTGATTTTATAATCGGCCCCTTTATTAAATCTGCTGTTGACATTCTCACCCGCGCAACCCAAATGGATATACCCACACTCACCCTGAACTATGCGAGCACACAAACAAAAACCAGCCAAAATCTGTTTCAGTTTGGCTTATTACCTGAAGATGAGGCTCGCCAGTCAGCAGAGCTCGCCTTTCGCCAGGCACATACCCACGCAGCCGTACTGGTACCAGAGGGTGCCTGGGGGGAGCGATTACGTAATGCATTTCAGCTACGTTTTGAAGAACTAGGTGGTACAGTAGTCAGCGCCCAAACTTATACACCTAACAAAAATGACTTTAAACAGCCGATACAGAGCATGTTAAATATCAACCAAAGTTATAGTCGCTACCGTGGCATTCAAAATATTATGCGCACTAAAATGAAGTTTACACCTTACCGTCGTCAGGATGTGGATATGATTTTTATGGCCGCCACACCAAAAGATGCTCGCCAGCTTAAACCACAATTTAAATTTCATTATGCGGGGGAAATCCCCGTGTATGCTACATCACATGCTTTTACCGGACAAATTAACAAACAGGCTGACCGTGACATTGATGACCTGAACTTTTTAGATATGCCCTGGATACTCAATACACCCACAAAATCCAAGCAATCACTGATTAATTTATGGCCTGAACAACAACGCTACAGCCGATTCTTTGCACTAGGTGTTGACGCCTATAATTTAATACCTTTTCTTGGAAGACTTCAGGGCAAAAGTTATGAGCGTTTTTCAGGACAAACAGGCAACCTTTACCTTGACCCACTTAACCGTATACACAGGGAATTATTATCTGCCCAATTTAAACGTGGCATCCCAAAATTAATTGATATTAATTCACTTCCGGTAAATTTAACATTTGATGAAACTCAAGCCATTCAGCAACAAGTCCACTAAAGGTGAGACTTGTGAAAAACTAGCCTGCGACTATTTAAAGAAAAATGGTTTAAGATTAATTGAGAAAAACTTTCATAGTCGTCACGGCGAAATAGATCTCATTATGCAACATCAGGACACCCTGGTATTCATAGAAGTTCGTTACCGAAAAAGCCAGGACTTTGGCGGAGCAAAAGCGAGTGTAACACCCACTAAACAGAATAAAATAAAAAAAACGGCGCTCTACTATATGCAAAAAAAAGGCCATGAATTTAATGCCCGAATTGATGTTATTGCAATGTGCGGAGAATTAAAAGCCCCGGACATTGAATGGATAAAAAATGCATTTTAGCTACCTTCACCCGTAATAAGCCACCTGAATATAAAATATGAATCTTATAGAAATTATAGAAAAAAACTTCTCTGAAAACATTGCCACCAAACAACGCACATTAGAAAAGTCAAAAAACTCCATTGCCTTAGCCGCGCAGCTTATGACCAACAGCTTATTATCCGGCGGTAAAATTTTATCCTGCGGCAATGGAGGCTCGGCCGGTGAAGCGCAATTGTTTTCATCAAAAATGCTAAACCGCTTTCAAATGGAACGACCCGGCCTTCCTGCAATTGCACTCTCCACTGACACATCAGTTCTTACCTCTATTGCAAATGACTATAGTTATGATCAAATTTTTTCAAGGCAAGTAGCCGCCTTAGGGCAGGAAGCAGATATATTATTAATCATCACCACCAGCGGTAACTCGGGCAACATTGTCACTGCTGTAGACACCGCACATGAACGCAACATGAAAGTAATTGCGTTAACCGGGTCAACCGGTGGTGAGGTTAGCGCACGATTACATCAAGACGATATTGAAATTCATGTTGATTCAGACTCGCCCATTCGCATTCAGGAAACCCATCTACTAATAATACACTGCCTTGGCGACCTGGTTGATTCTCAATTAATGGGCACATAGTTATATAATGAGTGATTCTTTTTTAAACCTGTTAAGAAAAATAGTTTCTTCTGAAAATATTTTAACAAACCCCGCCGAGTGTTTGACCTATGGCTATGACAATAGTCGACGTTATGCTCAACCTTTAGCGGTTATTTTTCCTGATAATGAACAACATGTTCAGGCAATCATTAACACCTGCAACCAGCATAACACACCCATTATTGCCCGTGGCCGTGGCACTGGCACCACCGGTGCAACAGTTCCCATAAACGGTGGTATTATTATATCTTTCGAACGTATGAATAAAATAATTCATATGGATGCGGAGAATCGCAGCATAGATGTTCAACCAGGGGTTACAAATTTAGAAGTTCAACAATGTGCTGCCGAACACGGTTTATTCTGGGCACCTGATCCAACCAGCACCGCCTTCTGTTCAGTAGGGGGGAATCTTGCTTATAATTCCGCGGGACCCCGCGCGGTAAAATATGGCACCTGCCGAGAAAATACGCTTGGTTTACGTGCCGTCACAGGTAATGGTGAAATCATTCAATGTGGCACCCACACCACCAAAGGTGTTGTAGGCTATGACCTGACTCGATTAATCATTGGCTCAGAGGGTAACCTGGCACTCATTACTGAAGCCACTTTAAAACTATTACCTTTACCACCAGCAAAGCACACATTAAAAGCCAGCTACAACAGTGTTGACGCCGCTGCACGAGCAGTATCAAAAATCATGTCACAGGCTGTTATACCCTGCGCACTGGAGTTTATGGATAAAAACGCACTGGATATGGTGCGAGATTACTCGACAGCACAACTACCCACAAATGCAGCTGCAATGCTTATGATTGAAATTGATGGACATACAGATACCATTCAACAGGATTCAAATATTGTAACCTCAGCCTGCAAAGTAGATGGTCATATTGAAACAGAACTCGCCAAAACAAAAGATGAAGCTAACGCACTTTGGCAAACTCGAAAAGCGCTCTCCCCATCTTTAAGAAAAATTGCCCCAAAAAAAATAAATGAAGACGTTGTAGTACCTGTTTCCAATATTCCTGCATTAATTAATGGGCTGGATGATTTAAGCAAAATCCATAAAATAAAAATAGTTAACTTTGGCCATGCTGGAAATGGAAATATTCACGTTAACTTACTTGTAAATCCAGATGATGAAACTGAATTAAAGGCCGCCGACAAATGCCTTAATGACATTTTTGATTTAGTCTTGAAATTAAATGGAAGCTTATCAGGTGAGCACGGTGTAGGCCTGGAAAAACGAAATTTCATTTCTAAGGAACTCGGTAAAACTGAAATTAATTTAATGCACCAAATCAAACGGGTGTTTGATAAAAACAACATATTGAATCCAGGAAAAACCTTGCCTGATAAGTGAATACTATTTTGTTTATTTTTTCAGTATCCTTTACTCGGGGACAGAGCTTGCTTTTTAATCTCTGTCCCCTGTTGTGAGACCACCAGGAGTTGTGCAGGGTCGTTTGTCGCACTGCCCATCTGATCGGAATCACCACATGGGACAGGGCGCTAAAAAGCAGCGGACTGTCCCTGATGGAGATGCGACATAACAGAATTTGGCTCCTGAAAAAAATTACTGAACGATCGTTTGCATCAGGATGATATTAAAATTTAGTTTTAAAACTCATACTGCACACCAAGCTGCACAGTCAAATCCGTTTCCAGCTGCGGCCCATCCAGATTTTGATATACCGGCATACCCACTTCAAAGCCAAGCAAGGCTGCCTGCGAAAGCTGGTAGTTATAACCTAGCAACGCATCTGCTCGAGTGCCTGCACGTAAACTGGCATCTGCAGTGGGCACCATCATCGGGTTAAGATCCGCATCTGCACCACTGATATTACCCCAGTCCAATACTTTAAGCCTGACTGAAAGAGAACTTTTATCGCTTACTCCAAAACTATACCAACTATTAAATGCCAGACTATTACCTAACTTATAATCCCGGTTATTATCATTAAGCCTGACAATTATATCAGCCTTATTTCCCCAGCTATTTTTACCGTAAATTTTTATGTACGAAGTTCCCAGTGTAAATTCATAACTACCTGAACCTAACTGCATGGGGTAAGGCAACTGAACTGCTGCACCATTACTCATGGGCGTCACATCTTTTTCATCTATCGATCCTGTTGGCACATTTATACCGACACTGGTAACCCAGTTTTCAGCACTTTCTAATAAGACTGAAAGTTTTAAATCACCAATACCAGAGGCATCTGTTGTAAATTCATTGCCACTCATGTTCATCATTAAATCCATTGAATTACTCAGTAAAGGTAACATCGCCATCAAAGTCAGTTTTTCTGAATAGCCGTACATTACACCTAACATGTGCATGTCCATATCCATTTTTATTGGGCTAACCATATATCCGGGCAAAGGTGTTGACACACTATCTGTGCCATCCCGGTTACCTTCCATTTGCATCTGCATATAAGAGTAGCTCAACATCCACTCCCCTTCCGGGTGAATATGATGCCCCATAATGCCGATAGGTGCATCGGGTGTGGTATGATGATCATGCGCGGCAAATGAAAGAATGGGCATAACAGAGAAACCCACCACTGCAAAAAAGAAAATTCGTTTACAATTATTTTTTATAATTATTTTAGTTCGCATTTAATAATTCCAACAATTCTATAAACATCAATTAAATGCAGTGTAATACGCTATACATTAAAAAATAATGCGACAGAATGTCGCAGGCAAGTAAATATCAGGCAGCCTGCTTTTTAATATATAAATTTTATTATCCTTCAACTTCCCATAATATAGACTATTACTTAGAATATAGACCTTATATATTCAGCATATAATTCAGGTGCACTTAATTACATCATGTTTAAAATTCCGCATTTTTTTGAACAACAAAACAGCCAGGCACATAATCTTTATCGATTATTTATGCTGCGTAATTTATTAATTACAGTTGCTTTCTTGCTGATTATTTACGCTTCATTCAATAATATAGGCTTACCTGTTTTCTCTATTAGCTTCATTCTTAGCATTCTATTGGTAATTAATGTAATTACTGGCTGGCGCTTATATAGCAAAAAAACGGTGACAGACAACACCCTGATATGGCAACTTATCATAGATGTTGCCGCCTTTACCGGTGTACTTTATTTCACCGGTGGAGCCAGCAATCCGTTCGGCTGGTTTTATCTTGTACCTATTTTTATTGCCGCTACCCTGTTACCTGGACGTGCTATATGGCTAATTACAGCTCTCAGCATGATCGGTTATACCACGCTGATGTTTTTTTATGAACCCGTTGCGGGTGATTCATCACATAGCATGCACATGCAACACAACTCAGGCTTTCAACAACACATTATTGGTATGTGGCTAGGCTATATAGTTACCGCACTGCTTGTAGCCTATGTTGTGGCTCGCATGGCAAACAGCTTACGAGAACAGGACCAACACCTGGCTCTGGCCCGTGAAAATGCCTTACGGGATGAAAGGCTGGTCGCATTGGGTACGCTAGCTGCGGGCACAGCTCATGAGCTAGGAACACCCCTGTCGACTATTGCCGTTCTGGTAAATGAAATGCAGGCTATTTGTGAATCAAAACAATCTACAGAATATCTCACTATTATTCGTGAACAGGTAGATCGCTGTAAATCTGCTTTGACTACACTCTCCCATTCTGCCGGAGAGGAGCTGATGATAGGGGGAAAAATGTTGCCTGTTAGTGAATATATTTCAAATATTATTAAACAATGGCAACAACAAAGACCCGAAACTGAACTCGAATTAAAAAGTGATTTAAATAAACTCAATGCACATATACTCGCTGAACAAACTATGAGCCAGGCACTTATTAATATTCTCAATAATGCAGCCGATGCATCGCCTGATAAAATCACTCTTAAGGTCACTCAGACAGGACATGAAATCGCAATAAGCGTTATAGATAATGGAGATGGTTTAGACTCAATGATACAAACACACGCGGGCAAACAGGCTTATTCCAGCAAAGACCAGGGCTTAGGTTTAGGCTTATTTTTGGCCCATGCATCAATAGAAAGACTCGGTGGAAAAATTTTTCTGACCAATCATGATCAGGGCGGTGCTATTGTCAAAGTAATACTTCCGCTTACACAACAGAACCTGGAAATTAATAATGACCAGCAATAATCACAATTCATCTATAGATATTCTCCTTGTCGATGATGATGAAACGTTTTGCATGGTGTTAAATAATGCAATAGAGCGTAGGGGTTACACTGTAGAAACAGCTACAAATTCAGCAGATGCATTAAAAATTGCAAATGCACACCAACCCGCTTATGCAATTGTTGATTTACGCATTGGCGATGAATCTGGTTTAAACCTGGTTGAGAATCTAGTTCAATCCAATCCTGAAATACGTATCGTCATGCTAACGGGTTACGCCAGTATTGCCACCGCTGTTCAGGCCATTAAACTCGGTGCCAAACATTATTTAACAAAACCAGCTGATGCTGATGAAATCATTGCCAGCTTCAGTAATGATGCAGACAATGATTCTGTCGCACCTGCTGAACACCCCCTGTCGCCAAAGCGTTTAGAATGGGAACACCTGCAAAAGGTACTCATGGATAATGACGGAAATGTTTCCGCAACAGCGCGAGCACTGGGAATGCACAGACGAACGCTACAACGAAAACTACAGAAGCGACCGGTTAAGAAATAAAAATCTTTTCATGGACTCTCGTTCCTGCACCCAGCTTAGGAACATATCCATCGGGGAAAGACCGCTGCTTTTTAGCGCTCTGTCCCCTGTTGTGAGACCACCAAGAGTTGTACGGGGTAGTTTATCGCACTGCCCATCTGATCGGAATCACCACAGGGGTCAGAGCCTGAGATACCCCCACAAAACATGCTTAAAAATCAAAAAGATAAAACATATTGTCCGCAAATGAACGCTAACATACGCAAATAAAAGCATAAGCTTTATACCGGGTGCAGTGCGCCGCAGGCGCACAAACAAAAAATTTGTGTTTCTTTGCGTTAATTTGCGGAAAATATGTTTTTTGCTTTTAAAAAAAATTCGTGGGGATAGCTCAGAGTTTATGTCCAATGGCGCTAAGTTAACGTGGTTTAGCATGCATAGCGTAGGGTGGATCAAGCGCAGTGGATCCACCAGATGACGGCCAGAAAATGCCGGATCCGCTTCGCTTGATCCAGCCTACAACGCTATACTCGGTATAAAGCTTTTGCTTTTATTTGCGTGTTTGACGTTCATTTGCGGACAATATGCTTTTTGCTTTTAGATAAAATTCGTGGGGATAGCTCAGGCTCAGAGCCGTAAAAACCGACTCTGACCCCAATGCCAGTAAGTTAAGCGTTAACTCTTTGATATCACAGGGTTTAATGAAATTAAAATAGTGAGCCTCCCCCTTAGAAAAAGGGGGAATGAGGGGGATTAAAAATGATAGCAGCATACAAAAC
>Ga0316207_10004636_pt1 | contig 11819 bp, 14 predicted proteins | sample 6weekpyrite_MG_FD_204943 | JGI IMG/M metagenome (GOLD analysis project Ga0316207, IMG submission 204943) | Microbial mat bacterial communities from mineral coupon in-situ incubated in ocean water Damariscotta River, Maine, United States -... | ecosystem: Environmental > Aquatic > Marine >...
ATGAAATCCATTATAACGAGTTGTCTCATTGTCTTTTTTTCCATCAGTACCGCCCATGCCAGCCTGGCCGGTGTTTGGTCCAGTGATTGTAAATCGAACAAGATAGCAAAGAATACTATCTATATTGTACAGGCCTATCAAACAGGCTTGTATCAAATATCGGGTGTCGGCTTGTATCGAAATTATGCCACGCCACCTGAAGACATTACCCAAGATCCCAATATTAAGATCATTGGCGATAAATCGATGAAGCTAATCAATAAGAAGCTTTATATTCGTGCGATTGGAAAAAAGGCCATCCATTTTAACAATGTCACACTGACACAATGTACTAAAGCGGACGCACCGGATTATAAACCGGTTAAGCAAAGTGATATCCATGCGTACTTAAAAGGCGAATGGCAACCGACATTTAAGTTAAGGATGGGGCAAAGAGGGCATATCAATAGAAGCTCCGGTATCTCAGATCTGGTGATTAACGATCGTCAACACTATCGCTACCAATCGGTACACGGTCATAAGGCCGGCACGTATTCTCTTCATCGCGATGTGATCCATTTTGATAATAATAAGAAACACGACCGAAAAATTCTTTTGATTACTATAAACGAATTGCATTTAGTCTATGAGAGTCGACCGGGTGCTGGCGTGATCGTTTATAAACGTGTTGCGCGTCCGAGCGAGCAAAAAAAATAACAAGCTCTATTGATTTAGATGTAAAAGCGCAAGCATGACTGAAGTGGTTAACGGGCGCGCCCGTAACAAATGGAATAACGATCATGCCCGTAACATATGGAATAATGATCACGCACGTAACATCATTCCTATTTAACATTATCTTAATGTCATAATTTCTTAATATAATTTAAATCTCTTAGTCACAATATTTTTCTAGACTACTCATCAACATATTGGAGTTGTCTAGATGTCTGTATATCTTGTAGCAAGAAACGAAGGAAATTTACCGGTATATCGCCAGATTCGTGATGTATTAGTGAATGAAATTCAAGATCTGTATCAACCTGGCGAATCATTACCCTCTGAAAATGAATTAGCCCAGCGCTTTGGGGTTAATCGTCATACCCTTCGTCGTTCCATAGATGAACTTGTTGCAGATGGTCTTGTTGAACGGCATCACGGAAAGGGTGTTTTTGTACTTGAACCCGCGATCAATTATTCCATTGGTAGTTCTACACGTTTTACTGAAACATTACAGTCACAGGGTCGAAGTACATCAAGCCATGTTCTTCGTAAGCAGATCATTCCTGCAAGAGGAACCATTGCGACACGTTTGCAAATAAAAGACGGTGATGAAGTTATTTTTATAGAGACACTTCGAACAGTAGAATCTAAACCTTTTTGTATTATCTCGCACTTTATTCCATTGAAATCATTTCCTGATGTTTTCGAAAACTATGATGTTGGTTCGTTACATGAATTTTTAAAGGTTCGTCATGGAATTGAATTAATAAGAGAAGAAAGCCTTGTAAGTGCGGTTTTGCCAGAGGTGGAAGATGCCAGTTTATTAAATATGCCACGGCAAGCACCTATATTACGTGTAAAAAGTCTGAATTTGGATATAGCGTCCAGTAAACCTATCGAGTATGCAGTTACTCGATTTCGTGGCGATGCCACACAACTTTCTATTAAACCTTAAAATATTGAATCTTGTAGGAGAAAACAATGAAAATTAAAAGTTTTATCGCTGTAGGTATCGCTGCAGTAATGTTAACCGGATCAGCTTTTGCTGCCAAGCTACCCGATGGCTCTAAAGAAAATCCACTACGTGTATTAATGATTCCTGCTGACACAGGTACGGATGATATTACAAAAGATTATGGACCTGTTTTCAATGGTATTACTAAGCACTTTGGTATTCATTTTGATATCAAAGCGGGTAGTAGCTATGCAGCAGTTGTTGAAGGTATGTGTAATAACCAAGCCGATGTTGCATGGTATGGTGCTTCTTCATATGGTGAAGCAAATGAAAAATGTGGTGTTGACCTTTTAGCGGTTGATGTTAAGAAAGGTGATTCAGTTTATTACTCTGGTATTTTTACTGCTAAAGGTAATGGCATTAAAGCGCTGAAGGATCTTAAAGGTAAACGTATTGCTTTTGGTAGCCCGAGTTCTACATCTTCATTTAACTTCCCTGTTGCTATGCTGATTGCTGCTGGTCTTGATCCTGTTAAGGACTTTAAGAAAGTTGTTATTGCAGGTTCACATTCGGCTTCATTAGCAGCATTAGCTGAAGGTCGTGTCGATGCAGCTGCGGCATCATATAATTCCTTTGGAAAAGCTGTGAAAAAAGGTGTTATTGATGTAAAGAAATTTAAACCATTAGCTAAATCTCAGCCAATTCCTAATCCACCATTAGCTATGAATAAGCATTTAAATTCTAATCTTAAAGCGAAACTACGTAAAGCTTTTAATGAAATTCACACTATGATTCCAAAAAGTAAAATTCGTGGATATGGCGGTAAGAGAGTTGATCGTTATGATTCGAATTTCGATGAGAAAAAAATATTTGCTGCTTTATCTAAGTTAGGTGCTGTTACTAAACAAGTAAAAGTTGGCATGATCGATAAAGCGGGTAAACGTTAATTTCTTTTAGCATTAACTGATAGGGGAAATGGATTGGCCATTTCCCCGTATTAAAAAGTTAAGGAACTTGCCATGTTGAAATTTGAGTTAGTAAGTCGTATTTATGATGATGGGACTAAAGCTGTTAGTAATGTGTCACTACATATCAAAGCAGGTGAATTTTGTGTGTTGCTTGGGCCATCTGGCGCAGGTAAATCTACTTTAATGAATATGGTTAATGGAGTCGTTGAACCTAGTAGTGGTCGAGTAATGCTAGGCGACCTTGTTTTAAATAAGCGTAATAAAAAAACAATTCAGCAGCGCATTGGTATGATTCATCAACAATTGCACTTAATTCCCAGATTATCTGTATTACATAATGTCTTAGCAGGAATATTACCAAATGTGGGTTTATTTCGAAGTCTAATTAAATCATTTACTAAAGTAGAACAACGAAGTGCACACCAATTGCTAGATGAGGTTGGTTTGGAAGAGAAGCATTTGTTACGTCGTGCATCAGAACTATCAGGTGGGCAACAACAACGTGTTGCTATTGCTAGAGCCTTTATTTCAAATCCAGAGGTGGTTATTGCGGATGAACCGGTTGCCAGCTTGGATCCTGCTATGAGTAGAAGCGTTCTTAAAAGTTTAAAAACTGCAGCTCGGAAACATGGGGTCACAGTTATTTGCACATTACATCAACTTGATTACGCTTTAGAGTTTGCAGATAGAATTATTGCACTGCGTGCAGGTGAAATATTTTTCGATGGTCATCCTGATGAATTAGATGAATCAACTCAGTCAGAGCTATATGCTTTGGCTCAACCTAAGTCTGTCAAGCTAGAAAAGGTAGCCGCATGAATACACCTGCTGAACAAACCAGGTCATGGCAGAAGTGGGAGATACACCAAGCCGTCACTACAAAAAATATTGTGATCGTATTCATTGCTTTCGTCTTGTTGTCTTTTTCTGCGCATAATACAGAGTTAGATAAAGCCGCAGTCGAAACATCAAAAGCAGTTCTTTCTATTATAGGTGTAGGCGAATCACAGGTACTTGATGGCGTTGCGCGTTTTGTAGCTAAAGCATTCCCACTGCAAATATCTGAAACGACTCCAATAAACCGCCTTAATGATTTTGATAGAGATGACTTGCCTTTATTCTCTTATATAGAGAGTGGGCAGGTGAATGAATACGATGCTTTGTCTGATACCTGGTCTGTAGAAACCACTGAATTTCTTGTGCAGCCAATTGGGTATTTGAAAAAAGTAGCCATTAAGATGTGGGAAACGATAGAGATGGGATTTTGGGGAACTATTATCTGTATCATGATCTCTTTACCTTTAGGTATCCTTGCTAGTCAAAATTATACACCGCATCGTTTAGTTTATTCTTTTACCCGTATCTGGTTAAGTTTTCATCGCTCATTACCTGAATTGATAGTCGCATTAATCTTAGTGCTTATGTATGGCTTTGGTCCAATTGCAGGCGTATTGGCTTTGGCGATTCATACGAGTGGCGTTTTAGGTAAGTTTTTTGCCGATGAAATCGAGAATGCTCCACCAGGTCCCCAGCTTGCAATATCTAGCACGGGTGCCGGCGCATTCAAAGTTCTTCGCTATGCAGTGTTCCCGCATGTTTATCCTGCATGCATTGCTTATGTGCAATATATCTTTGAACGAAATATACGTACGGCAACAGTGTTGGGTATTGTCGGTGCAGGTGGTATCGGTATGGAGCTTAAAGGCCGTTGGGATGTGTTTGACTATGATCATGTTGCAACTATCTTACTGGTTATTTTTCTTACCGTGATATTGCTTGAAGTTATTTCGCAGAAACTTCGTAAGCGCGCACTTTAATGAATTTATACTTTTAAGTATCAATATGGCATTCAACTTATCTAGATATCTAGAGGACTAAAGAAATAATGATACAACGTACAGCATGGGTAAGTGCCTTGAAAGCATTACCGACAAATAATCTTTTGTCTTTAACAACAAAATTATCTGAAGACTGGACGCTTCGACCTAAATCAGTATCTCAATCTGGTTTAGGTATGATGAAGTTAAAGGACAGTGCATTTAATGAAACTTTTTATCTTGGTGAATTTCCACTGGCCTTTGCGTGGCTAGAAGTAACAACCCCTGATGGTCATAAAGCGGAAGGGGCAGCACAAGTTATGGATGATCGTGTCGAAGTCGCTGAAGCCTTAGCCTTATGTGATGCCGTCCTATCAGCACAATTGCCTGGCTGGGAACAAGTTTACAACATGGTGGAACAAGGTGTTGCCATTAACGAAAAAGCTAATCGAGAACGTAAGATGATATTGGCACGAACACGAGTAGACTTTTCATTGCTTGATAATGTGGGAGATGAAAATGCTGAAGCTTGATCCTATTTGGCAACCTGATATTCAACAAGCTAATTTCCGTTTATTGTTGGATGCAATGGCATATCCTGGTCGGTGTTTTACTTTACATACGGTACCCAAAGAAGGGCATATTACATTGAGCGTGTTAGCAACTTTGCTGGATGCGGAGGTTACATTTTCCGATCCCTATAGTTTACTGCGAACAGATGATTGGCCAATGTTGCAAGCTAAATCGACTTCAGCAGATAAGGCAGATTATGTGTTATGTGATGCATCACAGCTGCCAAAATTCTCACCAAAACTGGGAACATTACCCGACCCGGAAAGGTCAGCGACTCTTATACTGATGGTGAACAATCTTGGCCAGGGAGAGCAAACACTAAAGTTATCTGGCCCGGGTATTAAAGATACAGAAAGTTTGTCTATTGATGGGCTTAATGCAGAGTGGTTAGCAAAGCGTAATGACTGGGTATGTTCTTTTCCACTAGGTGTAGACATGATACTGGTTGACGAGCAACATGTTGCCGCTTTACCTCGCACGACTAAAGTGGAGGTGGAGTAATGGGATATGTTGCGATTAAAGGTGGTGGCCAGGCGATTGAAGGTACTAAAGAAGTTTATGATTTTTTACGTACACGACAAAGTAATAATGCAGAACCTTTAGATTCACAGACTATAGAAAATCAATTACGTCTTTTACATAGTCGTGTTATCTCTGAAGGTGGGGTTTACCACCCTCAGCTCGCTTCTCTTGCTATCAAGCAAGCTCAGGGTGATACATTAGAAGCAGCGTTTGCTTTACGTGCTTACAGATCAACACAACCTCGCCTAGTAGAAACACCTGTGCTCGATACAAAGAATATGCGAATTACTCGTCGTATTTCATCATCATTTAAAGATATACCCGGTGGGCAAATGCTGGGGGCAACGACGGATTATCAATTGCGATTGATGCGTATGGAATTATTAAATGAATCACAAGAGCGATTTCAGTCTGTTACAAAAGCATTACTTGAAAATACAAATATTGATGATATTCCTGATACGTTTCCAAAAGTGCTGGATAGTCTCCGGCAAGAAGGGTTATTGCCTGAGATAGATAATACTTTAGAAGAACAAACACCTTTCGATATTACACGTGAACCATTGATATTTCCTGTTCCACGATCTGCAGCCTTAGCAACAATGGCGCGTGCTGAACAAGGTTCATTATTAGCCATTGCTTATTCAAACATGCGTGGTTATGGCGATGTACATCCAACAGTAGCTGAATTACGCGTAGGATTTTTACCTGTGTTATTACCCCATCCTATCACTGGTGAGCTGACGGAAGTTGGTGAGGTAGAGATGACAGAATGTGAAGTCGTTGCAATGTATGAAGGTAACGAAGCTGATGATAAATCGACTTTCACATTAGGCTATGGTGCATGTTTTGGTCATAACGAAGTAAAAGCTATCAGCATGGCCATTCTTGACCGAGCGCTACAAAAAGGTATGAAAGAAGAAGCCAGTAATCCATCAGAAGATCCTGAATTTGTTTTATTACATGTTGATGGTATTGATTCAATGGGTTTTTGTACGCATTACAAAATGCCTCATTACGTTACCTTCCAGTCAGATATGGATCGTTTGCGCGCGACACAACAAAAGCAATCTAAGAAGGAGTATATTTAATGAGTGCTTCAAATCACTTCGGCTTTCTTGATGAATACGCTAAGAAAGAAATAAGACGCACAGCGTTAAAAGCTGTTGCCATACCTGGTTACCAGGTTCCATATTCAAGCCGTGAAATGCCGATGGGACGTGGTTTCGGTACCGGAGGTTTACAACTAACGCTTTCATTATTAGGTAAAGGTGAAACATTAAAAGTCATTGATCAGGGATCTGACGATTCAGTAAATGCGGTTAATCTACGAAGCTTTATCGAAATGACGTGTTCAGGTGTTGATACCACTATCAGTACAGATGAAGCAGATGTTATTCAATCACGTCATCGTATTCCAGAAAAAGACTTGCGTGAGGATCAGCTTCTTGTTTTACAGGTTCCTTATCCAGATCCTTTGATCGTTGTTGAAGCATCTGAAAATAAACGTAAGACACTCCACGGTGAAGCAGATTATTCACGGTTATTAGTTAAACTCTATGAAGACATCGTTAAGTTTGATGAAATTACTATCTCACATCGTTATCCAACTCGGATTAATGATCATTATGTTATAGATCCTTCACCTATTCCTCGCTGGGATGTACCTAAGTTACATCAGTCGCCTGCGCTTGTGTTACTGGGTGCTGGACGTGAGAAAAAAATATATGCAGTTCCTCCTTATACAAAAGCAGAACCATTGGCTTTTGAAGATGTTCCTTTTCGTGTCGAAGATTTTACGGACAAGAATGGTCAACGCCGCCATTGTCAGCGATGTGGTTGTACTACAAGTTTTCTAGACGAATTTGTAGATTCAAAATCGGGCGAAAAAGTTTATCAATGTTCAGACTCTGATTGGTGCAATGAACAAATGACTAAGAATGTTTCGATGAGCGAGATAAAAAGTATCTCTAATAAAGTTAATACGATGGAAGTGGCAAATGGATAAGGTGCTTGAAGTTAGTCATCTATCAAAGGTATACGGAAAAGGATGTTCTTCCTGTTTTGAGTTAACAGGGCCTGAATACGATACGAATATCTGTCCACAGTGTGGCAGTGTTATCGCTGCACATGACGTTTCTTTTGATTTATACAAGGGCGAGATACTTGGCATTATGGGTGAGTCGGGTTCTGGTAAGTCGACCGCGGTAAAGTGTCTTTACTTTGACCAGGAACCCAGTTCAGGAAATGCTACTTTTTTTGATGAAGGTAAAAAGTATGATCTTTTTAAACTGAATGCCGCCCAACAACGACAATTAGCTAACCAACGCTTTGGTATGGTCTATCAAAATCCACATCTAGGGCTTAACTTTGATATTTCAGCTGGCGGTAATATTGCTGAGCGTTTATTGATGTCCGAGGTGAAAAATTATTCAGATATTCGTTCACGTGCAAAAAATTTACTAACGCGTACCGAGGTTTTATCTGAGCGTATGGATGAACTTCCGAAAAGTTTCTCAGGTGGTATGCAGCAACGTGTACAAATAGCCAAAGCATTAGCAACTAACCCACCATTATTATTTCTTGATGAAGTGACAACAGGGCTGGATCTTTCAGTGCAAGCAGCCATTCTTGATTTGATTTTAGAAATACAGCAGCAACAACAAACTTCAATGATTGTTGTCACGCATGATCTTGGCGTTATTCGTTTACTGGCTGGCCGAACATTGGTGATGAAATATGGTCGGGTGATTGAATCCGGATTAACGGATCAAATACTTGAAGATCCACAACATGCTTACACTCAACGACTTGTCGCGTCAGCGCTTTGATTAAATAGTTGGAAGAATTGTAATGAAGAAAAAAATTAATGAAAAACCAATACTGCGTGTAGAAGGTTACAGTAAATATTTTGAATTGCATGATCAGGATAAGATCATCCCTTCATCTCATGATGTTAATTTAGAGGTGGTTCCAGGCCAGCTAACTGCACTCATCGGACCAACAGGTGCAGGAAAATCGACGGTGCTTAAAGGTATCTACAGAACTTATTTGCCAAGTGGAGGGAAGTTATTATTTCGAACAAAAGATGATGATGAAATAGATCTGGCACAAGCAGACGAACATCTTATTCTTGAATTAAGAAAAAATGAAATAGGTTTCGTTACACAGTTTTTACATGCTTTACCGCGCCAGTCGACAGAAGATATTGTTGCTCAGCCATTAACTCAACGTGGTATAGATAAAACACGGGCGCGCGATTTTGCGCGTGAGATGTTATCAGCGATGAATCTACCGGAAGCACTATGGGGTATATCACCGGCTACATTTTCGGGTGGTGAAAAGCAACGAGTGAACCTTGCCCGAGGTTTGGTTTCAAGGCCCCGCTTGTTATTACTTGATGAACCAACCGCAAGTCTTGATCCAAAAACAACTGAAAAAATAATAACGTTAATAGAAGAATTGAAAAGTGATGGTGTGGCAATGCTCGCCATTTTCCATCATCCAGAATTAGTTGAGCGTATGGCAGATAATGTTGTACAGCTTGAGCCACCTATCGAGATAGAAAAAACATTTAAGGAGATTGCGTAATGAAAACGTATTTAACTAATGCACGAATAATTTTAGAGGATTCAATTATTGAAAATGGTTCCGTACTAATTGGTAATGGAAAAATTATATCAATTAATCCAGATTCAGTTGAGGCAGATGATGTTATTGACCTACAAGGAAAAACTTTAATGCCAGGTATGATTGATTTACATTGTGATGCCTTAGAAAAAGAAGTTGAGCCGCGTCCAAATGTGCATTTCCCATTAGATTTTGCTTGTGCACAAGCTGATAAGCGTAATGCTGCTGCGGGCATAACAACAGTTTATCATGCCCTATCTTTTGCACATGAAGAATTGGGTGTGCGGAATAATGATTTCGCTGCAGATATTGCACATGCAGTGCATGATTGGAGACCACACGGTTTAATTGATAACAGGGTACATTGTCGTTATGAAATCACCGATGAAACAGGTGCTCCTGTATTGCAGCAGTTAATTGATGATAATGCGATGCATCTAATTTCTATGATGGACCATACTCCGGGGCAAGGACAGTTTAAGGACATGGCTGCATATCGAGACTATCTAACTCAAACGTATAAAAAAACTGCTGATGAAGTAAATGTCATAGTTGAGCGTAAACTAGAAGCAGCTTCTGGTGCTTTTTTGCGTATGGAAGAACTTGCAATAGCAGCACATTCTGCAGGTATCTCAGTTGCTAGCCATGATGATGATTCAATTGAACGAGTAGAGACTATGAATAACGTTGGAGCTGATATATCAGAGTTTCCGATTACATTGGAAGCTGCTCAGGCTGCAAAGAAAGCAGGGATGTCAACCATTTTTGGTGCACCTAATATTTTACGTGGCAAGAGTCAGTCTGGCTCAATTAAAGCAATCGAAGCGATACATGAAGGTGTTGCTGATTGTTTATGCGCAGATTATTCACCTGCATCTCTCATCGTAGCAATATTTAAAATTCCAGAATTATCAGAGCTTGACTTGCCTGCAGCAGTTCGCTTGGTAACCAGTAATCCGGCTAAAGCAGCACGTCTTGATGATCGCGGTGAAATTGCTGTTGGAAAACGAGCTGATCTGATAGTTGTTGACGCTCCAGCGGGTTTACCACAAGTAAGCCAAGTATGGAGTAATGGAGTTTCTGTTTATCGTGCGAGTTACGCTCATGGGTAATCTTTTTTATATTATCGGAGGTTCTGGTGCGGGGAAAGATAGCCTGATTGACTATGCAAAAAAGCATCTTTCAGAAAATTCACCCATTGAGTTTGTGCGTCGTTATATTACACGTTCATCAAATGCTGGAGGTGAAAATCATTTTGCCTTAACTGAAGAAGAATTTCTGAAGTATAAAGACAATGATTATTTTGTTATGGACTGGTTTAGTCACAATACTTATTATGGTATTGGAACAGAAATAAACGGTTGGTTATCAAAAAATGTTTCTGTAGTAATGAATGGTTCGCGTGCATATCTTAGCGAGGCAGCAAAAAAATATCCAGATATGATACCGGTATTAATTAGTGTTGATCCATTGGTTTTAAGTGAGCGGTTGTTTTCTCGTGGTCGTGAAAGTCATGACGAGATACAAAAACGTATAATTCAGGCTGTTAAGCTAGAAAGTTCCGTGCAACACCCGAACCTGATAACGATTGAAAATAATGCTTCTATTGAAGCCGCGGGAGATGAATTGTTAAACGTCATCACAAATCGATTTGAGAATAAATGCGCTTAAAACTTCTCGGTACTGGCAATGCTGCAGGAGTTCCCTTGTTTGGTTGCGACTGCCAGCTATGTTCTAAAGCAAAAGAAAATATTTCCTTTAGAAGAGGGCCTGCAAGTGCATTATTAGAAGTGGAGAATAAAAAATACTTACTTGATGCCGGCATAATGAATATTCCTGATAAGTTTGCTCATGACAAACTCGATGGGATATTTTTAACGCATTTCCATCCCGATCATGTTCAAGGTTTGTTTCATTTAAGATGGGGCAAAGGGGAATCTATCCCTGTTTATTGTCCACCAGATAATAAAGGTTGTGCTGACCTTTTTAAGAATCCTGGTATATTAAAATTTAATTCTAAAAAAAAATTCGAAACCTTTTCAATTGATAATTTAAAAATCACACCTTTGCCTTTAATTCACTCAAAGGTGACATTTGGATATCTTTTTGAATTTGATAACCAATGTATTGCTTATTTAACTGATACAAAAGGCCTTCCACCAAAAACAACTTCATTCTTGAAAGATAAAATTCTTGATGTTCTTATTATTGATACTAGTCATCCTCCAAATATAGATGATACTAATCATAATAATTTGAATGATACACTGGAAATTCATGAGCAGATGAAACCCTCACGTACCGTTCTTACACATATTAGCCATGATTTTGATATATGGTTAAATGAAAACAATTCTACCCTGCCTGCCGATGTGTATGTAGCTAATGACGAATTAATCGTATTTCCTTACTAGCTGCATCTATATACACACTTTTATAAGTGTCTGCTAATGACCGATTGTTGCCATTAATACCAACGGATGTTATTTATAGTGTAACGATTGATGATCTTAAATAATACGTAGATGTACGTTAATGTCTATATTGCGTGCGCGCCTGTAAACATTAGAGTAACTGATCACGCCCGTAACAAATGGAATAACAGGTGAGTGCGTATCGAGTATTAATATAAAGTTAAAGTGTATGATTATT